>OUMJ01000025.1_pt1 | contig 2692 bp, 4 predicted proteins | sample 1690841 | NCBI WGS metagenome assembly OUMJ01 (sample SAMEA3914812, study PRJEB12502) | metagenome | biome: forest; material: soil | place: Canada | collected 2011-07-07 | depth 0.1 m | reverse complement strand
GAGCAAATGCTGGTACAAATCCTTGCTTTCCATCGCGCACCTCCTTGGGTAGACCTGCGCGATAGCGTACTACTTACCCATAAAAAAGTCTGAACAACCCAAAAAATAAACGGGCGGCAGAATAGACGCTGTTTACCGTCCTTAGTTTGATCAGATTAATCATATTGCTATCTTTGTCCTGTTCGAACCGGAGCTACCGGGAAAGGATCAGCGCCCTGGCTCCACGCACCAGGCACCTCCGGAGGGTCACCACCCGCCCCAGAAACGATGCCATGCGCTGCCGTATTTGAGTTTGGACCAAAACCAGGTAGCTCATACGGCCCCTGTTTGTATTTGTTTCCTGAATCCGTGACGGCTTGGTCAAACGCTGCCGAGGTTGAATATTGAGGCGGTACAGGAATATCGTAGTTCGTGTTGTTTCCGCCAGGATTATTAAACGCAGTCCTATCATCCTGATACGTCTGATTTGCAGGATCATTTGTCGGAGCTGTGCCACCGCCCGGCAAAGAAAACTGCGAATCAATAATTTTGTATTTTTTGCCGCAATGGACTTCCCAGTGCCACACGAACACACCGCAATGAACTGGTTTGCTGAGACCGAGCTTGCCAAACATTTTGACGGGGCGACAAGTCATCGTCACATTAAGTCCAAATTTATCGAAAATAGACAACGGACTATCAAGTGAATATGCATAAGTATTTATGCCACCGTTCAACCCAATTGGGTCCGATTCAAGGTAGCGTCCAGTCGCAGGATCGTAATCGCGGAAGTAGTTGTAGTTGGTGCCGCTTTCAACGTCAGCATATTGCCCAGGGAAACGAAGATTGAAGACGAACTGATTGCCCGTTCCATTCGGATCCTGATTCGGCAAGTTGTTGCCAAACGCGTCCGAGTTATCCCATTGCCAGACGATATTCCCACCCTGATCCGTGATCATACGCGGCGTATTCAACTGATCTGTATGGATAGATCACCCTGACGCCCTCGGTCGTACCCCAAGGCATTTTCCCTAGACGCGGCGCGGCTTCCCGCGCATCACGTGGTCCCAATCCCGCTTAAAGAACAATTTTTTTCCTAGACGCGATTTTCGCCCGCGCGGACGTTTCGCGCAAGCTGCGATTTCCGGCAGTGCCGCGTTTAGCGTTGCTGGGCGACGTGCCAGACTTGGAGGATTTCGATCCGCCCCGGCTTGATACGGTAGGTCAGCAAATAATGGCGGTGCAGCACCAGTTCGCGCACGCCGAGCGCCGCTTCGCGCCCCAGATAGGGATGCAGGCGCAAGTGTTCGGCCTTGGCGCGCATGTCGATGGCCAGTTGCTGCGCCGCGCCGGGCTTGTCTTGGGCAATGTAGTCGAGGATGCGGGCCAGATCGGCGAGTGCGCGGCGCGACCATTTCAGGTCGAGGCTAGGCGCCATATTTTGCGAAGAAGGCCGCTGTCTCGTCATCGCTGGCGAATTCGCCCCGGTCGGCCGCCGCTATCGCTTTCTTCAGGTCGCGCATTTGCGGCACGCGCCATGCCATGTATTCCATCAGGGCTTCTTCGGTGATGGCGGAAACCGATTGCCCCGACAGCGTGGCCAATTGCAGCACGGCATGCTTGAGTTCGTCGGATACGCGGGCACCGATGGCGGCTGTTTTCATGATGTTTAACAATGTGTAACGGTGTATAACAACTTCATTATACGAGATCAGCGCCAATTCTGTCCAGGCCGCGCAGCGCCCGCCAGGGCTTGGCCTTGACGGCGATAGAAGAGAACACGCTCAGGCATGCGGTGCAAGGCGGGTTTATGGCTTGCACCGCTTGCCGACAGGGTGCGGGGTTGGGGTTGGTTTTTTCGTTCCGCCTGACTGCCGGCGCAGCGCGGCCGCAAGCGACGCAGGCACCCCCTGGAAGAGCTGCACACATGACGCATGAGGACAAAGTTGACGGAAGCCGGCTTTAAGCGATTGATTCAATAGCGAAAAACCTGTCTGCAAAATCCACAGCAAAATTCCGGCCGATTTGGTGGCATGCCGGATTCGCCTTTACCATCAACGGCTTACAGATGTCTGCAATGTAGACAAGGAAAACACCCCATGACCACGATTACCCTGGACCTGGTGAAGCAACTGGCACCGCACCTGGCCGCGCTGAAGGCCGCAATCCCCTTGGGCATGATCACCGACGAAAGCGAATACGACCAAGCCGTCGCGATGCTGGGCCAATTGCTCGATCTCGGCCCCGACGACGAAACCGTCGCCGACCTGATCGAGCTGGTTGGCATGCGCATCGCCGATTACGAGAGCATGCATTACCCGCTCGATAGCGCAAGCTGATGTAAAGCGCCGCCTGCCGGCCATCGAGGCCGCCAGGCAGCGGCAGTCGGTCCGGGGTAAATCGCGGCGGTGCCGCGATTGAACATAACGCCGCATTCTGCAAAGTTGGCCCATTCGCGAACAGAGTTCGCTCGGTGGTCCAACCGCTTCGCGCCCTGCGGGTTCGCAGAACGTGGCGATATGTCTGGCGCCCCGGCCCAACTGCAACCCCCAATCAGGGTTGTTGCGGCGCGCCGAAAATTGACCAACTGGTCAAAATTCAGCGCGCGCCAACATGTATAGAAACCTGTAGTCGCCGCGCTATGGCAGCGCCGGATTCACCCGCCGCACACGCCAGCACAATCCGGATACGTATCTTTTCGTCAGCCGGCGCT
>OUMJ01000002.1_pt1 | contig 3265 bp, 2 predicted proteins | sample 1690841 | NCBI WGS metagenome assembly OUMJ01 (sample SAMEA3914812, study PRJEB12502) | metagenome | biome: forest; material: soil | place: Canada | collected 2011-07-07 | depth 0.1 m | reverse complement strand
GCCGATAACTGCACTGGGCGTAGTGCCGCGCCAGGCTTCGGGCATTAAAAAACGGTTTAGCGGAATTTTGTTCGAGGGTGCTGTGAGAGGGCATGTTGCGCGAATTCTTCGGTATCTACCTCGATTGATCGGTGTCCCGATTATGCGAGGGGAAAGAAAACGTCAACAAGTGCCAAACGTCACATCTTGCCTACTTCGTGGATTTAATACGGAGGCGAAAAACCAAGTGCTAGTTGAGTACGCCGCTAACGGGCAAGTATTCCGATTGCGGTTTGTATCCGAGATCGAGGGCGGCAAGAATCAGACGTTGTCGCGAATCCACCTGAAAAATCTGCAGAAGCTCGGTCACGATATTCTTGACCGAGCCTTCCGCAAAGTGCAGAATTTCCGCAATGTCCTTGTTACGGTACCCGGCGATCAGGTGACGCAGCACGCGCTCCTGGCGCTCGCTCAACACCATCGTGTCGTCACTCGCCGTTTTTATCCAGTCGAGGTACGATTGAGGAAAAAAGCGTTCACCCGAGAGAATTTTTCCGATAGCGCAAACGAGCGTGCGAGGATTGGAAGACTTGCTGACGAAACCCGCGGCGCCATTGCGATCGCACGCGCGGATGATTTTTTCGTCGGACAAAGCCGAGAAGATCAGAACCGGAAGGCCATGGTCCGCGTGAATCTCCGAAACCAGTTTGATTCCATCGGCGTCGGGAAGCCCGACATCGAGAATGATCAAGGCAGCCGCACTCGCACCGTCCTTCAAGCAACCGCGCAAATCCTGAGCACTCAAAGCCGCCCGCACTTCAAATCCCTCGTCGGAAAGAACCATGCCGACCGAATGCGCCACGACAGGGTGATCGTCAACGACAATAATGCTGGACGGCTTCAGGGTCAAATCCTTTACTCTACAATTGATCAATCAAGCAATGACTTACGGTAGCATTGATACCAACTAATGTTCAAGCTGTCAAATCCTGCAGTTTTGATAGGTTTTTAACTTCACCCAATCTTGTTACAAATTGTGACATCTCCTATCCGCGTCCGGCTGAAAGACGATAGCGTCGACCATGAACAATTCAATTGTTGCTGAAAAAATCCGCATCATCCTGAAATTTGTTGGCTACACGCTTGGGACGGGCTTTGCCGGCTCTATTCTGATTGCCGGTTTGGCATTGCAAGCCAGTTCGCCAAACTATTGGCGCGTCGGGGCCTGGTTCATCTTAAGCTCGCTGAATTTCCTGATTCGGTACCTCGCGTTCGTTCGCACCAAGGCGTTGTCTCCGGCCGAGCGCGTCTCATTGAGCACGAAGGCCTGGCTTCATACCTTCATTTCCGGTTGTATCTGGGGGGCAGCCGTCATTCTTTTCGTGCCGACGCTGCAGCCGGCATATCAAGCGGCGCTCGCCGTCACGTTGGTTGGGCTGAATATCACCAGCATTCCTCTGATGTCCGACATGCGGGGCATTTCCGTATTGTTTCTGCCGGCGTGGCTGCCCATGGCCGCAGTGCTGTACCTGGCCGACGGCTCGATTGCTTTGCCGATTGCCATCTTCTTTCTGCTCGGATGCGTCTATCTCGTCGCCTTCATCATACGCACCACGCTGGACGACTTTATCGCAGTACGGCTTCAGCGCGATCAGGCCCTGGAAGAGCTCGGCCATGCCAACGCCATGCAGATGTCGCTATTCCTGGCTGCCAGCCACGACTTCCGCCAGCCAATACAATCAATATCGTTTTACCTGATGTCGATCAGAAAACGACTGCCAGCGCCCGCGTCGGAATTGCATGGCGTCGTGGACATGATCGAAGAGCGGCTGGAGAACCTTCATCACCTGATCGACGAAACGATAGGCTTCGCAAAACTGTCTATGGGCTTGGAAAGTCCCGCACCCGACGTAATCCGCGCGAGCGAATTGATCGATCCGTTGTTGGCGAATTTCAAGCAGCATGCGGAATCGAAAGGACTCAGCTTTCACGTGTATTGCAGCGAAGGTTGCTCGCTATTGGTGAACCGACAGATTCTTGACCGGATACTCGACAACCTCATTTCCAACGCGCTGCGCAATACCCGGAGCGGCGGCGTTCTGGTGGCCTTTCGCAAGAAAGGAAATAGCTGCAGCGTGCAGGTGTGGGACACGGGTTTCGGTATCCCGGAATATGAGCGCGAACGGATATTCGACGCGTTTTACCAGGGAGAGCGCAATGCCGCCCGCAAAGGACATGGATTGGGTCTGATGATCGTAAAACGCCTGGCTGAACGCATTTCGGCCGATCTCACGCTATCTTCTCGCGTTGATCACGGCACCGTTTTTCGGTTGAAGGTACCGCTCGCGTCATCGCTGGAAACAAATCAAATCATCCCCAAACAAATTCACAGCGAATTCAGTTTCGAGGACCGCTTAGTCGCGGTTCTGGATGACGATGAAAGCGTCAGGAATTCACTCAGCGCCTACCTTGCCGACTGCGGTGCGCATGTCATTTGCGCTCGCGACCGCGTGGAACTCGTTACCGCTCTTGCCGATGAACCCGATCTAGCCTTGCTGGTGACCGATCTGCACCTCGAAAAAGAGCTGGGCGACGACATTGCGGCAGAAATGCGTGTGCGCTACCCTGCACTAAAGGTCATTCTCTTGACTGCGGATGCCAGCGAATCGACGCATTTGCGCTTGAAGGAGACAGGCTTGACTGTTCTTGGCAAACCGGTTCTTCCTCACACCTTGCTGCAAAAAATTGCCTATTTGCTTGAGCCGGCTGAAGCTACCCAAGCCTAGTTTAACTGCGTGGGCGCGCCGATCCGGTTTTGCGCCTGTACCAGTCGCGCCATCATCTTCAAATCGCGCTCTTGCAATTGCATCGCCGAATCGACCCAGATGTCTGCGATCCCGATCAATTCGTCGTAGCTGATTGGCATGATGCGCTGCTTCGAGCGCTGCACCGCGAGATAGCCATTGCGCCGCTTGGCTTGGCGCTGAATCCATTTCTCCACTGCTTTTCTTCCTTCTCCGGCGGGAGCAAGAACGTCGACGACGCCCCACTCGTGCAGCGTCTGCGCGGAATAGGTCTCCCCGGACAGGACAATTTCCTCGGCCAGGCGTAAGCCCACTTTGCGGGCCAACAAGCTGAGCGCGCCCATTCCGGGGAACAGATTAAAGAGAATTTCCGGCAGGCCGAGCATGGAATTCTCTTCGGCAATCAACACGTCGGCAGTCAGAGCTGCCTCGAATCCTCCACCCAGCGCCTGGCCCTGTACCAGGGAGATCGTCGCAATGTC
>OUMJ01000017.1_pt1 | contig 3654 bp, 4 predicted proteins | sample 1690841 | NCBI WGS metagenome assembly OUMJ01 (sample SAMEA3914812, study PRJEB12502) | metagenome | biome: forest; material: soil | place: Canada | collected 2011-07-07 | depth 0.1 m | reverse complement strand
GCAGCGGCGGCGGCGCGGCGCGCTTTGCCGCGCTCGGCCGACTCTTTGGCATAGTCGCCGGTAGATTTGACGCCGGTCAGTTTGAGGTAGTTGAGCTTGCCGCCGGCGCCACCGATGACGTGGACCGTGGATGAGCCGGGTGCCACAGGCTGCACCAGTACCGGCTGGCCCTTGCCGTCGCCATGCGGATGTACGGTGATCCAGCGTGCACCCGGTGGAATATCGGAGGATTTGAGGAAAAAGAGAGCGGGCTGGCACGCATGCATCCCGCCATCTTCAAATCACGACGCGGCAGACGATTCATGTCGCCAGACATACCTTTCGCCACCCGCGCATTCGGTCGGCTATCACCAAAATCAAATATTGTCACCTGGCAACATTACTAGTTGACTTGCCGAATTGCGTTCTCTACGATCCGCCGATCTCAAGCGTGGTTTTTGAGTTTCGCAAACATTTTGATATGTTTCTCAAGGAAAGGCTTCTATCATGTCGCGCACGCATTTTTGGATGATCTTCGCAGCGGTAGCCGGCGCGGTGGTCTCCGCCATCGCTTCCGTATTGCTTGCCTACTCGCCGGCAAAAATAGAGGTCGGCTTTGCCATTCATCCCTCTTTGCTTCCCGCCGAGTTCCAGAAGAACCTGAAAATCAGCTATAACGACGCGCAATTCACCAACTTGAGCATGATCGAAGCCACGATCCTGAATCGTGGAATTCTCCAGGGTGACATCGACAAGGCGCAATTGCATTTCACGTTCAAAACGGCGGACGGCAAGCCGTTGCCCGCCCTCGTTTCCAGCAGTCTGAAAGGACCGCCGTCGCTTTCCGATGTCGGGATCGAGGAAACCGTGCATGACAAGGATCAAGTCGTCTACCAGATACAGACTCTGCGCAGCGCGAGCGATGCCGCCCAAGCGTACAAGGCCGCCTTCGTCTTCGAAGGCAATGAGGCACCCTTGATGACGGTAGACACGTCAACGGCCAACGCCCGAGTCATCGGCCACAGGAATTGGATCGACAATATTTATGTCCTTCTCCTGGTAACAGGAGGGTATGCGCTCATCGGCGGCCCCCTGATGTTCTGGGTGATTCGCACCGACAGCCGCACTCGCTATCGTTTTATCACGCGTTTCAGGAGCACCTTGACTGCCATGCCGGAGCATGCCAAGTTCGACGACAAGGACGTCGAAACCATCATAGGTGTATACGATGACATTACCAAGCCGAAGCCATTTGGCGTTCGAGCATGGATCAAAAAGAAATTCGGAGAAAAATCAATAGAAAAGACGGACGGCGCTACACCTTTGCACATCGCTAAACCCGGCGAGCCGGCACCGGGCAGTTCCTGACCGTCATCTTTCGACGCCTGCACTAAACAGGCGCCGTCAACGATCTTATTTGAAAAAGCGGCGCGCCCGGCCGGAACCGGAGTCCTGAATCGTCTTGTCCTTGACCAGAGCATTCAGTACGAACGTCATGCGCTGCTGCAGCTTCTTGACCTGTTCCGGCGTCGGCGAGAAACCCAGCCCGGCAACGGACGCGCGCAAGATGTCGGCGCCTGATTGCGGATCGGCGCTCACCAGGTTGGGCCAGTAATCACCGCCGGTGAAAGGCAGTTCGTTAGCCCCCTTTGCGCTCTTCACTGCCCTGCTTTTGACAGTTTTCACTTTATTAGCCTTCGCCGGCCGACCGCGCTGTGCTTTGACTGCCTTAGCGGCTTTCACCGCCCTCGGACGCTTTTGATCTGCTGATTCGGCGGCGGCATCACTTCCACCAGCGATCACCGCCAATTGCGCCAAGGCTCCCTCCAATGCCGCCACTTGTGACTGATAGTAAGCCAAGCCCTGTTTGGCTTGCGACAATTCCGCTTCGATTGCCGTTTTTGCAGAACCGAGATTTGACATGTATAGTCCTCCGATAGAGATGAAAATTATGGGCCGCGCATTGTAGCAGTTCTAGAATGAATGGGTCGACGGGAAATAACGACTCATATTATATGACCGCATCCGTATCGATTTCAATCCAAGAGAGTCTCCATCTGCCTATTCCATTATGACAAAATCGACAAGAGAGCGGCGACAACAAATCGTCGACGAGACCAATACCAAACTGCATGCCATCGGCATCGAACCGGATGCCGAGACCCTGGGATTGCAGCAACGGTATATCAATGGCGAGGTCACCGCGCAGGATTTGTTGGATTGGGTCTTCGCCTTGGCACGCACGCTCGATCTTTCCGAAGGCGAAAATCCGCCCGTCCCCAGGAACATCCATTGATTTGCCGCCCGAACTCATCGGATGTCAACGTAGCGCAGGAACCGAGCCCATTATTTGCTACCATGTTCCCGGTTTTGAAAACATCGTAGCTGATTGCAATGCCATGGAAAACATCGACAACGCAGCAACGAGAAAATCTAAGTTGACACAAGCCGCCGGCGAAATCACCGGAAGGCTATGGTGCGGCTATCATCAAGGCTATGCCGACGCGGCCACTGGCAAATTTCAGGAGCGCAACGGCAAACGATGGATGTGCGCCAATTGCATGCAACGCCGCGGCATCGCCGTGACTTGAATTCGCTCCCTCTTTAATATCGCACTAGCCTGTTGCGACCTTCGAACCAAGATGCGCTTCCAACCACGCTTGAAATAGCGGATCCGCCCCAGGCATCGGGCCATCGACGATCGACCACATCCCACGACAATGCGGATGTACGGTACCCGCAGGCACCCACCAGCGCTCCGCCGCATTGCGCTCGACCAACTCGTTGCCGATTCGCTTGCGCGGCGCAGCCGCGCGCCCGATGTTGTTCTTGCCGCCCCACACCTGGGTCTCGCCATCCTTTGTGCGCGTTTTCGGATCGACTACCGTCAGGACGCGCCCATGGATTTTGCGGCAATACGGGCAGGCGCCGCGATAGTGCTCGATCCGCCTAACCTTGGTTCCCGGTGCCAGTGAGGCGATCAATCCCTGGTTGGCGTTCTCGCCCGCTTCGGTCGCCGCGATGCGGCGCCAATCGCGATTGAGAACAGAAAACGTATCAAAAAGTTGAGTTTGCAGCGATGATTGGTAACCCGCCGTGCCAACCATTTTCTGTTCCTGGGAATCAAGAATGACCCGCTTCAGGCGATGCCTGACGTTCTCCCGCAGTTGCGTCACCTGGTCGGCACAGCGCAGGCGGCCGTATTCCAGGATATGGTTCATCAGCGTGTTGTCGTCGAAATCGAACGCCTGTTGCGCCGCTTGGGCTGTCAAAGGCAACGATCCCATCAAGGCGTCCGCTGCCGGTACGACGATCTTGCCGTCCAGGCTGGCCTGCACCTTACCCATGATCGCCGCGCGCACCGACAACCATTCGGCTTCCGAAGCCATTTCGCCGGCCGTCAGATAGCGTTGTACCAGGTAGTCGACGACCAGGGACCAGTCGGATAGTGAAAAGGAGCCCGATGGAAGGTTTTCCAGATAGATCCGCACCAGGGACAGTTCGTCTGGCGTCCAGTGCAAGTTCGTGGCGTCGGGTCGCGCCGTTGTCTTTCCCGTCGGGTGATGACGCTTGCCTGCCAGCCAGGCGTCCAGCTCGGTTTTGACCTTCTCCAGGCGTAGCATGCCGCGCGAGGAGAAGAGTTCGATCAGGGACTGGATGAATGGACTTTCGTGC
>OUMJ01000009.1_pt1 | contig 4014 bp, 2 predicted proteins | sample 1690841 | NCBI WGS metagenome assembly OUMJ01 (sample SAMEA3914812, study PRJEB12502) | metagenome | biome: forest; material: soil | place: Canada | collected 2011-07-07 | depth 0.1 m | reverse complement strand
TGTCAGAATTGACAGGTGTTGTCAGCTTAGCAGGAAAATCGGGATGGTGCAGGGGGCTTGGTTAGGGCGAATTTGGGGGGTGACTGGCCGCTTTTGGGGCGTGTTGGACCATTGTCGACCCGTTGCGGTCGTAGTCGTTTTCCGTTAGCTGTCATTCACCGGATAACGCTATTTCATCTGGTTGACTGACTTGTGCTTTCAATCCAAATTTTTTTGCCTGGATGATGTTCGATTATCGTCGCTACAGCATCCGCAAGCGTTTCAGGGTCAGCATGCTCCAGCGCATAGTTGAATCTAGTGATCGACAACCCTGCAATGCTGTGGAATTCACTTTCGGAGATAGCGTCGCATCCACACCATATTGCGCCTCTCGCACTTTTGCACGATTCAATAGCTTCGTGGAGTCCGCTTTGCGTGACTGCAAGGAAAATCATGTGTTTGAACCCTTGGTAAGAAATTGATTTCGCCGTATCCTGCACGCAATAATTGATAGTCACCATCAAATAGAAGACTTAGTCGATAGACCGCTCCTGGCCGACTCCCGCCTGTCGGATCATCGCCGAAAATCCGACACAATATTATTGTGTCAACGATAGACCTTATCGGCGAACGGCCACAACGGGGGAGTGGCGTCGACCTCCCGTTAGTGATCGTTGCCGCGCCACGTTCGCCCCCTAACGCCACTGAATCGGCGCAGACACCATCTTGGTCACCGTAGTAAAAGGCCAGCCTATCGGCTCGCCGACACCGACCAGGAGGTAAAGGGGCTCGCTGGCGTTGGCGACATTGACGCTATGGTCCGTCGCGCTGCCGGCGTCGGGGTCGGTGGTGAGATAATGCAAGACCTGGACCTGGCGCCGGGCGTGCACTTCGCCCTTGGGGCCGGTCTGGACGTCCAGATGACCGGTCCGGGAAAACGACGACCAGTGGTAGAAGCGGAAGTTGCTCGTGCCGGCAACGCCCAGCGATCCTTCTTCATCGTTCTCCTTGACGACGTAATAGTCGTCGCCGAAGCGGCTTTCATCGACATTGCGGCGGATGGCGGCGATCGATTCGCTGTCGTTGCTCAGTCCCACCAGGACATCGTTGCCGCCATGCTCGACGATTTCAAGATCGAACGGTGCGCGCTTGATGGTGACGGGCCGGCCGTCAATTGGGTGGCGCTTGCCATCCTGCACGATGAAGGCCTCAATGGCGCGCTTGGAATTGGCGCGCACCAGGTTATTTCCCAGCTTGCGCAGGATCGGCAGCGTGTCCGGCGCGACTTTATCCTGCTCGCGCTTCTTGGCGGCCGCCGACAAGGCGGTGTATAGCGTGGGGTCGCCGGCCCTGAGGCTGTGCAAGGGCTCCATGGGATTGGCGCCGGATTGCAGCAGCAGCTGCAGTATGCCGGTCTGATTGTGCAGGGCGGCGATCGCGAGCGGCGTGTAGCTGTCGTTGTCGTGCACGTCCAGCGGCACACCGGGGCGTATCATCGTACGCAGCAGCTCGGTGTCGCCCTTCAACACCACGGCGGCCAGGGGCGACACACCATTGCCGTTGAGCGCATCGAGCCGCGCGCCCGCCTGTATCAGCATCGGCACGAATTGTTGCGGATCGCGCCCGTTTATGCAGCCGTCGATCGGCGCGGATTGCGCGCCCGGCACGGGATTCGGGTTGGCGCCGGCGGCTAACAGCATACGGATCGTGTCGGCCTCGCCGAAATAGCAATACCTCGCCAGCGGCACCTGCTTCTCGACCAGCGCATTGGGATCGGCGCCCGCCTTCAGCAATTCGCGCACCACCTCCGGCCCGGATGGCCAGGTGCCGAACATCGCGTTCAATTCCTTCACGGCATCGCCCCCTTGCTGTGAATGCGTAAAGGGGCGCTCCGCTTCCAGCTTCACCAGCCACCAGCCTTCAGAAGTCTGCAGCGCTTGCGGATAGGTTTCGCCGACGCGCATGGCAGGCAGCACGTTGCCGACTACAGGCTCAAACATGTTCGCGGCTTGCCACGGCTGCAGCCCGCCTGAGGCTTTTTCATCCTGGTCGAGCGGCAACTGGTAGGCCAGACTGTTGAAATCCGCGCCGTCGTGCAGGCGCCAAAACACCGCCAGAGCGTCCGCTTCCGACGGCATGCGAATGCGGCGCACGCGGTATTCGATCACTTGGTTCTTGACTTGATCGGCATCGGCACGCACACGCTCGCCTAGTGTGTGGATCCGCGTGATGCGCTCACCCACGGCCTTGGCAATCCGATTGTGCAGGGCGGCATAGGGCTCGCCCTGGAATTTGCGTGTTTCACGCAATTTGAACACGTGCCAGCCGAGCTTGCTTTGCACCGGCGCCGCGCTGACTTCGCCCGGTTTCATTTTTTTCAGGGCCGATTCGATTTCTGGAAAATACTGCGACGGCGGGGCCCAGCCAAGGTCGCCGCCCTTGTGCTTGCTGGCCATGTCGATCGACAATGCCGCCGCCACCGACTCGAACGATTCGCCTGCCGCAATGCGGGCAATCGCCGCCTGGGCCGTCTCGCTGCTGTCGGTCACGATCTGGCTGACCAGCACTTCATCCTCGGTCCAGTGCGCCAGGACCCCGAAATCGTATTCCGCACGCACGTCGGCTTCATCGGCCGCGGCAAGTGCAGGGTCGGCCAGCACCAAAGTTGCGGCACAAAGGGCTGTGCGCGCTACAACAGCGCGCAATCGCAAGGCAGGAAAATGGAACGTCATCGTATCGGCACCAAAATGGACGAAGCGCCGGACAAGGCGCAAGGGAAATCGGATCGGGAAGCGGCGCAATCAAGTACCACGCAACGGCGACAGGCTCACACGCACTTGCGCCTTCTGCAGCAAGTCCGCCTTGGTGGAATCGGGCACGCGCGCCGGGTGCTGGATAGTGCTGTCGAGCCGGCTCATCACCGTCGCGGCATCGAGTGCGAAAATCACGCCGTTGGGCGGCGTTTCATCGAACATCTGAATCATCGATTTGGAATGCCAGGTCGTAAACGAGCCGCCGGGAAGGTAGCTATAGGTGGTGACGGAATGTCCGCCGCCGCCCTTGACCTTGATCAGGTGCGCGCCCTCGCTTGCATCGAATGACGCAAAACGCATGCCGGTGGGAGCCCACCCGACATCGGCTGGCGCAACCATGGTGAAATACAGGTGGCCTTTTTCATGCGTCAGTTGCGCGCAGCGATAGATCCAGTAAGCCCAGACGGTATTCGAATCCATCGCGCCGTTGCCGTCGAAGCGCACTTCGAACGTGTTATCGTCGATCTGGGTATCGGAATAACCGACGCCGTGGCCACTGATGAGCTGCGGCGAATAGCCGCCTTGGCACGAAGACAAAGCAAAACCGACCGCCAACGCGGCCATCCAAAGCGACTTGCGCATGCACTTCCCCCATTTGGTGATTCTTTTTTTTGCGAGCTTAGCATGCACGATTGCGCGCATGCAATGTGCAAATTGTGAATTTCTATGAAGTGGGGCGGGCCGGCTTGGGAACTCCCATATTTATGGGATATCCGGCGTATGTGGCGGGCTTGCGTCCCATCCGGCGGTAGGCGCCTTTGGCTTTTCCGCCATACGTGCCGGCTGATCGGGAACATTTAACCGATCATCAGGCCGCAGTCACCCCGACACGTTCCGTTACGTCGAACCAAAAGGCCGGAGGATCGATACGAGCCTGCACCAACCAGGCGCCGAAATCCTGTTTCGAAATAAATTCCTCAAATAACACTTCCGGGTTTGGTGCAACGCCATTTTCGACAACGTCGATCAGGTGGTTGAGCGCGGATGAACGGATATTGTTTGGCAAGTCTCAAACAAAAATTACGTGCATCCGTGTCTGCATTTCCCCACCCATGCAGATCCGGATGCCAATGCATTAGTTCAAACCAACTATCTTCGGAAAGTTCCAAGGCGAACGCGTCGGCGGTAAGTTTCAATTGCTGCAAATCCGGCATTTTCGTCATTGCCAATAATTTTTATGGGAAACGCAAACTGGAAAAATTAATATAACAGCACCAAATTA
>OUMJ01000032.1_pt1 | contig 4114 bp, 5 predicted proteins | sample 1690841 | NCBI WGS metagenome assembly OUMJ01 (sample SAMEA3914812, study PRJEB12502) | metagenome | biome: forest; material: soil | place: Canada | collected 2011-07-07 | depth 0.1 m | reverse complement strand
GGCTTGTTCCAGCGACCCGAATTTGCGGGTATAGGTGTCCGAATGCGGCACATAGGGGCAGGCGTCGATCAGATTGCTTGACAAGCGCCCCTTTTCCGCGAGTAGCTTCTTCAGCCCGACAAGCATCTTCGCAGCCGAATAGGTGTTGCCTTTGGCCGGCCGCGATTTCGCCAGCATTTCCTGCACCCGCTGAAACGCGTCCTGGCTAACGATGCCTTGGCAAACCTTCGTCCTGACCCAAAGTGCCGGTGGGTTCTTTACCCACGGCGTCTTCAATTTCCTTGAACCGCGATTGTAGACATAGCTCCCGGTGTATATTTCATTGGTCAGAGCAGTCATCACCTTCCGGCGCGACCACGGCGTGCCGCGCGTCGAGCGAATGCCGCAGGAATTGAGGTGCCTGGCTATGGCGGTAGCGCTTGTGCCGCTCAGGAACATATCAAAAATTTGCCCGACGATCTCCTGTTCTCTTGCCGGGCCGGGAGTGACAACAACCCTATCGCTGAGGAGCGCCTTCCACTCGCCATCGGCCAATTCCTGTTTAGGGTTGCCGTCAGCGTCAACCAAGATCCGACGCAATCCGAAACCAACCGGGCCACCTTGCTTTTGCCCACGGAGGGCGCCGCGGATTTGCGCGAATGCGACCTTCGCGGAAAGGTCGCGGCTGAAATCCGCGGCCGCAAAGCGCTTCATTTGCTTCATGAATGCGGCCGCGAAACTGCCATCGTTGGGAAAGACCTCCGCGACGTACTCAACCCGAACGCCCATATCGCGGCAGAGGAACTCATAGGCGCCGGCTTGGTCACTGTCCTGAAATCTGCCCCACCGGGAAACGTCGAGCACCAGGATGGCGGAAAATTGGCGCGCCGGGTCGGTGACGTCTCTCAGGAGCCGATTGAGCTCCTGCCGTTCCCTGAGCGTCAGGCCGCTGCGGCCGGCATCGGCATAGGTATCAATGATGTTATATCCGTGCTCCGCGGCATATTCCGCGATCCTGAGCTGCTGGTTTTCCAAGGAATAGCACTGATGTTCTGTCGACATCCGCAGGTATTGGACAGCCCGGGGCCGGCCGGCAACAATTAATTCCGGCATGACAACACGCACCAACTCTCGGTCTCAGACATCGGTCATCCCTCTCAGCGGAGGCTTCTGCCGGTCGGGGCGCTTTTGCGTTCGCGCGGGGAACTACCCGTGCTGTGATAAAATTTCAGTGCGGATGCGGTTAGACTTTCACCCGAGCCGCAATTTCAGGCGGCACACCCTGCTCGACGAGATCAGCCTGGACGCGCATGCCTGCGGCTCTCCGGAGCGCCCTGGCCCGGATCTCGGCAGATGCGGCCAGGTCCGCAACGCGCTCCGCCACCACCGCCTGGAAGCGCAACTGAAACACCATGTCGGTGGTGTCGCGGTCGCCCATGTCAGAACAGCTCGCCTTAGGGCCAGCCTTGCTGGCGCGGATGAGCTCCACCTGCGGCGTGCCGGCCGGCGCCAGGGCCAGGACCGTCTTGTCAGCTTCATAGAATATGGTCGAAGCCTTTACCGCTCTTGCGCAATAACGGAGCTAGCCGGCGGACGCTTATTTCGCGCAGTCTGCCACCTGGCCTTGCGGATGGCGCGCAGACATCTATATCGTACAACGCGAGCGCGACAAAATCGGTTGCAGACTCGTAAGGCAGGTTATAGGTTGGCGCCAAAATGGAGGCCCGACAAAGGCGTCTCTACGAGCAGGGGAAGCGTTATGGATGGACAAGACCGCGTTAGAGCATCTGTTCCCTTACCAGGACCTTATCTGGCCCTAATCATTGCGTATCGATTCCCGTACGCGAAATGTTAATGATCTGGTAATAGGCTCCCGTCCGTTCCCGAAGTTGCGCTAGGGTCAACAGTTAAGTTATGTCGAACTCCGATTTTGAAGATTATCGTTCCTCCGTCCGCGCCGCGATTTCCGGTGACGACGAACGTGCCGTCTTGAACGGTAGTTTGAAGCACGCTCAAATTGTAATTGAGGAGGCGTTTCGGGCCGCCTCGCAACGTGTCCGCATTCTTTCCAATTCTTTGGATGGCGGCTGCTATGACAGCCCTTCTGTATTGGCACTTGTGAAAGACTTTTTGGCGCGCGCCGGCACCTCTTTGTCGATCCTCGTCGAGACACCTATCTCTGAAATTCAGAGCGGCATCTTTTACAAGACGTTCGAAGCTGAGATTCAAAGCGGCAAAATCGATCTGGCCTATGTGCCGTCTGCGATATCAAAGGACTATGGCTTCAACTTCCTAGTCGTTGATGAGCGCTCATACAGATTTGAAGCAGACCGGCGTAAGCCAGAGGCGGTAGTCTTGGGTGGCGCCCACGCTGCATTGCCTGCGCAGCGGCTAGCCAGGCTGTTCGACTCCCTCCAGGCTCGGGTTGTGGGCCCGGCGGACGCCGTGTTGCTCTAGGGAATTTTTTAAATCCGCGGTAATCTTGTTGACGCGGGAGATATAATTCTGCAACTGATGTGACATAATTATAACGTCCACAGGTTGCGCCTTGCTTCTCCCGCTCCAAACGCAATGCCCCGTCCTTGACGATGTGAAGTTAGGTGCGCTTGTTGCTCTAGTGGCTGTCGCCTTGGGTATCTGTATTGCCTACTTGGCGTTGGATCGCCTTCGGCACCGCAACGAACTTGAGCGTCATGTTGAAAAGCTCAACACTTTTGTTGACCCAATACGCGACCTGCTTCAGCGCAAAAATGATCTGACGACAATTGAAAAGTGCTACGTATCATTTCAGTATTACTGTAAGAATGAAGATTGCTTCAAAGACATAAAAGAGGAAAAAATCAAGAAATTCGACGGTAGCGTCGACTCTGTCTTAGAAACCCTTCTCTTATTCATCGCCTTCGTTCAAATAGACCGATGGGCGCTCAAGGTGATATCGTTATTTCTTTATGCAGCACTCGTCTGGATAACGGTCACTATCTTGCACGGGAACCACTGCGGTGACTGGATCAACGGCAATATCGCCGAAGATGCCCTTATGGTGTTGGTGATTCTGAGCTACGGCGTGCCGGCCGCGGCCTCTGTCGCGGGCGGCTCGATGATCAAAATGAGCCAAGATGCTGTCAAAAGGCACATCAAGGATGCCACCGCAACTCAAACGCGTTTATCAGCTTCGGCGTCGATCCCGAATGTAAACGGACATTAGCATTTTCGGCCCGGCGAATTTATCGGAGTTCCGAATTTAAAAACGCCGCTAGACGCTCGCCCGCCAGCTCCACTTCGCTGGCCGCCACCTTCTTCGCGGTGGTGCGATATCCGACCGTCAGCGCGTAGTTGTCCGTCCCGGTGCCGACCGGTGGTGAGTAGACGTACCGCATCTCAACCCCATGGCAACGGGCGGTCGCAGACCGGACACGGCTTGCGCCGATCGGCCCTCTTTACCGTGTCACCGGTGGACGAAAAGCGGCGAACCACCCTCTGCAGTTCAAGCATGAACGACTCGTCGTCCCATGTGGCTTCGCTTGCGAACAGGCGATCAGGAGCCCTTGGAGCGTCGCCGAGCAGTGAGCGTGTCATCATGCCCACTTTGTGCAGGCACTTGTCCATTTCGCCCGCCTTTTTTAGATCATGTTCGACGTGCGCCGCGAGCAGCTGGGCGACGGTGATCGAGAACGTTGCGGCCGTGTAAGCCAGCCAATTTGCACGATCATCGCACTGGAGTAGCAACAGGTGCTGCACATACGCCGGCAGAGAAAAGCCAGACGCCTGGGCGTCGCCCTCCAGCTTCTTGAACATCGCGTCGGGTACATTCACTCGGATTTGGTGTCGTTCGGTCATAATATGCCTTTTGAAAACAGAGGCGGCCCTGCCTCGTTGAAATTGTTGAGAAAAGTGACGTTTTTGGCCGTTTACGCGAGGGTGAGGTCTAAGAAGGCCTCACGCGGATGCTCCAATTCATCAATAAAATCAGGCAACTAGGTTTTCCCGCAGGGTGTGCGTATGTCTGCATCCCTCTAACCCGGTGTGGCACCAAAGGGCCTCACTGATTTCATTGCGAATTTTCCGAAGAGGTTTTCGGCCCGGTTTGGGGCTCGCCTTTGATGTAGGCGATAAGGTCGTCGACAAAGATAAGGCG
>OUMJ01000034.1_pt1 | contig 5125 bp, 4 predicted proteins | sample 1690841 | NCBI WGS metagenome assembly OUMJ01 (sample SAMEA3914812, study PRJEB12502) | metagenome | biome: forest; material: soil | place: Canada | collected 2011-07-07 | depth 0.1 m | reverse complement strand
TGGTTTTTTGGGCAGAAGTCATAATCCCCGTTCAAGCAGTTGTAGCTGCTGCTTGAACGCCGGCTTCAAACGGTAGAGTTGGGCCGGTCGATGCGCGCCAGCCGCCTCGAATGCCCCTTCAACGGCTTCCAGCATGTCCATCTCAGTCATCTTTCTCCGAAAACTGACCTTGTTGATTGACTCGCCCATCAACGTTTCATAGACACGTTGCAATAGCGGCAAAGTAAAGGTTTCGCCGATGAGGTAGCACGGAAGCGACGAATATTGGCTCTTGCTGCGCAGTCGCGATACTGCCGTTTCCAGGATAGTTCGGTGGTCAAACGGCAGATTGACCAGTCTGTCTACACTGACGAGTTTGATGGCAGGGTGAGCAGCACGTTCGATCAGTTCGGACGACACAAGCGCATAGTAGGCGATGGAAACCGACCAGCCTCGTGGGTCTCGTGCTGCGCCCGAAAATGTCGCCAATTGCTCGAGATATGGGGCTTCAATGTGGGCTTTTTCCCTCAGCACCCGCAATGCGGCATCGCGCGCATCCTCGTCTTCTTCAATATGAATGTACCCGCCGGGCAGGGCAACGACGCCTTTGAATGGATCGCGATCCCGCTTCAACAGGGCCACTTTGAGCCCATCGTCCTGTAAAGTGAGCAAGACCACGTCAACTGTACAAATCACCTGATTCACTATCTACCTCTGCAATTTTGTGATGTCTGAAAACATTCATTTTCGACGATCTTCATACTTCGTATCTTTATGGATCTAATTACGCCGATCGCTTATTCGGGGAAATTCATGCATAAGAAATAGTTCATGAAGACACTATACGATACTTAGTTGTAAAAGTAAATAAAGTATCCTACAATCGATTCAACAATCAAGAAAGGACATATGACATGAAACGGAACTTGCATTTATTGATAATCGATCCACAAAACGACTTTTGCGATTTGCCGGCCGCTTATCTTCCAACAAACCCCGCGGCTGACGCTCCTTACGCACCAGCTTTGCCGGTAACTGGTGCGCACGCCGATATGTTGCGCGTGGCCGAACTCATCAAAGGCGGGCAAAACGGCTTGTCCGAGATCAGTATTACGCTCGATTCCCATCATCGGCTCGATATCGCGCATCCAACATTCTGGTTGGACGGCGCCGGTCTGGCGGTCAATCCATTCACCCAGATTTCAGCCGCTGATGTTCGTACCGGAAAGTATTTGCCACGCGATCCGCCGGCTCTGCCACGTGCCCTGGCTTACCTTGATGCGCTGGAAGCGGCGGGGCGCTACAGCCTGATGGTTTGGCCGGTACATTGTGAAATCGGCAGTTGGGGGCACAATGTCCATGCCGACGTGCGTGTCGCATATAACGCATGGGAGGAAGCAACGCTCGGCATAGTCAACAAAGTGGTCAAGGGCACCAATCCGTGGACCGAGCATTATTCGGCGGTCATGGCCGAGGTGCCGGATGACGACGATCCTGCAACGCAGCTGAATCAGAGCTTCATCGATACGCTGGCAAAGGCAGATCGCATCTACATAACCGGCGAAGCGGGCAGCCATTGCGTCAAGGCGACAACGGAACACATTGCCGACAATTTCGGGGCGGAGAATATTGCAAAGCTGGTACTTGTGACAGATTGCATGAGCGCTGTAGGCGGATTCGATGCGCAGTATCAGGAGTTTGTGCGCAACATGGTTGCACGTGGCGTGCAGACTGCCAAAGCTGAGGACGTATTGCCAGAGTTACTGGCTAACGCAAATCGCTAGAAAAGATGATTGCCACGCTGCAGATATAACTTATTTGAACAAGCAACATAAATACCTATCATGACGACATTACTGGACGAAACCGTCACACTTTACCGCCCAACCGGGCCGAACGAGCTTGAATTGGTGGCAGCGAGCGGCTACAAGAAATGGCCGCCACGGCTGCCCGAGCAACCAATATTCTATCCGGTCACAAATGAACAATATGCCATCGAGATTGCGCGGGACTGGAACGTCAAGGCAAGCGGATCCGGATTTGTGACGCGCTTTCAAGTCAGGAAAACCTTCATGGACCGATACCAAATACAGAAAGTCGGCGGCGCGGCACACACTGAATGGTGGATACCTGCCGAAGAGTTGGAAGAAATGAACCGGAACATTGTCGGTGACATTGAAATCATTCATGAATTCAAGTAATCAGCCTTTCGGACAACGAGCGCAAATCAACAACGGTCTCGGATAAACGACAATTTAATAGCCATACCAATAAAAATATGAAACCCATCGTACGCAGTTTGCTGGAAAACGACCTTTACAAGTTCACGATGTGGCAGGCGCTGCTGCATAGCCATCCCGACGCACAGACCGAGTATGCTTTCGTCTGCCGCAATACGCCGGCTTATCCGCTTGCCGAATTGAAGGAGGATGTCGAACGCGAGATCGATCATTTGTGTTCATTGTCGTTTACCGAGGATGAGCTTGAATACCTGCGTGGTTTGCGTTTCATCAAGAGCGACTTTGTCGATTTCCTGACGCTGTTCCACTTCCAGCGAAAATTTCTCACCATCAAAGCAGAAGGCCCGACCTTGCAGATTGTTGCAACCGGCCCACTGGTGCATGCCATGGGATTCGAGATATACGTACTATATATCGTCAATGAATTGTATTTCCGTCGTTTCGATCAAGAGCGCTCATTGATCGAGGGCCGCAAAAGGCTTACCGGGAAAATTGCAATGCTGCGTGAATTTGGCGCCGAACCGGCAAGACGCAATCCGTTTGAATTCTTCGACTTCGGCGTTCGCCGCCGTTTTTCCGGCGCTTGGCAGGAAGAAGTGGTGGCTACGCTTGCGCGAGACGTGCCGCAGTTTTTCAAGGGAACATCGAACGTCTATCTGGCCAAGAAATACAACCTGGTTCCGATTGGCACGATGGCGCATGAATACCTGCAGTCCTACCAGTCATTTGACGTGCGTTTGCGCGATTTCCAGAAAGCCGCGCTCGAAGACTGGGTGCAGGAATATCGAGGTGACCTTGGCACCGCCTTGACGGATGTGGTTGGCATGGATGCATTCCTGGCCGATTTTGACCTGTATTTTGCCAAACTGTTCGATGGCTTGCGGCACGACTCGGGTGATCCCGTGATCTGGGGCGAGAAGGCGCTGGGGCATTATGCCAAGCTGCGCATTGATGCCAATACCAAGCGCCTGGTGTTTTCCGACGGCCTTGACTTGCAGACCGCCTTTTCGCTTTATCGGCATTTTGCGGATCGATGCATGACTGGATTCGGCATCGGCACCAACCTGAGTAACGACACCGACGTCCCCGCGCTGAATATCGTCATGAAGCTGATTTCCTGCAATGGCCAGCCAGTCGCCAAGTTGTCGGATTCGGCCGGCAAGACCTTATGCAAGGATGAAACCTTCCTCGCCTACCTGCGCCAGGTTTTTCACCACTCGCCGATTTGATTTGAGGAATATTCGATGTTGAAGATTGCGATTGCCCAGCTCAATTATACGGTTGGCGACTTTGCCGGCAACACTGCCACGACGATAGCGCACATGGAACGCGCCACCGAACAGCGTGCCGATATGGTCGTATTTTCGGAACTTTCGCTGTGCGGCTACTATCCCGGCGATCTGCTGGAAGACGCACTGTTCCTCAATAATCTGGATGCGGCACTCGACGAAATCAAGAATGCGTCGCGCAAACTCCCGGATCTGGTCACCGTGCTCGGTACGGTGCGCCGCAACGCCGGTCCGGGCAAACCGTTGTTCAATGCCTTGCTTGCTGTCAGGAACGGCGAAGTGGTGGCCGAGTATTACAAACAGCTATTGCCGACATATGGCATTTTTGATGAGCGTCGTCATTTCGAACCGGGTCCGGAAGGCGCCTGCGTACTCGAAGTCGGCGATTTCAAAGTCGGCTTCATGGTTTGCGAAGACGGATGGAACGACCAAGGCCAAGACTACAAGATCAATCCATTCAATGCCTTGCGCGAAGCCGGCCCGGCGCTTGTCGTGAGCATCAACGCGAGCCCTTCCGACATCGGTAAGCGCAAGCAAAGACATACGCTCTTTAATGCAGCTGCGGCGCACACCCGGATGCCGATACTCTACGTCAACCAGGTTGGCGGGCAGGACCAGTTGGTATTCGACGGTTCATCCTTTGCCGTTTCACCCATGCAGGGTATCGCGTTTGAAGCGGCGCGCTTCGAGGAAGATTTCCAGTGTATCGGCTTTGATGACGGACATTTCGTCGCACTCAACGGCAGTGCGATTCCCGTCCCGGATTCGGTAGGTTTGCCGGTGGTGGAATTTACCCGGCGCCAGATAGTGTTGGGATTGCAGGACTATGCGCGGCGTTGCAATTTCTCCAAAGTGGTCGTGGGTTCGTCTGGGGGAATTGATTCGGCATTGACCCTTGCGCTGGCCGTCGAAGCGTTGGGGGCGCAAAATGTCTTTGCGGTCACCATGCCGTCAGCCTATTCCAGCGAGGGATCGGTTTCGGATTCGATTGCATTGTGCAAGAACCTCGGCGTCCGACTGTATACGCATCCAATTCGTCAGCTTGTGGATCAATTCAGCGATGGCTTCGCCACTGCATTCGATGCACCATTGTGCGGTCTTCCACTGGAAAACCTGCAGGCTCGCATACGCGGAACGATTTTGATGGGGTATTCGAACGCCTACGGCGCCTTGTTGCTCACGACCGGCAACAAGAGCGAAATTTCAGTCGGTTACTGCACCCTGTATGGCGACACCAATGGCGGCCTGGGACTGATAGGCGACCTCTACAAAACGGAAGTCTTTGCGCTTTCGCGCCACGTCAACGAATATGCCGGGCGAGAAATTATTCCGGAAGCAGTGCTGACCAAACCGCCTTCCGCCGAATTGGCACCGGGCCAGCAAGACACGGACAGCTTGCCGCCTTACGAGGTACTGGATGAGATCCTGAAATGGCATATTGAAGGAACGCGCCTGCCGCGCGACGAATCGGAAGCCGCCGGACAATTCGTCAGGCATCTCGTCGAAAGCGATGAGGGCAAGAAATTGGTGACCCGTATTCAGGGAATGGTTGCCCGGAATGAATACAAACGCCGCCAAGCGCCGCCGATCATTCGGGTGCGCGCGCGCGCTTTCGGC
>OUMJ01000007.1_pt1 | contig 6303 bp, 8 predicted proteins | sample 1690841 | NCBI WGS metagenome assembly OUMJ01 (sample SAMEA3914812, study PRJEB12502) | metagenome | biome: forest; material: soil | place: Canada | collected 2011-07-07 | depth 0.1 m | reverse complement strand
GCGAACGCGGACGCGGCGGCGAAGTCTACTTCATGCGTGGGCTCGCGGTGGCGTTTGCCGCCCACGGATGCCGCGCACCACCAGATGTTGCTATCTCCTCGTTTGTAGACTTGGTACCTTCCACTAGTTTTTTTATGCGATGCCACGACTCACTCCATCCTTGCCGTTAAACCGTGTCAGGACACACGTGGTGTGCCAGGACCGTGTCAGCAACAAAGAACCATTGACAACAGCAAAACTAATTGAAAGTATAGAACTTTCTTTACATAAGGTTGTTGGATTGCTGGGTTTAGGTACCGTCGCCAAAAGCGTGGAGGTTCGAGTCCTCTCAGCCGCACCAATTTCTTCTTTTTAGACGCAGCGGCGAGCCTGGATAGGCACCCGCGTAGCGTCGAGGGGCAAGGGTCGGAATCGTCCTGCCCCAAAACGCGAAGGCTGGCCGAATGAGCCGGCCGGTGGCGGAAAGCGGGATGGATATGCCGCCGCCATCGCCATAGCAATGATCGTCTCTGGGCACTGAATTCGTAGTCTACGCAAGGACGCTAAACCCGACGCCGTGTTTGGCGAGGGTAGTCAAATATCTTGTAGGGCTTTCCCTTGCTTTCTTTTTAAGTGCGCCGAAAGACGTGATTAGGCGAAAGGCGACGCCAATTGCGAACCCTGCTTCTGCTGCTGCGGGAATATTGAGGTGCAGGATAGTTTTCTCGATTCCCTCGGTAGCTGCCGCGCCCACACCACCACTTCCCGCTATCGAGAAACTGGATTTCGCGACCTCTTGAAGAAATTTCGTGGGTTCAGCCAACGCGCCCTCACCAAATAACTTTCGTGAAAAATTGCTCAAATTGGCTTGGTCTTCGCGCCATTTCCGGAAGATATCGTTGCAAATATCTTGAAGGCGTTCTTGGAGCGTATCTTCGTCGAATATATTCTCCTGTAATGTATTTGCGAGACGTTCAATCTCCTGCCGCAAATCAGATAGAGCATCCTTTTCTGATTTTAGCTTGGCTATGTCTTGAGCTGAAATATTCCTTACATTACATCGCTTGTAAACGAGAAATTCTGCGACAGCACGGCGTCGAAGCAACCCGCCGTGTTCCATTTCTCTTAAGCACGTTTGAAGTACCATGTCCCTGGGACGGCCTATTATGGAGCCGTGCATCTCGGGGAATTCTGTCACGACCTCCATCCCCTCATTTTCAGCGCACGCGATGGCAATAGTTGCCATTATCGCCTTTCCGATTCTGGCGTGAACCTCAATGTAATCAGGACCATAAGCATTTTCCCGAGGTGGCCAGTGGGCCAATCCACATGAGAACAAATAGTCGACAAGCTCTTGCGTCATCTTGTCGTGATGAAGCTGAAAGCAACTAGTATTCCCTGGTTTGTATTGCCAAATATTTTCATCCATTCCGCAAGTATAATACGGCGCGCTGTCATCTAGGGAGGTGCCCCAATAATTGTATTAGCCCCCGACGTCCGTTGCGCCCCTCACGCCGTGCCTCGAAGGATCAATATGCGTCTGCGACCGACAAGCAGGATTGATGCGTCAGGTGTCTTTCCCTTCCTGGGTTGCGAACCATCCACGGGCTTCTTTCGGATGAGCGGTTAGCGCAGTCCCGGCAACCATCAACCCGCTCGCTTCCTCCGCCTGAAGGCTCCGTGCAGCAGCGCCCCGTCGGGCACGCACAGCGTGGGGTGTGACAATCGCCTCAGCGGCCAGCGCCCTTAGCTCCCCATGAAGCCGCGAAATGGTTCGCGGTCGAACTGGAAGGAGACCACCATGACTAAATCTCAACGCAAACACGCCGGAAGCAAACCAACCCACCGCGCCTATAGTGTCACCGGCGCAGATGAAGAAGCATTTTGGACGCCGATTGGTGGTGCCTGGCAACACCGCGATCGCAAGGGTTTCAGCATTCTGTGCCACGCTCTGCCGATCAACGGCGAGATCGTCGTGCGCGAGATTACCGAGCGCCCACCGGTCGTAGGAGGTCAGCAATGACCTCCACCGTTCTTCACGGCGACTGCATCGAAGTGATGCAGCACTTGCCGAGCGCATCGGTTGACTTCGTGCTCACCGATCCGCCTTACCTCGTTCGCTATCGCTCCCGGGATGGTCAGCGTGTCCTCAATGACGACCGCGACAATTGGCTGCAACCAGCTTTTCGCGAAATCTACCGCCTCTTGAAACCGGATAGCCTTTGCGTCAGCTTTTATGGCTGGAACAGCGCAGACCGCTTCCTTCACGCATGGAAACGTGCCGGGTTTCGCATTGTCGGGCACTTCGTTTTTCCCAAGCGCTACGCCTCGTCCAGCGGCCTTATCAGCTATCAGCACGAGCAAGCCTATCTTCTGGCGAAAGGTCGCCCGCCAAAGCCGGAAAAGCCAATCTCCGATGTGCTGACATGGGTCTATAGTGGCAATCGCCACCACCCTACCGAAAAGTCGGTCGATATTCTGACGCCGCTGATTCGCGCTTTTACTCAGCCTAGCGAATTGGTACTCGATCCATTCTGCGGTTCTGGCTCTACGTTGGTAGCGGCCAACATGTTGGGCCGCCGCTCCATTGGCATCGAACTCGATTCCACACATTGCCGGACGGCGAACAGCCGCCTCGCGTTGAATTCGTGAGTCCTGCCATGGAAGATGATCGTCACATCGAAACATTCACCATCGACTGGCAGGGCATCACCCTGTCAGTCTCCTATGAAGCCGATTGGCTGAACATGACCCTGGACGGTTGCGGTCTGAACACCGCCCATTTGCAAGTCCGGTCAATCAACCCGGAACGGGCACCCAATCCGGTAAGTGAAACCGGCTATCGCTCACTTTTCATCGGACGGGAAATGATCGAGGATGCGGGCGGCCCCGTGGCGTTTGCCCAAAACTGGCTGGATGCCTCCGCCAAGAGCACGACCTTGCGAAATCGCACCATTCCTTCCTCACAGCTTTCGCTGTTCTGAAAGCAGCCATGTGGCGCGTAGATGTATATATTTCAGTTTAAATAGAGCGGGCTGTATTAAATACCTGAATTTTCACTTCATATTCAATCCGCAAGAAACAGATGTGCGCAAAATTACCTAAATTTAACGATATATTAACCAAAATGACTTAATAATGCTCAAACCAAGAGCGCATAACGCGCCGCCAGAGCAAGCCACGTCCACACCAGATGGACGGTCGATATGGGGCAAAGCCTCGCACAAAAAGTCGAAGCCGAACGCGGGCAATTCCTGCGCCGCTTCGTTTTATCCAATGGCGACGAGCTAACCGACGCTGAGTTGCTCGAACTCATCATCGCTGACGGCTCAGCCGGCGACGATGCGCGTAAACTTGCCGTGGGATTGCTTCACGCATTCGGCGGCCTCGGCAAGCTGCTTTCAGCCGACGACGCAGCGCTCCGGGCCGTGATCGGTTATAATGAAAACACCATCCTGAAATTGCGCACCCTGCGGCTCATCCTTACCCGCGCCCTCAAACCAAACCTCGCCGAGCGCCCGTCACTCTGCGGGTCTCGCGCCGTGCGCGATTATTGCAATTTCATCCTGGCCCACCGTACCGAGGAGGAATTCCACGTTCTTTATACCGACAGCCGCCATTTTCTCATCGCCGACGAACTGATGACGCGTGGCACCACCCACACCGTACCGGTTTACCCCCGCGAGGTGGTCAGGCGTGCGCTGGAGCTTCGCGCCGTCAATGTCATCCTTGTACACAATCACCCCAGTGGCGACGCCAACCCCAGCTCGGGCGACATCACCGTGACCGGCAAGATCGCCGAAGCGCTGGCAACCGTGAACGTGCTCCTGATCGACCACCTCGTCGTCGCCTCCGGCGGCATATGCTCGTTTCAACAGTCGCAGCTCCTGCCACATCAACGGTCGTCCGACCGCCCAGTCACGCATGACGACAAGCAGCGCGAACTCTTCCATCACCTTCCTTCACTTGGGGAGCGGTAGCCATGGCTGACGAGCACAACGAAAAACCTGGCCAGGCCCGCGCCGAAGCGGCGGCGATGGCGTTGCAAATTCAAGGCGTGCTGGCCGAGGTCGAGTCCGCCAGCAGCGGCGCCAACGACAAAACAAGGGGGCGCTTGTCTGGCCTCGTCAGCAAGCTTGCGCGTGCCCAGGTCGAACTTACCTCGGATGATAAAACCATCGATCTTTCCAGCATCGAAGCATTGATCGGCAGTGGCGAAGCCGCCGCCCAAGATGCGTTCCAGGAAGAAAACATCACGACCTTCGACGGCGAGACGCTCTCCGCCGCCTCAGCCTCCGCCCGAGCCACTGCCGAGCGCGTCGGCGACGATCTCTACAACAATCACGCCTTCGACTCATCCATGCATTTCAAATCGAAGGAGGATGAGGACGACTACAACAAAACGACGGCGGAAAATGCCGCTGCCGCCCAGACGGAACTCAACAAGCACACCGCCCAGGGCAACTACAACGCCACCCGCATCGACGAAGGTCAGATGGTCAATGCTGCCACCTACGGCGCGGATCAGAGTGCGCAATGGCAGAAAGATTGGGCGGATTTACGGGCGCAGGACAAAGCGCTACGAGCGCAACTGCCAGCGGGTCAAGCGACAGATGATTATGATGTCAAACTTCGTGCTGAAGTGAAACAATACCTGATGAAGAGAAAAGGCCTGAGCGAAGCGCAATGCGATGCGGAACTTGCTGCCGCCAAAGACCCGCTTGACGTCATGGAAAACCATCTCAAGGACAGCAAGGATGTGACCACCGACATCTCGGAAGCCAAGCAATTCGTGCTGGCCGCCAAGACCGAAGATTTGGCAAGCAATGAGAACCCCACAGAAATCGCGTCGCCAGCAGCCGTGCCGACGGTTCAGGCATCGGCGGCACCGTCCGACATCATGGCCAAACTCACTGCATCGTCTAACCTCGTGGCCGCTGATCCGGCAAGTCAGCCAGCCACCCCACCGGCCGATCCTGCCGACCTGATGGCTAAACTTACCTCGACCGCGAACCTAACGGTCGCTGACGTCGCCGACGCCTCATCCGGTCACGGTATCACCGGCCAATTGTCCGGCCCGTCGCGCTCCGGCCCAACCCCAGCCTAACTAAAATTTGACGGCGGCATATTTGGGGCCGCCCTGAGCCGCTGCCTTCGCGCCCTGATAATATCCCACAGCTGCGCAGCTTTGCGTCCCTTGCGTCCCGGCTTCGCAGGCTTCCGTCACCGCTTTCAACTGCGCGTCGGTCGCCCAACTCGGATCGAATTTGGCTTGGGTCGTGTATCCCACTGTGTACCCGGCATCGAACGCCATCGGCGACGTCGGGTTCAGCACATGTTTGCCATCGACATTTACCTGCGCGCCCGTCAGCGACGCATTCATAATCGCCGTAGGCAATTGGGATACGTTCGCTTGGCTATCCTTGAACACACCCAAGATTTCAGCATAAGGGCTGACGTCGTCGAGCAATTTCCCATCCTGCGCCACCTTCTGAAGCGCTGCCGTGCACAAATCAGCCGAACCACTGATATATGTTCCGACACCACCCCAATTCGCCTTCGGGTTAGCGGCATCCTTAGCGCTTTCTGCTCTCGTAAAAAGCCCGCCCAAGTCGTTCGTCAGCACGACCGTTCCAGGTTGCTCTCCATAGAAACATTTTCCCCGCGCGTCCCGCGCGTCGTCACCTTCGGTCGAAATCAATTGAAGTTCACTCTGCCGGAATCCGTCGATGTCAGCCTGGGTTAGAACTTTGCCGCCATGGGTAAGCGGCTGCGTAATCGCCGCCGGTGTGGATGGAAGTGCGGGTGCCATAAACTCTCCTTGTCTTAGCTGTGCGAATGTTCTTCTTCCTTGAGAACAAAACAAGAATAGCAATTTCAGAGATTTTGTGTGTTACAATTGCATGAAGATGCATTTGTACGTGCCATTTCATAAGCATAGATGAACTCCGCCATGTGCATAATTCGAGTAAGTGCGTGGAATTATGCTGCAACAAAATCGACAATATTGTTGCGACAGGCATTTATCATTGCAAAAAGGCTGAATTTTGCTTACAAATTGGCGGATAAGTGCTTTGCGCACGGCGCGCAAAAGCTGTCATATGGAGGGCGCAACCCCAAGCCAGACAAGCGTTGCAACCGAATTGTCGATTTTGTTGCAAGGAGTGGCGCAATGGGTTTCGTAAGGTTCGACCAGTGGCAAATTCATGATGCGGCGGGCCGCCGCAAGTACATTAATGCCGCCGAACGCACGCTGTTCCTCACCCAGGCCGACGGCCTCGCGCCTCATCTGCGGTCGCTGTGCTACGCCCTGGTCTATAGCGG
>OUMJ01000039.1_pt1 | contig 6757 bp, 6 predicted proteins | sample 1690841 | NCBI WGS metagenome assembly OUMJ01 (sample SAMEA3914812, study PRJEB12502) | metagenome | biome: forest; material: soil | place: Canada | collected 2011-07-07 | depth 0.1 m | reverse complement strand
TCGGCGTCGTAATAATTACCGACCCGCTGCGTGGTCGGCGTGATATTCGTTTGCAGCGCCGTGAATTTCGCCGCCAGCGCGGCCGCTATCTGGCTCGATGTCATGTTCGGGTATTTCGCATCGCTCTTGTTGTCGGTGAACAGCGAGGTCAAATCGCGACCCGACAAAGTAAAGGTCGCCGTCGCCGGATCGAGCCGCAGTTCGTCGATGCGGGCCGACATCAGCAGCGTCAGATCGGCAATCGAATAGTTTTCCGGGTCCGCTGGAAAACCTGCATAGACGTCAACAATGATCTCGGCTTGCTGTGTCCAGAACGGCCATTCGGCGTAAGGCGCCGGTACCGTGATGCGGATGGTACCGGCCTCGTAGATGCCATTATGCTCGATGCTCCAGCCGGTCCAGTTGATGGTTTTGCCGCCCACCAGCAGGATGCCACGCGGCGTGCGCCCTTGGGCTACTTGCGGTAATTGATTAATCATTGCTGGTTTATCCGGTTAAATTTTTAACAATAATCTTAGGCGCTATTTAACCCTCCGTCATTCCCGCGAAGGCGGGAATCCAAAGGGAGTTCGCTCGATCAACCTCAAAATGGATTCCCGCCTTCGCGGGAACGACGGGGATTATTTTTTCGATACCTACGCAAATACTTATTACCGTACACAAAAAACGGAAGTAAACTCACGTCGGCACCGTAATCGTATTAAAACCAACCGTCATCGGATCGGCAATGCCGCTGGCCTGCGCGATATCGGTCCAGCGCGTCGCATCGCCATAGGTCTGCGCGGCCAGTTGATACAAGTTGCCGCCGCCGGTCACCTGCTGGTTGTTGGCCGCCGGGTTGGCGATCAGCGCCACGTTCGCCTGCATGCGCGTGGTGACGCTGGCCAGCTCGTACAGCGATGGCAATTGCGCCGCCGCGTTGCATTGCGCGATCAAACCCGTGGCCTGCACTGCCACTGGCTGCGCCGGGACGATCTGCCCCAGCACCGGGATAGCAGCCAGCGTCGCCTGCGCAGCGGCAATCTGCGACTGCACGCCCGCCTGCAACGCCGCCAACGGCGCCGCCGCTGCCACAATGGCGCTCGATGCAGAACTGGAGATGGTCGAAATCTGATTGACCTCGCCAACTTGCGCCGGCGCAGCGGTCAAGGACACCAGCCCGCTCGCCAGCGGCTGCGCGGCATTGGTCACTGCCGACAAGGCCGAAGCCACTCCGGCAGCCAGCTCAGACAGTGCCGGATTACCGATGCCGCTCGCCAACTGCGTCATGGTCGCCGCGTCCTCGGTAATCGCGTCGTTAGGCGTGGTGCCGGATGGATCGGTCACATCCTGCGTCTGATCGCGGATCACTTCGCAGGTAATCGAAAACGGTATCCAGTAGGGCTTCTTGAAATCCGCCTTGAATTCGGACACGATCACCGAATACTGAAACACGCCCCAGGTCAGCGTGCAAGTCAGGCCCGAGCGCCGGATGTAATCGAGAAAGCGCGCCCGCCCCGCTGCTGGCATGCCGAGGAACATGCCGCTCCACGCCAACGGCGCATCGTCCGGCCCCAGCGCATCGACCACGCGCAAGCCGCCGATCATCTTGTGCGTGCACAGCATCTGCGCACCGCCGAAATTGATTTGCTCGGGCACCTCGGCGCCGGTGAATTCGAAAGCGCCTTGCGGGGTTGCGAGGGTGAGAGTGGTGAGTGGATTCATTATGCGAGTCCTAAGGAGCTGACACCGGGTCGCAGCAGCGATGCGGTGCCGTTCATGCCGCTGGGGCCTTGCGATGTCGAAGAAATCAAGTACGATGAGATTTGCTTACTGTCGAGGTAAACGGAAACATGGACGCCCTGATCGACAGGCTTGCTGCCGTCCTCAAGAAGCTCCTGTACCCGGCTTTTCTCCGGCGTTGGAACAACCGGTCCAGGTCGAGCCTTCGGCACCGGCGGAGGCGGAAGCGGTTTTTCAGGCGGCGTTGATTTTTCAGGCAGGATGGGCGCTATGCTTAGCTTCCCCTTGAACAGGTTCTTTATAAAATTGCCATCGTCCTTGAGCTTGGTTTTCAAACTTGAAAGCTGCGAATCCCAGAAATCTTGATGTTTTTCAGTGAAGTCTGCTGCGTCCGACGTGATTTTTAACGACTTATCGAGAACCAGAGTGGTCGGTCCCTTCAATTCAATCGTGGCATTCATCAACGCCAAATTTTCATTGGTGATGTTTTGTGCACCCTTTTCCACGTCGCTGTTTGGCTTTAAGAAATCATTTAGAAAGCCAGAATCTTGCTTCGTGTTCGGCATTTCACGAAGGTCCTGCCGATTTGATTTTCTCAAATTTTCAACAAACGATACGACGTCAGCGCCCATTTTTCCAGACCCGAACAATGTCGTTAGCTTCGCATCGAATTCTGCTTTCTTGACTTTCGGCTTGTCTCTCGCTTCAGCAACTACTGCAAGTAATGCAAGCAACCGCATCAAGTCAACCTTGTCGCCCTGAAAAAATTGTGCTCGACCATCTTTATAAAGTCCCAATTCATTCCCAACGTCGATCCGTCGCTTATCTGCAGGTGATTTATTCGACAGCGTCGCTGGCAGAGGATTCTTCGCCACCGAATTGAGAAAATCGACGTTTTCGGATTTCATCATGCCGCCTTTTTCCATTGCCGCTATCAGCAACGTGAAATGCCCGGCATTGTCTGCGGCAGCCGCCAGCGCATCATTCGCGGCTTCAGCACCTTCGATGATTTTGTTGACGTCCACTCCCGTTGAATGCGCTGCTTGCGTCGCCGCGTTGTTTAGCAAAACAACTTTTCCCTCATCCTGTACGCCCGCCTTCGTCGCAAACTCTGAAAACATCTTGACTGCTTCCGGAAGCTCCATGTGTGCTTGCTTGACGCCGAAAGCTGCAAACGGCATCACCGCTTCCATCATCTCGTCTTGCTCTTTTTTCGGACGGCCAATAAATTCTTTAGCGATAGCAAATCTGGCTTCGGCAATCGGCGCTATTTCACCATTCGTCAAGAAACCGTACAGCTTGGCGTAATGCTCCTCCTGCGCACGAAGCTCCTTCAATACCCCTTCTCGTTGCGATTCGGGAGGCTGAACCTGCATCGACTGTATGATGCTCCGATTTGTGTGGTCAAGCTGCAAATTTGCCTTGTATCCGTCCACTAACCCATTACCGGCAGCTTCCGCCACCTTCATGCCGCCAGCCAAGGCTGCGCCTTCCAGCCCACCGGCTTCAGTCAATCCGGTCTCCACTGCTGTTTCTGCCGCTCCACCAGCTTCTGCGGAAGCGAATCCCGGTCGCGGTGCAATTCCCCCTGGACCAACGCCATACCCCCCATGTCGCGCCTCGCGAGAGATGACGCCTTTCATGCGCTCACCGGCCCGCTGCGCCGCGGTCATATTGCTTGCAATGGCTTTGGACGCAGCAGCCATGCTCGCGAGATAGCCGCCAGCCGTCGCCAGGCCATGACTCTTACCCAACTCCTCTGCCGCCTTCGAGGCTTCATGGAGTTTGTCGGCGAGGCTATCTCCTTTGGTCGACAATTCCTTCATCACCAACCCAAATTTTTCGAGCTTGTTGCCAGCCTCATCGAGCACGTCGATCATGCTTTTTAATCCCGACGTAACCTTGTCTTCCAGCTCCAGCTCAACGCCAACTTTATATGCTTCACTCATTTTTCGCCTGCCAGTGATTGTTCGATGGCTTTGCCAACGGTATTGAGAATGTTTGGAATTGCCCGATGCAAGGCTGATGCCGAAAACGGACGTGGCGGAATGGTCGACGTGCCGAATTCCTGATGTTTGGCGATTTCGCTATCAGAGCCGACGGAAAACGACGTCTCTGTCGATTGATACTGAATACTGTCGCGCAATGCGCCGTTCCCAAGAAGCGGCACATCTACAGCAACTCCTTTTCGCACATACTCGGCCTTTGCTGCTTCTTTCAGCTCTACCCAGTTGTTTGATCCCACTGCGCTGTCGCCCGGATTCTGGTCGAATTCAGCTTTTACCTCGGCTACCAAAGCGATTGCGCTGGTTTTCATTGCCGCAGCCATGCCAATGTGCATTTCCTCCACGTTGCGCTCGAACGCGCGAGCCAGTTCAGAAAAGGATGTCAGTGTCTTCATCGTAGTTGCTCATTCGGCAATAGCCGTGTATTCTCATAGTCCCCCGTAAATCGACCACCTTATTGATCAAGGAAAATGCATGCCCGACCTTTTTTATCTACAGCCGCTGCTCCTGCTTGCATCCATTCTTGGATGGATTGGGTTTTCCAGGTTCGCGAAGCGAAAGGGGTATTCCGCTGCCATTGCACACGGGTGCGGATTTATCGTTGGTTGCGTTTGCTTTTTTGTGCTCGGTTCGTTGTACTTTGTGTTGCGTCCCGCTCAAGGCCGGGCCGAGTTCCCGAATAAGTTGAGCGAGATAAAACCGGGAATGATATTTGATTTGAAAACCGAAGGAGTCTTCGCTTGCTCATCGGCAGACAGGCTGGCTGAATATGTGCTGTGGGAGGAGGAAAAAAACGAAGTTGCAGTCAAGAGCCTTATGCAAGGAGAGCGTGCAATTGGCGCATGTTTCGCCCGCTCGCTAATAGGCTATCGTTATGTTGTGGTGGAGGTGGGGACTGCACCCCGTGTAAAAGGTACCACAGTGGGATTTCGCAGTCTCAATGCCCCCATCCCAATGACGCTCTATACACCAATCAGATTTATCGAGCCATCGACCTTATCGATCCCACCTGACCCTTATCAAAGCGTACCTCGCATTGCGGCGGCAACATCGTCAGGTTCATCAAATTTGGATTTGAAAGCGGGAATGTTGTTTGTGCTGAACCCTGCAACGCCATTCGCATGCCAGTCGCCAAAGCAGTTGGCAGCGACCCCAATGTTTTCATCGACAGGGAATCAAGCGGATGCCGATAAATATTTTTCCACCCTAAGTTGCCACACCAATGCTTCGACAACCGAGGCAATGACCGTAGACACCGTGCAATATGAGGATGGATTGGAGAGCGCAGTGGTGGGATTTCACATTGGTGACAACGAGAACCGGAATGCGGAATTTACAATGGCTGACTTTATTACTCCCTTGATTTCCCCGGTTTCAGATGAGCCATACCAAAACACGCCGCACGTTGTCGCTTACAAATCCGGCGATTCAACCATTTCTCCGCTGAAACCGGGGCAAGTTTTCTATCTTAATTCCAAGACACCTTTTGCTTGCTCGGGAGTTGGATCGATTGGAAAATTATATTTCTACGCCTCCAACGGCGATCTGGAAAATTTCAATCGCATGTTAGTCATGGGAGGCGAGAAAGCAGGCTGCTATGGTCATTTGCCGACCGATGTCCAATGGACGGTGGATGACGTCGATACAATTACTTCAAAAATCAAGAAGGGGATCTACATAAAGAATGACGTAGTGAAATTTCACCCAACTTCCGTTCCGCGCGTGACCGAAAGCTACTTCACGCTGCCCGAATTTATCACGACTTCCCCCGCTCCCACTCCATCCGCCGCCAACTGAACTTGCCGCCATCCAGTTCGCCCAAGGCAATGCAATAGGCGAACAGTTCAGCGGCAGACAAGTTGGTCGCCACTTCCCACGGGACGCCGGACTTCGCCAGGCGCAGCACCTGGCGCAGCCCCGGGTCCGCCGCTATTTTTTTGCGACGGCTACCTCGTTCTTCTTCGAGAAATGCTCCTCGATGCCCTTCGAGACGGCGGTGATGCCGTCTTCGTCGAGCCTGCTGATCAAGCCTTCGATCTGCAGCTTGGTGGTCGGCTGCGGGACCGGATTGCCGTCTATCGAGGCGACCCACATCAGCGGGATGCACATGTTCAGATAGACGCGATTTTCGGCAGAGTCGCCGATCGCTTCCACCAGCTTGTATTGCGACAGCACGTGCGGGCGCTTGATGCCGATCACCTTGCCGTTGGCGGCAGTCACATTGACTGCGCCGTCGTCCTTCTTTGCTTCTTCTGTCATGTTCTATTCCTTAAGCCAAAACCACTCGCGTCGATGCCAGGAACGACACCTTCTGGATCACGTTCTTTTCCGACTCGTAATCACCGGCCTCGTCGTAGTACAGCACCACGCCCTGATACTGATAGGTGCTGACGGTGCCGTCGACTTCGCTGATGGTTTGCTGGATGGTGCCGGTGGCCTGGTTGGCGCCGGCGTAATAAGCGGCTTCGAATGCGGCGAAGTATTGGTCGAGCGTGCCGTCGGCGCGCGACACTTCAAAACTACCCTCCCAGCCGTCTTCCTGAAAACTCAGATGGATAGGCAAGCCACCCAGCGGCTTGACCGTCAATTTCTTGGTCAGTTTCTTGGAGGTGAATTTGAGCAGCGTCGGCAACGAGATCGGCCCGCTGGCGGGGTAGAAATCAAATCGCGCATCGCTGCCGATGTTTAAGCCTGATTGCGGCATGGTGGTGCTCCTTTTACAAATTGAATTGTGTGCGGATTAAATATGGCAACGAAGGCTGGGATGACATCCCATCCTGTGTCCCTTTATTGATTCAGGTTTAATCAAAACCCATCCCCGTCATTCCCGCGAAGGCGGGAATCCATAGTGAGATGGCTTTATCACCGGCTTATGGATTCCCGCCTTCGCGGGAATGACGGAGGTTTGTATCCTACGCATGTGGAGAAACAATCAACTCGGTAACTAATCACCCAACCGGATTAACCGTCACCGATTGTCCCCCCTCGATATTCACAAGGAAGTAACGCACGATGCTCAGATAAGTCAC
>OUMJ01000004.1_pt1 | contig 7127 bp, 9 predicted proteins | sample 1690841 | NCBI WGS metagenome assembly OUMJ01 (sample SAMEA3914812, study PRJEB12502) | metagenome | biome: forest; material: soil | place: Canada | collected 2011-07-07 | depth 0.1 m | reverse complement strand
TGAAGAGCACTCGACCTACTGCCGGTCTTGACGACAAGGTAGCGTACACCCAGATTCGCTCGTCGATCAGCAAGTCTTCGACCTGGCCGATATCGCCGTCATTCTCGACCACGCGGCTACCGACAAATTTTCCCGCTATGAAGCTCACGCTGCGTTTGCGGCCCCGCTTAGACGTCCTCAAGCTGCTGCGGTGGCGGGCGCGATTCGAACGGCGGCGCGTTGAAGGTGCCGGAGCCGTTGGTCAATCTGCTCGGATAAATGCCGTGCCCCCAAAGACTGGGGCCGCCCCAGTAGTGAGGATAGTTGTCGTTGTATGCGCCACTGCGGCACGAGAAAAAAGTGTAGTTATATCCTGCCGAGGACGAACAAGATCAATATGATCACCAGTATCAGACCGACGCCTCCGCTCGGGCCATACCCCCAGCCTCGACTGTGCGGCCATGCCGGGAACGCACCTACCAGTGCCAATACCAGGATAATGAGAAGAATTATTCCGATTCCCATGCTGCTCTCCTTTTGTTGAATTGATCCGATGCATCTCGGAACCTTGATTCCGGGCTGCCGCTCTGTCTACAGAATGCCTGTTCAGCCATCCGATCGCACGACGATGTGGTTCTTCACGGCCCTGACACCGTCAGTCTTGCGCGCGACCTCTTCGGCTTTGTCCACCTGGAGTTGTGTGCTGGCCGAGCCGCCAAGCCAGACCACGCCGTGATCATCGGTATCGACTGTGATGTGGCTAAGGCTCGACAAATGTTCGGCAGCCAGTTTTGTCTTGATCAGACTTGTAATCGCCGAATCCTTGACCAAATTCAACGGGTGCGACTGGTCGACATCATCAGCGTGAACTGCCAGGGCGGGGAAAAGCAAACTACCGGCGAGCAGGCAGGCAAGTCCCAATTTGATTTTCATTTTTTACTCCGAGAATGATTGAAGCGCACTCAGACCTTACCAAGCTGCGATTTCGTTTTCTGTTCGTTGGCGCACATTCGTGTTGCGTTCGAATGCGGAGCTGCACCGTGGCACCTGGCGCCTCGATGCGACAGGCTTTGACCGCAACGCTATGCAAGGTGGTACGGTAGCTGAATCTAGGTTCAGCTTCGCGGGAAGCCTGGCTCGACGTCCGGGACGAAAACGCCAAGACTGGGCGTCAAACATGATGGGGTATCTGCCGCGTCTACTAAAGCAGATTCGATGGTGAACGTAGTTCGTGCTCACCACTTGCGCGATTTTTTTGCTCGGATTGATTCGATTCTCCCTCGCCAGATAAAGCGCCCACTTGAATTGGCAGCCTCACGCCCCTGGTGAGGCTGCCAACGTGTTCTCGTTTGCCACCCATGTGGGTTAAATCGCTACCGCGCTGGGTGAAAAATTCATGGACGGTGCAAAATCGCCTTGAGCGAAATGCGTGAAATTGTGCAATTTGCATGCTATGCGCGTTGACGCACCGACGAATATCGTCGCACGACATATCGTGATGTCATTGCCTATTTCACGAAGCAGCTGGAAAACCACCGACTAACGTTGTATGGGTAGTTCGCTCCCCGGAATTTGGAACGCACGGGAGGCGATAGGCTTGTAGACATCGATATCTCCGTTGCGTATTTCGGAAGTTGTCGGTCAGTGACGCGCATGGAGGTAAGACATGGTTGTGCTCCCAAAACCCACCAAAGAACGTGTTCGCTGCTATATGCGGCGCCAGCAAATCGACCACCGGCCGCCTCCTTCCATGGAAGAAATTAGAAGGCAGCTCGGCTGGGGTTTATACATTGATCCAGTAGCCAAGAAAGCGGATCGATAATCAAAGGCACTATTGTGCGCCTTGACGAATATTGTCGGCGCGTTTTCCTGGCCGGCTGCAACGACGGCGCCGAGCGAGATTTTGACCACGCCTCCCGGCACCAGATCGGAAGCGGGCACGATTGCCCAACGGCCATCGCGTATTGCCGATGCATTCACCGCCAGCTTCGACTTGAGCGCTGCCAGCGTGGCTTGGGCTCGCGCCTTTTGAAACAGTCTGAGTGCGGCATGGAATATCAGGAGGCCAGCGACGATTGCGCCTTCTGTGTACTAGCTCAATGATTTGGACAGTCCTGGATCGTGGTCGGGGATGCACAATGACCAAAAGCATGACGCCATTGTGGCCTTGCGCACGGAACATTTCCAGTGAACCGGCTAACTTATATCTTCAAATCAACCGGCAAAATCAATGACGAACGAGACGAAAGCCTTGAAAAGAAATTTTCCAATCGTTTGTGTCGGCGGCTCAGCCGGTGGGCTTGACGCCTATATTCGCTTGCTGGAAAACCTGCCCGCCGATATGGGCGTTGCCATCGTGGTCGTCAATCACATCAGAAGCTATCCGACCCAACTCCATGAAATCCTGCCATTGCGCACGTCAATGCAGGTTGATCTGATTACCGATCGCCTGGAAATCGAACCCAACCACGTATTCATCATTCCTGCGAATCGGGATTTGCACGTCAAGAATGGCGAGTTTTACCTGCGACCGATATCGAAGCCGCATGGCTGGCCTGACGTCATCACGGTTTTCCTGCGCTCTCTGGCCCGTCATTGGGATGGTCAACTCATTGCCGTGATCGTTTCCGGATTCGATGGCGACGGCGCCGCAGCGCTTTGCGAGATCCGCGAGGTGGGTGGCATCACAATCGCCCAATCGCTAAGCACCGCGAGCCAGCGTGACATGCCGGCAAGCGCCATTGCCAGCGGCTGTATTGATTTAGTTCTTGCTCCGGAAGATATCGCGCGGGAAATCGTCGACATTGCTCGTCGGAACGAATGAGCGAGGGCCTTGCGATCGGGGACCGGCTTCCTTAATCGAGTGCCTGACGCGCATTCGGCTATTTCGAGTCGACCGAGGTGCCAAAAAACGAGGAGACTGTCGCGTTGCCATGATCCGATTGGACCGGATTGCAATCACTATGTGCGGTAGCGCACGGAGTCATAGCATCGAATCGCTAGAATATGCATCGGGGAATACCATGGAGAAATATTCTTCTGCCAATGGCATCGTGTCCATCGGACGTAGAGGAATTTTCAGTTTTTATTGGGGCGATGTCATGATTCCTGACATACTACTGATCCGCCACGATGATGGCTATCGAATACTACATGGCCGTCTCCATCTTGCAAACCTCATGCGCGTTGCGGAGGAAGTTGTTGTCGACGCCAGCGGTGAAGGCAAGGTAAAGATCATCAAAACCGCGAGTGGCGCGCAGATCGAGAATGATCATGTGCGATTACCGCTGTTGAACGATTAGTTAAAAAAGGCTGTGCTGGAGAACAGCGACTCGGCATTTGCAAACATATATCAAAAGCTGGATGGACTCGACGAACGCTACTTCCATCGCGTCAAGCCAAGCCAAGCAATTCTTTCGAATGTTTGACAAATGTCAAAGCATGACCTTTTCGCGGCCCCAAAATTCGCTTGGACCAGTATGCTTATAAGTGGCACCTCATTTTGGGAGCGACTGCAATGCAAGCATTCGAGAGGTTCACAACGACGCAATCTGCAGTTGCCGTTAACCAGACGGCGGCCTTCAAAAAATCCGATGCAAACGGAAATAAAATCCTTGCCGCACTACCCGATGCCGATCTAGTGAGACTTATCCCTCATCTTGAGCAAGTTTATTTGCCGCTTGGCATGAGGCTTCGTCGCTCAGGTGAAGAGACGGCCAATGTTTACTTTCTGAGCAGCGGAGTTGCCAGCTTTCTTCAGATCGCGATTGATGGCGAAATGACGGAACTCGCGCTTACCGGTCGTGAAGGCATGGTTGGTGTCGAGGCCTTCCTGGGTGGAAACCGCATGCCCATGGACACGGTAATGCTTTGCGCCGGGCAAGCCTATCGAATCCAAGCGAGCCGCCTGATTGATGCGTTCTACGTATCCGATTCCCTGCGGGATATATTGCTTCGCTTCGCGCAGTCATTCTTGACCCAAATCGAGCAGACCGCTGTCTGCAACCGCCATCACACCATAGAACAGCGACTATGTCGTTTTCTGCTCTTGTGCCTGGACCGCCAGCCTTCGAACGAGATTGTTCTGACGCAAGATTTAATTTCCAACATGCTTGGCGTGCGGCGCGAGGGGGTTACGGAAGCGGCCAGGAAATTGCGGGACGCCGGCCTGATCACCTATCGGCGCGGCCATATCAATGTTGTCGATCGCATTGGCCTGGAATCGCATACTTGCGAATGTTACGCCGTCGTAAAAAGGGAATATGATCGCTTGGCTTGCAAATCAAGTGATCGAAAATCTGCGAAAACCAAATACGTCGAATTTGACGCTTCGTCTGCCTTTTACCGTGCCAGCATGTTGTCGAAAAAGGACGAGACTTTGGCACCTAAACCCTAATACTGACCTAGCCATCCAGATGAAATCCTTGGGCATCCTGCATCATCAGCGGCCAAAACAAGCACATGCAGATCCGGAGCGCTTCATGCTTGGAGCCGGCATATACGGCGAGTCTGTCAGTGCAGAAAATGGCGAATTCGGGAACCGATGCGGATCGCGCCCGAATGCGCGTGTTACGAATGCCGCTCAATGATTCGCGCCGAGATAAAACCACCTCGTTGGCATGCGCTCGAAGAAGGGCGGTCCTTGCAGGAGGTGGCATATGAGGTTGTTGTCGGCTGCGCTCAACAGGCTATCCTGCAACGCGGTCAATTTCACGTGGTGCTGGCAGGAGGCACTACTCCGCGCGAGCTATACGTGTTGCTTTCGCAGGCACAGACAGATTGGTCTGCGTGGCATATTTACTTCGGCGATGAGCGCTGCCTCCCGGTGACAGATATTGAAAGAAATTCGCACATGGCCGCCTCGAGCTGGCTCGATAGCGTACCGATTCCAACCTTTCAGCAGCACACCATATCGGCGGAGCTCGGGGCGGAACTTGCAGCGCGTCAGTATAACGAATCGCTTGAGACAGTCGGCCTTTTCGATTTGGTATTGCTTGGCCTCGGCGTGGACGGTCATACAGCCAGCCTTTTCCCGGGTCATGAATGGGGTGTCGCGCGCGGAGCGCCTGACACTTTGGCCATATTTGATGCGCCGAAGCCACCGGCGCAACGGGTCTCGCTGAGCGCGGCACGCCTGAGCCGCGCGCGCAAAGTATTATTCATGATCAAGGGTGAATCCAAGCACGAGGCGGTGGCAGATTGGTTGGCGGGAAAGAACATCCCGGCACGGGCAATCGCGCCGGCCGCCGGCGTCGACATTCTTGTAGAGTCTGCATTGCTCGAACCGCTTCGAGGTGTAGCTGCAGAATAAAGTAAAGCGCCAAGCAATTGGCGCGGAAATCAATCCGGCGTATCGCGTCGAAAAATAGCTGCCTATATCGTCTTTAGGCCAGTCGGTGCGCCAATCAGACATATGACGTTGCCGGAGTCCGCGACGTTGGACTGTTCGCGTTCAATTTCTGCAATAAGATCAATCAGCTTTCCCAGCCAAGGATAGCGACCGAAGCGGCGGCTTTCATTGGCCATGCCGAGCTCGACCAGGAAACGCGGGGTAAAGGTCCGATGTTGCGTCTTGCTGCAAGCACCGCCGTACAGCTGCGCTCTTTTGCCCAAGTAGGCCAAAGCACATTGCCGACGGAAAGTATTCAAACTGCCATTGCTTGTAACGAAATCGGCTTCACAGAAAATCTTGCTATGTCGTTGATATGCGCCCCAATCTCCCTCGCGTATCTCAGAGGCGATCGATTTTGGAATGAACCGAGACGGGGTTGCAGATTGCACTAGAGAGTTCATGTTGTCTCCGACGGTTTGTAACAGATTTCGACGTTGCTCGCTCCCAACAATCCGATTGGCTAGTGTTTGCCGTGAATGCCAATGTAACAGTCGTTCGGGCCATGATCTGTGCGATAAGCCACATTGTCGGGGAGGGGGGCTATTGCGGAACTAGGTCAAATTCTTTGGATGTTTTGTGTGCTGACGAACAAACGAGTGCAAGCACAAGTGATTCAATCGTAGGGAGTGGCAAAGCCATGCAAGGGTAGGTCTTATTCTGCGCCAAAGCGATGTCAATGCCATCGAGGTCAATGCCATGCCGTGCAAGATTGTTTTACATCCACCGCAATGCCCAGGGCAGAGCAAATTACTATCCGGAGTCCGTATGAACAAGTCAATCAACGAGCCGCACCGGCACCGGGAAAGCAAGAGCACAGTTCCGCTGAAGGAGGCCAACAAGGTGAAACAACAGAAAGCCGAGGTAGGCGAAGTCGTGCGCAAGCCCAAGGAGGAAACTCAAAAGGGTCATAAGCGCACAAGGTAAAGATGGGTTGGAAGCGCGGAGGTTCTCGACCAGACCCGACGTCAACATGGAGGAATTTGCGGCGTGGAAAAAATGAATCGCAACTTGAAGCATTCCGACGCACTGGTTGTGTTCGGCGTCACTGGCGATCTTGCGCGCAAGATGATTTTCCCGGCGCTTTATGCAATGGTCAAGCATGGTACGCTCAATGTGCCGGTGATCGGTGTCGCCTCAAGGAATTGGAGTTCCACGCGCTTGCACAAACACGCGACCGATAGCATCAAGCTGGCGGGCAAGATCGATGACCGCCCGGCATTGAACAAGCTGCTTTCCTTGCTGAATTACGTAGGCGGCGACTATAACGATGCGGACACATTCATCAGGCTGAAGCAGGTGCTCGGCCCGGCCCGTCGTCCATTGCACTACCTGGCGATTCCCCCGGCATTGTTCGCAACCGTCATCGAAGGTCTTCAGGGTGCGGGTTTGGCGCAACATGCACGCGTCGTCGTGGAAAAGCCTTTCGGACGCGATCTGGCCTCGGCACGTAAGCTCAATCGTGTCGCACTGTCGGTATTTCCCGAGAAGTCGATCTTTCGCATCGATCACTTTCTTGGGAAGGAATCGATCATGAACATTCTCTATTTTCGCTTCGCCAATTCCTTCCTCGAACCGATATGGAACCGGAACTATGTGGCCAGCGTCCAGATCACGCTGAGTGAGAGTTTCGGCGTGGCCGGGCGCGGCGCTTTCTACGAAAGTGCAGGCTGCCTGCGAGACGTGATCCAGAATCACCTGTTCCAAGTCGTCGCGCTGTTGGCTATGGAGCCGCCATCTTTCCAGGGATTCGACGCGG
>OUMJ01000005.1_pt1 | contig 7621 bp, 4 predicted proteins | sample 1690841 | NCBI WGS metagenome assembly OUMJ01 (sample SAMEA3914812, study PRJEB12502) | metagenome | biome: forest; material: soil | place: Canada | collected 2011-07-07 | depth 0.1 m | reverse complement strand
TGCGCGTCGGCACAGATTCGTTTTCCTTGCTCGAACCCATGTATGCCACGAGTTTCTGGGTATTGCTCGGTGTTTCCTGCTGTGCATAGCGGTTCACTTCATCAAGCGAGATGCCCGGCACCAATTCATTGACGTAGCGGTACTCGTTTTCTATCCCCGGAATCGATTCCTGCACCAGGAAATTGCGAATATATTCTGCCGCATAGTTCGCCGACTCGGATTTATCCCGTTCGCTATACCCGCGCTCGTAGGCCCGCAGCAGGTTTTTCTTGGCGCGTTCAAGTTCGTCCGCGCTGAAGCCGCGCTGCCGGGCTTTTTCATTTTCCAGCACCACCGCCGCAATCGCAGGGGCCACACCGCCGTGCCCGAGCAATGCCGTCGAAGAAAACGATTCGTAACCGCGCGCAATCGGGCTGATAGAACTGGAGGCGCCGAGAAATGGCGGGTTCTCTTGCTGTGTCAATTCCTGCATGCGCTGGCCGAGCATCGCCGTGTATAGACTCCTCACCAGGCTCTCGCGGTAATCGCCAAGCGTCTTGTTCGGTGGCGTTGCGTGAATCGGATAGCGGATCAACACGACATTATTGGTCGCTTCCTTATCGGTAATCACCAAACCGCTCGATTCCGTGCGCGTTGGAATTTTGGCGTAGTCGCGTGGACGCTCGTGGACCGGGTTTTTCAATTGCGCGAAGTGGTCCTCGATCATTTTTTCCGCTTGATCCGGCTCGACGTCGCCAATCACGACCACCGCCATCAAATCCGGGCGGTACCAGTCGGCATAGAAACGCCGGATGGCAGCATGCGGGAAAGTCTTCAGCAGGGCTTCCTTGCCAATCGGCAGGCGCTCTGCATACTTCGAGCCATTAAACACTTCCGGCAACAAAACCCGGCTCATACGGTCGCCCGCGCCCTTGCCCAAGCGCGCCTCTTCCAGCACCACCGGACGCTCCAGGTCGATGGCGTCGTCTTTCATCGCCACCCCTTGCGCCCAGTCTTCCAGTACCTTGAAACCGGTTTCCAGGTTTTCCTGCTTGTCAGTTGGAATCGGCAAAACATAGACGGTTTCATCGAAACTCGTATAAGCATTCAAGTCGGCGCCGAACTTCACACCGATCGATTGCAGATAGGAAATCAATTCGTGTTTCTGGAAATGCTTCGAGCCGTCGAAAGCCATATGTTCGGTGAAATGCGCCAAACCTTGCTGGTCGTCGTCTTCCAGAATCGAGCCGGCCCTGACTACCAGGCGCAATTCGACATGCTTTTCCGGCTTGCCGTTCTTTTGAATGTAGTAAGTCAATCCGTTAGGCAACTTGCCGATTTTCAACTGTGGCGCCACAGGAAGCGGATCATCCAATTTGATCGCACCGAATGCGGTCCAGGAAAAAGTCAAAATCAAGGCGCCGGCAAGCGCTTTACGCAGCAAGGATATCGTCATTGTCAGGTCAGTCAAAGAGTGAAGGTGAATAATACAGCAGCGTCATTTTTCGTACCTGCCTGCAATCCGATTTATTTATTGGAGAATCATGAAATTGAAATAGCCATGAGAACCGCTTGGTAACAATTTGACGCTTATTCACCACATTAAGGCCCGCCCGACCACGACACTGGCGAAATGGATACAATCCCCCTTTGTTCCATCGTAGAATTTACCTTGAGGCAAGATTCCTTGATGCAGCAAGGCAGAGACTTCAAGATTGGGTCCATTCCATCAAATAATCTCCCACCGCTCTATCTGGTTATTCCATGGTTATTGCGATATACAAGCTCAGGATTCCCTAAATAAATATTGCCATCTATACAACAATAAAGAACATACGCGATGAAGGCACTCTGGAAGTTGGATCTACGACATCCCTTGCGTCAATATGATCCACATCTATGCCGACATGCCCATCCTCGGCTACTTGCCGTTCGGCGTGCTGGCGTGGAGTTTTTCAGCTGGGCCGGGAAGGTACTCGGTTTCGATACCGACTTGACCGCGAGTGCGCATAATTCATGAGCACGCTATGCTAATCCCCATGCCCGAAATTCGGTTGAGATGGACTCGTTTCCTCTTCCGGATAACTGCCATGTTGCTACTGTTGCTCGCGGGTGCGTCGTCGCAAGCGCAACAATTGGCGCTGCAAGGGCAGTGGTATGAAGCGGCCCCTGATTGGACCTATGCTGGACAACCCACCTTGGCGAATACTGGGCTCGTGCCAGTTAGCCAGGTAAACAAGACCGGTGGACATTTCTTCTATCAAGCGGACTTTGATATCCCGGAAGCACAACCGCGCGTAATCGACTTCAAGAATTCCAGCGTCATCAGCAGCTTCCATCACTGGATAATCGACGATCAGGGTCACGTGATGGTCGAAGCACAAGGCGGAATCCAAAGCCGCGAGGAGAACCCCTTCTTCCTGCGTCATGCACGAGAACTCATGCTAACCGCCGGACACTACCGCCTCATCAGCGAAGTAAGCTCGCCATTTTTCCTGGCACAACCCGTGCCTTATCTGGATACGCTGACGCATTACCGGCAAGCCATCAAAGGCGGCAATGCATTGACCATGCTCTGCCTCGGTGTCTTGCTCGGGCTGGCGTTTTACTATGCAGCGCTGGCCATCACCCGGCGCAATGTGACCGATGCGCTGTATTGCTTGTTTATTCTCGGCAATCTTTTGTATAACGGAACAGCATTGCTGGTCTACCCGGATTTGTTTGGCCTGCATTGGTTCTACCTGATCAGCATGCCGATCCTGTTTTCCAACATCGCCTATGTCTTCTTCGTCTTGCGCTTGCTGAATATCACGCCCACCGCGCACCCTAAACTGTATCGGATCGGTACCCTGGTGCTGGTGCTGTTCGCTTGCTTTATCGTGCTCGCGTTTTGCAAACCCAACTGGTCGCTGGAACTGGATCGTATTGGCGTGGCGCTATTCATGAGCTACGGCCTGGGTGCGGGGATCTCGCGCACGCGCCAAGGCGATGTCACGGCCCGCAATTACCTGATTGCGGTGGTCGCTTTCTTCATCCTTGGCATCATATCCATTTCTCTCGGCAAGCTAGATGGCGCGTATACCTTCTACGTCGAGCATCTCGGCCTGCTTGCTGTCACTGTGGAAGCCTTACTGCTGGCGCTGGTGCTGGCCGGGCAATTCGCCCTGCTACGGCTGCAATTCGAGCAAGAGCGCGAATACGCGACCCGCGACGCCCTCACCGGCCTGCAAAACCGCCGTGCGTTTCTGGATACCGGAAGCGCCGAAGTCGAGCGCTCAAAACGCTACGGCCATTCCTTGGCTGTGATATTTCTGGATCTGGACAATTTCAAACAGCTCAACGATAGCAAGGGGCATGATATCGGCGATGCAGCCTTGCGCGCGATTGCCAATGCCCTGCTCGGCACCTTGCGCACGCATGACCTGGTGGCGCGCCTGGGTGGCGATGAATTCTCGATCCTGCTTCCGGAAATTCACTATGACGCTGCGGTCGTCACGGCCAATAAAATATCGCAGGCGGTGAAACAAGCCTTGCTTGACTACCCCCCAGTCACCGCCAGTATCGGCGTCGCCTGGTTTGGTGACGCCCACCACAGCTTCGCAGAGATGATGAAAGCGGCCGACGCCTTAATGTATGAGGCGAAGGTCGGCGGCAAAGACAATATGCTGTTCCGCCGTGTTGCGGCGCCACATGAGCCCCTGCGCCAAGTTTAATTACTGCTGGGTTGCACTTCCAACGCCTGGCCGTCGGCGCTGAACTTCGCTGCCACTGCCAGGGAGGTCACGCCGATGGTGGTCAACGCATCCTGCACATCGGCGATTTCATCTTCCAAGTCGCGACCGATGTTCCACGGTTTTTCTGAGGAAGCAACTAGCGTGTCGTCAGTCGATGCATACAGATTCACGCGTAATACCGTTTCATTGCGCACTTCGGCCGGCCCGATTATCGCTTTGGTTGCGGCGGCATCGATGCCATGCTGATCCAGGCCGTAATTCAATTCGGACATCATTTGCAGCATGAAATATTCGGCAATCGCCCGATCTTTCCCGCCGTGGAACAAATCCTGGTACAGGAAATTGACGTCAATTTCAGTGCCTTCGGCAACCAGGCATCGCTTCACCACCGGCATGATTTCCTCGGCCCAGCGTTCAAAGCGTTCTGCGCGCGCGCCAAAATAGGCTTCCATCGCGTCTTCGCCTTCCGGTACCCGGTAAAATGCATCGTCGGTCGCCTTCAACGCAAAGCCCAGCAGAAAACGTAACTCGACCGCCTGATCGTCGGCAGCGAACTGGCCTTCCGGCCAGGGACCGAAACTGCGGTCGATTGCAGGCGTCGCCGCACCGCGCATATCGGTGATCGATGCGTGGGCGTCGCGCACCATTTCATTCAAATGACTGAAGGTGATGGCGTCGATTTCATCCAGATGGTAGGCGTGATTGACCAGCACCACCGAGGCATCGCGACTCTCCAATCCAGCATCTTGCAGGCTTTTCGACAGCAGCTCAAACGCTTCCTGGTCTTCAAAACAGTCTTCGAATTGCAAGCCGCCAATCGTATAAACGAACATCGGAATCACAAACACATTGATCTCGATATTCTTGCCGTCGGCGCGTGCGGTCACGATCACTTCCGACGCTTCCTCGATGCGCTCCTTCAGCAATTGATAAGCGCCGATGTCGGCATATTTTGTGCGCTCCAAGGCTTCGTACAGGACCTCGTCCTTTTTCTGGAAGATGCTTCTTTTGACGAGCTTGTTGAAATCGCTTTCCTTTTGCCGCAACGCGTCGCTCAGCGACTCGCTATCTTCCTGCTCCGCCAAATCGAGCGCAAGGTCGCACAATGTCTGCGTCAAGGCATCGTCTTTTTCTTGCGGAGCGTTGCTGGACTTTCTGGGGGTGGGGCGTTTGTTTTTTGGCATGATCGTTATTCACTTCGGTATTGGAAAGAAGCGCGCCTCGGCGCGCTTCAAAATCGGTATTCGGCCACCATGTGCTTGCTGAAGCTATGTTTACTCCCGCCAGGCAACACGTCGACCAGCCGCTTCAGATTGGCGGCAGAGATGAAAATATCGGCCATCTGGTCCTTGCAGCGAAATTTCATCGCCGGACTCAATATTTCACTTGCCTTCAATTTCAAATGTAAAAATACCTTGGTGCTCTCGCGATTGAGAACAATGTGGATTTCTTTTTTGAAATTCGACAAGGGGATATTCAGCCACCAGCCTTCTTCGTTCCCATTGCGTCCGCAATTCGACCAAAACGTATTGCTGTCGTTGAGTAGCTTGGAACCTTGCGCTTCGTTCACGCGCTTGATGGCTTCGATCTTAGTCATATTGCATGATTGCCATCAAATAATTGGTCAGAATGCCTGAATTATAGTCGTCATTCCTCGGAATTATTGAATTCGGCCAGGAAAGGGATGGCAGGCACGCTTCTCGCGCTATAGCCAAGGGACTGTAGCGGGTCGATTTTGGCGGCAATCAGGTTGTCCCAATAATCGTCCGAATCGTACTGGACTGGGCGATAAGCCAGGGAGCCCTTGGCATTCCAATTCGACCACGGTTGCCTTTTATGGATATGCGCGCCTATCTGCGAGTTCAATATGACGACCTTACCCACCGCTTCCAGCGTGTGCTGCGAGATGGTACCGGTCGGTGCGGCGTAGCCATCGCCACTTCCAACGCTGCAGGAATAGCCATCTACGTTGACCGCGGCATATGGGGTGCATCGCTGATTGTGAAACCACTGGCGCGCGAGATAAAACTTGCCCGCCAGCGCATTCGGTGTGCCGTCATTGGTAAATTTGCAAGCATTGAAGACGAAGCCATACTTGCTGAGGTAATTGGTGGCAGGCGCCACCACGTAAGACGTGGATCGATCGCCCAGCGACTTGATTTCCGAGCGATAAAAATACGCGGTGGTGTCGCCAAAGATGAAGTCCACATCGCCTTCGACATAGGAATTGTCGAAGAAACTGCGGGCATCGACGCCGATCGCTGACGACTTCAGATACAGCGTGTCCTGAAAGCCTATAAAGCGCACATTTTCAAACTGCACCTTGTCGGCATCGTCAACCATCAAGGCCACAGCTTGATGATGCACGACTTGCATCTGGCCGTTGATCATGGTTGGCTTGCATCCACCCGGCGGACATTCAGAGCGGGCGTCGCCATGGTCCTTGTTATAGGAATTTTCGAAGGTGATGTTTCTGGCCTGGAATCCATTACTCTTGATCCATGCCACGGCAGTACCCGCCGTTTCGAGGCTGGCCCGATCTTTCAAGGACGCATACATGGCCTTGACGGCGGGATCGACTGTCGCAAATTGCGCCCCGAATCGTTGCGCATAGTCAGCACCTGACACCGCGGCATCCAAATTGGCGCTGATTTTCGTCAGCTGGGCATCGTTGTTGCTGCCGAAAATGGCAATCGGGATAGACGTTGCTGGAACATATAACAGCTCGTGATAGATACCGGGTTTTACAAGGATATACAGCCGCTTCCGATGCTGTCCACGAGTGGCTTCCAACGCGCTATCGGATGTCGCCTGGTTAACTGCGGCTTGCACGGTATTGAATCTATGTTTGCCATCCGTCGGTGCTATCGGGTCGACTGTGTAATCCGGGCTCGGCAAGACATCAGCCACCAGTGAATCCGACAGCGGATCCCACGGATCAACGGTTTCGCTTCCGGCCGTGCCGGTATATTTCAATACTTCAGCATAGGAATACGCTGCCGCTTGCGCCGCGGATAATTGCGGCCGACTGGACCTCACTGCCGCCGAATCCTGCTTTTGGCTCTCCGAAATTTCATCGCCATGTGCAGTCGACAGTAAAGTAGAGGCCAACAGCATGTTGGCAAAAGCGATTCGCGCTGGCATCGTTAGTGACCTGCTCAATTTGTTGTAGCTGGAAATGGCGGGAATCGCAATCCGCACGCGACCCCGACTCCATGGTCGGTTTTGCCGTCGATTTGCACATCGCTGCCCGATGGAACCGGCCGCACGGCGCCTGGCCCAAGCGTGAAGCGTGCGTGGATGGCATCGATCGCAGGCGAGCCATCGATCAATACATCGTCGAAGCTTGCTCTCAGCGGATGCTTGACGCCCAATCCTTTCAAAATGATGCGTCCCGGCGTCAAGCTATGGATGTGCTCAAAAAAGATGTCACTGTAAACCGGAATTTTATCGCCCTCCGCCTGCGGGTCGTATGCGGTATCGACGTCAATTGGCGCGCGCACATTGCGCAGACATACATTGTGATAATGGATGTCGGTGACCAAGCCGCCACGCGATACATCACTCTTGATGCGCAAACCGGAAGTAGTGCCATCCATGCTCAAATCGTCGACCAGCACATGGCGAATACCGCCGTCGGTGTTGCTGCCGATCGACATGCCGTGGCCGCTATAGAAATGGTTGTGCAGAATGGAGACATTTTCGGTTGGCCCTGCGCTACCGGATTTGATCGCCACGTTATCGTCACCGGCACGGATGAAACTGTTGCTGATGGTGACGTTGCGCGACGAAATGGGGTCGATGCCGTCGGTGTTGCGGGCATCTGCCGGTGTATCTATCTTGACGCCCCAGGCAGTGAAGCCATCGACTTGATTGAGCACCACATGGAACTTGAGCGAATTGCGCAG
>OUMJ01000019.1_pt1 | contig 8893 bp, 6 predicted proteins | sample 1690841 | NCBI WGS metagenome assembly OUMJ01 (sample SAMEA3914812, study PRJEB12502) | metagenome | biome: forest; material: soil | place: Canada | collected 2011-07-07 | depth 0.1 m | reverse complement strand
GGTCAGCGCACCCGGCGCGGCGCAGTCGAACGCGGCATCGTTCACCATCGCCTCCGCCGATGCGACCAGCTATCGCATGAATCCCGCTCACACCGACGCGTTGAGCATGAACTGCACCATCGGGCTGCCGGTCAAGCTATGGAACGCCCCCATACCCGGTTACCCCACCACCGTCTTGATCGGCAATGGCATGGTGTATACCACCTACCAGACTGGCAACTACGCCAATCTCATCGCCTTGAACCAGTCGAACGGGTCGGTCGCGTGGGGGCCGGTGGTCTTGTCCTCGCAAGCCTACATCGCGTACGACAACGGGCAAATTTTTGCCGTCACTGCCAACAATGCGGGTATCGAAAACGGGACGATGATCGCTTACGACGCGACGACTGGCAAACAGAATTGGTCGAGTCCGCTGACCGGGCAAAGCGAATTCGATTCAGGTGTGACCGCATTGAATGGCCTGGTCTACTCCGCTGGAAGCGGTAGCAATGCCACCGTCTATGCACTCAATGAAAAAACTGGCGTGCTCGCCTGGACGGCCAGCGTCGAGGGAGGTGATGACAGCATACCAACGGTCACAGCTTCAGGACTCTATCTCCGCTACCCATGCCAGGCCTACGATCTCTCGCCGACAACTGGACAAGAGATTTGGTACGACAATTCGGGCTGTGTTGGCGGCGGCGGCGCCACACCCTTCGTCGCCAACGACATCTTGTACGCCCCGGCGCTTCCCGGCGATCCAGGTGGCGTCGACAACCTGACCTTCAACGCCACCACCGGCGCCAAGATTGGAAGCTATTCATCGTCGGGCTTCGGCTCGATCGACAGCAACAACAGCTATTTCATCCTCAACGGCACGTTGAACGCGGTCAGCCTGAGCACAGGCAAAATGCTGTGGTCCTTTACGCAATTCGATGGAATAGGCTCGCCGGTAACGGTCAACCAGTACACCTACGTTCCAGGCAACAATGGCACGCTCTACGTGCTCGATAACGCAACCGGGAATACGGTAGCCAGCTTCGCCAATGCCGTCATTGGAAACAACTTGAGTGCAGGCGACGGATTGCTGATTACCGGCGCCAATAACGCCTCATTGACAGCCTACTCACTCACCTCCGGCAATTGAAAAAATAACGCGCAACCCGATATAGTTCTCCCCTTGCAACCATGAAAATAAAAAACCTGCCCGCCAAAACCGGAATCGTCACGCTCGCTTCCCTCCTCACCGCCTGCGGAGGAGGTTCAGGGGGAGGTTCGTCATCGCCGCCGCCTCCGCCAAGCTACACCGCCGGAGGAACCGTGAGCGGTCTCGACAGCGCTTCAATTTCGCTTACCGACGGCGTCGACTCCATCACCATTTCACCCAATTCGACCACCTTCAGCTTTCCCACTACATTCGCCAGCGGCAAAGCGTATACTGTCAACATCGTTCACCAACCGTTTGGATTCACCAACGCGTGCTCCTTGAGCAATGCAACGGGAACGGTTGCAAGCGTCAATGTGTCGAACGTGAGTCTGGTATGCCGTCCAGCCGCCGCCGTGGTCACCACTTATGCTGGCAGCGGCCAGCTCGGAACCGTCAACGGAACCCTTTCGACGGCCAGGTTCTATAATCCCGTTTCCCTCGCCATCGACGCATCGGGCGACATGTATGTCGGCGATGGCGACAGTTATTTTGGCGACGTCAATACCCTGATTCGCAAGATCACCGCAACAGGCGTGGTCAGCAACTTCGTCGGCAGTGGTGTCATGGGCAACGCCAACGGCACAGGAGCCGGTTCAAGCTTCGGCTCGCCTGCCGCAATCGTCATTGACGGATCCGGAAATTTATTTGTCGCCGACTCCTCCAATAACCTGATCCGCAAAGTCACCCCGGCAGGCGTGGTCAGCACATTCGCGGGAAGCGGCGCCGCTGGCAACGCGGACGGCACCGGCACCGCCGCCAGTTTTTACGGCCCCACCGGCATCGCGATCGACCCTTCCGGAAATTTCTACGTCTCAGATACCTTCAACGGACTGATCCGCAAGATCACCCCGGACGGCGTGGTGAGCACCTTTTCCGGCGGCGGGAAAAGCCAGAACGGCACGGGCACCGCGGTCACTTTTTCCTACATAACCTCGGTCGCAACCGATGCATCGGGCAACGTCTATGCCGCCGATACGCAAAACGATTTGATCCTGAAAATCACCCCCGAGGGAATCGCCACCACCTTGGCGGGCAGCGGCTATAGTGGAAACAGCAAGGATGGCACGGGCACGTCGGCGAGCTTCTTCTACCCGACAGGCTTGAGCGTGGATGGCGCCGGCAACGTATATGTCGCCGACGGCTCCAGCGAGATCCGTAAAATCACCGCGGCCGGCGTCGTTACCACCATCGCGGGCAATGGCGCCCAAACCTACGTCAATGGCATTGGCACCCAAGCCACCTTTTGCCGCCCCGCCAAGGCGATTGCGGACGCGTTTGGCAATGTATTTGTAGCCGATACCTGCAACAATGTCATTCGCGAGATCAGTCCACAGTAGAAAATTGGTGTGCCGCTGCAGCTAACTGCCGTTGATGCCTAAGCGCCGAGGGAAGGTTCGCTATGAATGAATCTCATCGCGAGCGACCGCTTTCGGCAATGGCCTGTGTCTGCGAAGGGGGCGGTTTCGCCCTGTCGCGATCCACGGGAGCAGTCAGTCGATTGTGAAATCATTGTTCCCGCCAACAGCCCATCGCCGATGACGGCTTAGAGGGTAATCCGCCCATTCGCGGCACGCCATAGCGGTCAGATGGCCGACCGCAACCTAAGGATTGCAGACGGTCACGTAGAGTTCAGGGCACGCTCTGCCAATGCGCCAGGCGTATCGACAGAGCGTCATTGAATTAAATTTCGGTTTGTTCCGAAATTTCCAAGGCGCCGTCGACCTCGATGCCAAGGTACTGCACTGTGGACTCGAGCCGCCGATGACCTAACAGCAGTTGCACGGCACGCAGATTTTTCGTCTTCCGATAAATCAGTGTCGGCTTTGTGCGCCTCACCGAATGTGTCCCGTAAGACGATGTGTCAAGTCCTATTTCCTCCACCCATCCGTGCACAATGCGTGCGTATTGGCGCGTTGAGAGATGCGGGGATTGGCTGAGGCGACTCGGGAACAGGTAGCCATTGCAACGCAGGCCGGCCACGGACATCCATTCCTGGATGCTTTGCCGCGTAGCAGCAGTAATTTCAAATTGGACTGGTTGATGCGTCTTTTGTTGCATGATGATTGCGCGCGCCGCGACATGCTCTCCATGGCAAACATCTTGAATGCGCAATTGAAGCAGATCGCAAGCGCGCAGCTTGCTGTCGATGCCGAGATTAAATAAGGCCAGTTCGCGGGCGCGATGGCCCATCTGCAATCGCACGCGAATGGCCCAAATTTCGTTGAGCCGCAGTGGCGCTTTCTGGCCGACAAGTTTTCCCTTGTTCCAAGGGGTATGGCCGCCTTCTGGTAGAGGTTGCGTAGACATGATCAGTCCTTTCCAATGAATGGAATATCAGTTTGCGCGCTTTGTTGTCGTTCGAATTGCGGACAGGAATCCTGGGCTAAGTGTCAGCAGTTTGTACCTGACTAAGAATTTCTTGCCCTAGGAGACCGTGGCCGTGAAATTGGGGACGCCGCAGCGGCATGCGCCGTAGACAGCATCGCCGGCAGGGAGATATGTCGAATTGTTGTCGCAAGAAAAGGGGCGACCCGGTCTCCCAAAAAAGTAAAAAGTTTCCTTTGCGTCATGTTATTTGATTTCAAGCCATCGCCTTGGGTCGTGAGAAGTAACTTGCATTTTTTCGCTATAGGTTCTATAGTTTTAAAAGAACCGCACATATCAATGGGAAAATATCATGGCAGGACGTACTATTTCCGCCTATACCGACGACGTTACGGCACAACGTGTTGCTACGTTGGCAAAAATGGAAGACCGTTCAACGGGACAGATTGCCGCTGCCGCGCTTCGCTTGTACACCAATTTACCGACTGAAGCGCGCCAAGCCCTTCGTCAGCTTGAAGCGATGGAATCTCCCGAAGTATTGGAAGGTTTTCATCGAGCAATGACCCGCCTTCTGCTCAATGCCGTCTTTGATAGCGCGCACCGCCGCCTTATGGCCCAAATGCCTGCAGCTGAATATGACACTGAGGACGCGATCCTGACCGAAGCGAACCGATTGGCATCGACTCACTGAATCGATGCCAACTCCATTGCGGCTTTGTCTTGATCTTAACGTTTGGTGTGCTTCTTTTCTGGCAGACCGCGCTGGCAGAAACAATACCTCGACCCAGCGGTTGGTATCCGCTGTCCGATCTGGATTGTCTCCACTCGGGCCGATGCAGCTTGTCATTTCATGGGGAATGCTGAATCGACTTCGGAAAGTCTTTATTCTCGACTGGAACATTGACCGCGAGACGACCGATGAGCTGATACAAGCCATCGTCGGATATGCCAACCTTGGACCTGCCGGATTGGGGCCGCAATTAACGCTTGGCGGAACAGGGATGATGCCAATTCGCGATGACGAAGACGCCCATGTTCTTGACACGGCCATCGCCGCATCGGCGGATATTTTAGTGACATCAAATATGGCCGACTTTCTGCCGCGTCATATCGAGATCATCACTCCGGATCGGTTGGCAAAATTTGTTCACCCGAAGAAGACTGTGCTGATTGCGCATCCATTTCTCGTTCGGGATTGGTTTGATGCCGGCAAAATTTTGCATTGATTTGGAAAACCGGTTCGGTTTGTAAGTATGATTGTTGGCGTCACCATCTACGGTCCGTGATTCCATTTTGGAGAACGCATTGAACAAAGCAGATTTGATCGAAGCGCTTGCGTTGAAGACAGGGCATACGAAAGTGGCGAGCGGTGAAGTAATCGACGCCATGTTTGAAATTATTGGCGGTGCGCTTGCGCAGGGCGAGACAGTGCAATTGGTTGGCTTTGGCTCGTTTGGTATCACGGAAACCAAAGCACGCGCTGGTAGGAATCCGCAATCCGGCGAAGCAATTCAAATTGCCGCCGGCAAACGGCCAAAATTCACCGCCGGCGCAAAGTTGAAGGCACTCGTGAACACAGTCAAATAGCAACATGTTTAAGTTAACCCTGCGTCACAAATGCGCACAAGCAGCGCCAAGAGTAATCGGCAAATCAATCAAACTGGCGAAAGCGAGATTTTCTTGGCTTGGGAAAAGTGAGCGCATGAAGGATTGTTTGCAGCCACGCTCCTGGGCCGACAAAACGCGCAGGATCGCATGAAAATCCTCGAATACACGAATCTCGACACCTCCCGTGTCGAGGCCAGCTATCGCAAGGTAGTCGACGCGATCGCGCGTGACGACTTTCATGCGGCTCAAGTCAAGAAGCTTGCCAATCTTAGCCACGGCAAATTTTACCGTGCCAAACTCGATGGCGCGGATCGGCTGTTGTTCGCACTGGTTCGTTACGGCGAAGACGTATACGCACTGATGCTGGAAGTCATCCTCAATCACGATTATGACAAGTCGCGCTTCCTGCGAGGCGCAGTGATCGACGAAGCGAAGATTCCCGATATCGCGGTCGCCGAAGCCATCCAGGAAGCGTTGCGGCTACGCTACCTGCACCCGGGCTGCAAGACCGTGCATTTGCTGGACAAGCCGATTTCGTTTGACGATGCGCAGCAAGCCGTGTACCGCCAGCCGCCGCCGCTGATCGTAGTCGGCAGCGCCGGCAGCGGCAAGACCGCATTGACCCTGGAAAAGCTGAAACTTGCCGAAGGCGAAGTGTTGTATGTGACGCATTCGGCTTTTCTGGCAAAGAATGCCCGGGATATCTACTACGCCAATGGTTTTGAGCGCGACGGGCAGGATGCAATATTCCTGTCGTACCGCGAATTTGTTGAATCGATTCGGGTGCCGAGCGGACGCGAGGCAAGCTGGCGTGACTTTGCGGGCTGGTTTGCCAGGATTCGATTGAACTTCAAGGACTTGGACGGGCATCAGATATTTGAAGAAATTCGTGGCGTGATTGCCGCCAATGCCGCCGGCGTGTTGTCGCGCGCGGCATACCGGTCGCTCGGCATCAGACAATCGATTTTTCCCGAAAGCCAACGCGATATGTTGTACGACGTGTTCGAGAAATATCGTGCCTGGTTGCTGGAGAGCAAATTTTACGATCTGAATTTGGTGGCCCAAGAGTGGTTGTCGTTGGCAACGCCGCGCTACGACTTTGTGGTGATCGATGAAGTACAAGACATCACCGGCGTCCAACTCGCACTGGTATTGAAGTCGCTCAAGAAGCCCAGCAACCTCCTGCTTTGCGGTGATTCGAACCAGATCGTGCACCCGAATTTCTTTTCCTGGAGCCAGGTCAAGAGCTTGTTCTGGCAAGATCAGACGCTAGCCGAACGGCAAGAATTGCGTGTACTCACTGCCAATTTCCGTAATGGACTGGAAGCTACCCGTGTCGCCAATCAACTGTTGAAGATTAAGCATCGGCGTTTCGGTTCCATCGACCGCGAAAGCAATTTCCTGGTACAGGCGATCGGTGGAGAAACTGGGCAAGTAGCGCTAATCGCTGACAAGGATGCCACCAAACGCGAACTCGATCAAAAAATTCGCCAATCGACCCAGTTCGCGGTACTGGTCATGCGTGATGAAGACAAAGCCGAAGCGAAGAAGCATTTCACCACTCCCTTGCTGTTTTCGATCCATGAGGCCAAGGGATTGGAATACGAAAATATCGTGCTGTATCGATTTATCTCCGACCATCGGGCCGAATTCACCGACATCGTTGATGGGGTTGCCAAGGCCGACCTGGCCATCGACACGCTTGATTACAGACGCGCGAAAGATAAAAGCGACAAATCGTTGGAGGTATACAAGTTCTTCGTTAACGCGCTTTATGTCGCATTGACGCGTGCGATCAAAAACCTGTACCTGATCGAGTCGGATACCGCACATCCCCTGTTTGACCTGCTCGACATGAACACCGCCCAGGTCAACGTGACTGCCCAAAAATCCACGTTGGAAGATTGGCAAAAAGAAGCGCGCAAACTCGAACTTCAGGGCAAGCAGGAACAGGCCGATGCGATCCGGCGCGGCATATTGAAACAAACGCCGGTACCCTGGCCGGTGTTTGACCCGGCCAAGGTCAATACGCTGTTGATTAGTGTATTTCGCGAGCATGCGCCGGGCGGTAAATTCAAGCAGCAGCTTTATGAATACGCCACTTGTTACGGTGAGCCAGTGTTGGCCCAATGGCTCGCCGAAGACGTCAAGTTCGATGTCGCCAAGAACTTTTCGCAGCAGCGGGTGGCGCTCGGACGCAAAAGCTACATACCTTATTTTGCCACTCGTTTCAAAGATATCCTGCACCAGTGCGAGCAATATGGGATCGACCATCGGCTGCCGATGAACCAGACGCCGCTGATGGCGGCAGCGGCGGCAGGCAACGTGCCCCTGGTGGAAGCGTTGCTCGAACGTGGCGCCGATCGCGAAGCGGTCGACCATTACGGCAGCAATGCCTTGCATTGGGCGTTGCGCGAGGCATTTCGCGACCACGCATTCGCCCAGGGCCCGTTTGCCGCGCTGTATGACTTGCTCGCTCCGTCTTACATCGACGTCAATACCGGGGAGCGCCTAGTGCGCATCGACCGGCATTTGTCCGAGTATTTTCTATTCCAGACGCTATGGACGCTTTTCAAGGCCTGTTTTACCCGCGCGCAACGGCAGCCTAATTGCGCTTTCGAGACGCACGCCATTCTTGACGCATGGCAGCACCTTCCGGCCAGTGTCGTGCGCCCGGAGCGCAACAAGCGCCAGTATCTTTCCGGTGTGCTGGCGCGCAATGAGATTGAGCGTGACTACACCTACAATCGAAAACTATTCAAACGCGTTGCGCAAGGATGGTATCAGTTCAACCCGCAGCTTGCCGTGCGTCATCGGCAGGGAAGCGAGGAATCGTGGGTGCCGATTTATCAAGCGCTCAATTTGACATGGGTCAGCGAATTTTCCCTTTGGAGCGGCTGGTTCAACATCTCGGACCGCATTGAAGAAATGATGGCACAGGGAGGGTTGCCGGCACCTACGATTCCGGTTGGCGCCGAGCCAAGTATTGCACGCGAACGGGCGCTTGTGCTGGAACATCAGAGGCAAGAGGCCGAACGCGCGGCACGGGCGCAAGAGCGCCAGGAAAAAGCAATGGCAAGACTGCATCAAACGCAACAATCGCCGAAATGGGGCAGCAAGGAAGCACGTAAATTAGAACTTGAGTGCATTCGGCGAGGGATCGAAGAGATGAGAAAAGCCGAACCTGAGACGAAGGAAGTCGAAGCGGTAAATATTAAGGTCGGTGATGTTGTTGCCTTCGACGATCGCAATCAGGTGACTATCCAAGGAAAGATTATTCGAGTGAACCAGAAGACCGCAACCATTGTGAACGAGAGAGGCACCTGGCGTGTTTCATTTGGCATCCTACGTAGGGTGCCGGAGGTTTAGTCAGTTAGCAAGCCTCAACGCATTCGGATTGGGCACGGCGGTTCGGTTTTTTTGCTGACTTGTGTCTGGCCCGTTTCAGTGCAAGTATTCAAGAACGCAAAGAATAACGATTGCTTAGCCGACGTTAAGCGACTCTAATTCCGGGCATGAAATTCGGCATGCCAGCCAACGGTTCGCACCTGCCTAAAAATTCGGAGGTTGGACGTCAAGGTGGGAATCACAATGTTCTGATCAGATGTCCGCTTAGCTCACGATTGCGGTCGGCCATCTGACCGCTATGGCGTGCCGCGAATGGGCGGATTACCCTCTTATGTATAGCTATACATAAGACATAATGTATTGACCTACCGTACCTCAAGCGACGCGGGTTAAGCTTGAGGCTCCGAAGAACCGAAGGCTCAGAGC
>OUMJ01000018.1_pt1 | contig 9410 bp, 5 predicted proteins | sample 1690841 | NCBI WGS metagenome assembly OUMJ01 (sample SAMEA3914812, study PRJEB12502) | metagenome | biome: forest; material: soil | place: Canada | collected 2011-07-07 | depth 0.1 m | reverse complement strand
GCATTAACATTGCCGTTGAAGCGCCCGGCGGGGACAGTTTTACCGCCTATCCGAACGTCGGTTACCACCACAGACGGGCGGTAGGTCCATTCTTTTAATCGATCAGGTCGTACGACGGTCAATCCGCCCGGGCCGCCAAATAGCAGCTCTCCTTGAGAAGTAACCGCTCCTGAGCCGAACCAATAGCCTGAGATTGCGACACCATCCATGCGCCGCAGCGCACGAATGGCAAAAGTTGCTGAATTGATGACGGCAATCCCATCATCGGTGCTGGCCCAGATATTGCCAACCGAATCCATCAATAATTTATCGACATTGGCGTTCGGCAAGCCTTCTGCGGTACCTAGCCAACGAAACCGCGAGCCGCCATCGGCGTCGTGCGATTCCAGGATATGAATACCGCTTCCCATGGTGGCGACCCAGAGCCGTCCTTGCCGGTCGGTCAGTAAAGACGATATCAAGCCCGTCGGAGTGTTTTGCTCGGAAGAGATAGGCAAGATCTGATCTACCCTATGGGCGGACGGTTCATACCGGTTGAGGCCATTGCGCGTCCCGATCCACAAAGAACCGTCAAGCCCGGGCTCAATCACCGTTATGCGCCGGTCGCTCAATTTATCGGCACCTTCAGCGCGGGTGACAGAAGGCGTCGCACTACCCGGATTAAGCTCCCATAATCCATCGGACACACTACCGATCCACAATCTTGCACTGTCGAAGCGAAGTTCTTGCACGCCGTTCGTCGCGCTATCAGGCGGCAACGCTATGCGGACCAATTTCGTCCCCGAAGAATCGGCCCGATATAAGTCGTGGCCTGCGCCCAGATATACCTCGCCGCTGGGTGCAGTCGCGAGCGCACTAATGACGCCCTTTTGCAATGCTGTCTCCGGTTTGGTCGGATCGGCCCTTAATGCGACAACACGGCTCACAGTTGGATCCACAACATCGACGCCGTTGTTCCCGATGCCAAACCAGACGAGTCCATCCTGGGTGGGCAGGATCGATCCAACATTGCCCACACCATAGAGCGTTAATACGGCGGACTGTGTGGGATCATGTCGGCCGAGACCGAAGTTGGTACCGACCCAAATTAGTCCGGCGCGATCTCGATACAATGCCCAAATATTGTCGTCGGCTAAGCTGGCAGCCAACGTGGGGTCATGCTGCAAACGGCGCGTGTGCATTGTGGCCATGTCGACCGCATAGATACCGTCTTCCTCGGTGCCAAGCCAAACTTCGCCTTGACCAGTTTCTACGATGGAACGCACATTTTCAGTGGATAGCGACGACGCCCCGTTCGAATCGAGACCCTGCACCGCTTGCACGGCGCTGGTCTGAGGGTCAAGAACATAAGCCCCCTTTTTGGTGCCGATCCAAAGACGACCGTCATCGCTTTCGCACAATTTCACAATGCTTGCCGAGTCATATCCAGGCAGGTAGACTGTAACGAATTGGTTGGCGCTGCCCTCACGGCGGGCCAATCCTTTGGTAGTGCCAATCCACATGGTGCCGAGACGATCTTGCAGTAGCGCAGTGACGCGATCACCTGGAAGGCTGCCGGCATCTCGATCATCGTGACGAAAATGGTTGAATGCGCCTGTGCTCTGATCAAGACGACCCAAGCCTACACTCGTAGCAATCCAAAGACCGCCGTTAACGTCATCGACAATATCCCGAATCATGGCCTTGCTCAAGTCTATGGAATCAACTGAGAAGCGGATAAAGCGATCATGCTCACGGTCATAACGGGCAAGACCACCAGATTGTGTCCCGATCCAAAGCCTTCCCTGACGGTCAGTGCGTAGCGCTAGAATCCAATTGTCCGGCAAAGAACCAGTATCTTTCAAAACCGGCACGTAAGTGCGGAAATGGTAGCCATCCCAGCGCGCCAAGCCGCCTTGGGTGCCGATCCAGAGAAAGCCGTCTCCATCTTCGGTAATAGCGGTGACAACGGCGTTAGGTAGTCCATTATCGGTGGTGTAGTTTTGAAACAGCGTATTTGCCAATCGCTCCCACCGGGTAGGCGCTGCCGACGCCTCCGGCGGCGCGGCCGCATTACACGCCGTTAGCAATGCCCATGCGAATAACACCCCAATAACCTGGATCAGGAACGAGATGCTAAGCAACCTGCTTTTGCGTTCACGTATACGGTCGCAAGGAGAAAAAAAATTAGCGCACATTGATGGTCGTCCATCAGGCGCCTCATGCCACATATTCCGCTGCACGAGATCAATTAGCTTCCCATGCCTTCCGTAGCGATTGGCTGCCTTAAAGGCAAGATAAAGAATATCGATCAGATCTCGGTATAAATTTTCGACAAAACAGATGTATATCAACGAGTCCATAGATCAAATCTGCGAATTCTTCTGAACATTACTTCAAACTTATCCCTATCGAAATCGAGAATAGATACAGGATGCAGTGGCTTAACAACATGATTGAAATTCATATATTTTTGTTTTTCTAAAAGCAAGTAGCCTTGGGGGCGCAGCATAATCGTTCTTGTGTGGTCAGTACAATTGAAATAAATTCAATGAGGTATTCCATTTTGGAAAGCTTAGGCAATATTTTCATGTTCAACTTAGTAGGTTCGTACGTTGTGCCGCGTTTTTGCCATGCTGATCGTGCTTTGATAATTCAGTGAAGACTGCGTACAGTCATTCTCATGGGTGTCATCCTTGCATTCCTCAACGCCAATGTCCAGGCTCACGATCAACAACTCCACCACGGGCCGAATGGACGAGTAGATTCGATGCTCCGGGTGTGGCTTGCTGGTGTTGCGTTTGCGGTAGATTGCCTCGATCTCCATCTTTTTCATCAATGTACTGGTATGTCGACAACCAACCAGGATTGCTTCGAGATGGAGCAAGTCACGCAATATCCGTGTGCCGGCAAAGGGATTGTTGAGATGCAACTCGTCAATGCGACGCATTAACGCCAGGTCAGCATCCGGGACTCCCCGTGGTTGGTAGTAGACGTTGGCGCGGGAAGGCCCTAGTGGCTCGGCCCGACGCATCACAGTCAGTTCGTGGGTTTGGCAGCGCACGCCGACAAGCACGAAGCCCATCCCGCAGCGCCCGCCTATACCGAACCCGCCGCGCAATTATTCATTAACACGCCATTGGCCGGACCATTGTCCAAAGGCGTCATTGTGCTGCCCTTCCATACCGAGCATATGAAAATCGTGCCGGTCTATGGCGATGCCGCGGCCCATATTGTGCCGCGTGTCGGCCACTTGCATATCACGGTCGACCACGCTTCATGGCACTGGGTGCAATCCAATGACGACTATATCGTCATACAAGGTCTGGCACCCGGCCAGCATCATCTGAACATCGAATTGACTGAAGCCAACCACCATGTGGTCAGCGGCAAAGAACTAGATATTGCCGTTCCCTGACCAGCACCTTTAGGCCTGGTGAAAAAACTGGCCAAGCCCCAATAATTCAAGGCAGTGTTCGTTTCAAAACACTATGCGAGCAATGCAATAACAATTTGCTTGGAATCCAATACGACCCAGCGTTAAAGGATTTTGTAAACGCTGTGCTCGATCAAATCAAACAAAGACAAGGCCGTATAGCACTTTCCCCGATCGTAAGCATAAACTGCAAACTACCCTCCCGAATAAGTACGCCGACGTCAAGCAATGCACTCAGATCGCGCCGAACCTGTCTTTCGGAGACGTCCGCAGCCAATTGTCGATGGGTACTCGCATGGAATTCGTGAAGGTTCCCATGCAGAGGAGAGAGTGAAAGTGTCGTATTATATGAATACAACCTGCAAGAATTCCAAAAAAATTTGAGCATCGTGATATTTCGACAAAGTGCAACGGTAAAGAAACTTTTTGAACAAAGTGTATTTCTTTGATTAAACTGCAATGGAAAGTGCTGTCAAAATGCAGGGAAAATAGATGGAAAAGCAGATTAATGTGCAACTGAATGGTTTAACGTGTAGTAGTCGCAATCCAATCGTTTAAGTCACACGATCCTTTGGTCTGCTAGCCCTTTTTATGTTTTCCTTATTGCGCTTCCTTCAACTGCTCCAAAATCGCCGGGTTTTCCAGGGTGGAGACGTCTTGCGTGATCTCTTCGCCTTTTGCCAGCACGCGCAGCAGGCGACGCATGATTTTGCCGGAGCGGGTTTTGGGGAGGTTGTCGCCGAAACGGATTTCCTTGGGTTTGGCGATGGGGCCGATTTCCTTGGCGACCCAGTCGCGCAATTCTTTGGCGATTTGCTTGGCTTCGTCGCCGGTTGGGCGGCTGCGCTTCAGCACGACGAAGGCGCAGATCGATTCGCCTGTGGTTTCGTCCGGTTTACCTACTACGGCTGCTTCCGCGACGATGGGGTTGGCGACCAGCGCGGATTCGATTTCCATCGTGCCCATGCGGTGGCCGGAGACGTTCAACACGTCGTCGATGCGGCCGGTGATCGTGAAATAGCCGTTTTTTTCGTTGCGAATGGCGCCGTCGCCGGCCAGGTAGGTGGTGCCGCCCAGCTCTTCGGGGAAGTAACTTTTCTTGAAGCGCGCCGGGTCGCCCCAGATGGTGCGGATCATCGATGGCCACGGGCGTTTGACGACCAGGATGCCGCCTTGGCCGTTGGGCAAGTCGTTCCCGGTTTCATCGACGATGGCGGTGGTGATGCCGGGCAGCGGCAAGGTGCAGGAGCCGGGGACCATTGGCGTGGCGCCTGGCAGTGGCGTGATCATGTGGCCGCCGGTTTCGGTTTGCCAGAAGGTGTCGGCAATCGGGCATTTTTCGCGGCCAATGTGTTTGTAGTACCACATCCAGGCTTCCGGGTTGATCGGCTCGCCGACGGTGCCGAGCAGGCGCAGGCTGCTGAGGTCATACTTGCCGGGATGGATCTTGGCGTCGGCATCGGCGGCTTTGATGAGCGAGCGGATGGCGGTTGGCGCGGTGTAGAAAATCGTTGCCTTGTGTTTCTGGATGGTGTCCCAGAAGCGGCCGGCGTTGGGGAAGGTGGGGATGCCTTCGAACACGATTTCGGTAGCGCCCACTGCCAGCGGACCGTAGGCGATGTAGCTGTGGCCGGTGACCCAGCCGATGTCGGCGGTGCACCAGAAGATGTCGGTGGGCTTGATGTCGAAGGTCCACTTCATTGTCAATGCGGCCCACAGTAGATACCCGCCGGATGAGTGTTGCACACCTTTCGGCGTGCCGGTGGAGCCGGAAGTGTAGAGGATGAATAGCGGATGTTCTGCGCCAACCCATTCCGGTTCGCATTCCGCTGCCTGCTTTTCGACCAAATCATGCAGCCACAGATCACGCCCGGCGGTGAAGCCGACGTCGTTGCCGGTGCGCCGATAGACGATGACGTTGCGAATCGCGGTACAGCCGCCGAGTGCGAGCGCTTCATCGACGATGGCTTTCAGCGGCAGATTTTTGCCGCCGCGCACTTGCTGGTCGGCGGTGACGACGGCGACTGCGCCGGCATCGATAATCCGCTCTTGTAGCGACTTGGCGGAGAAGCCGCCGAACACCACGGAGTGGGTGGCGCCGATGCGGGCGCAGGCTTGCATCGCGACCACGCCTTCGACCGACATCGGCATGTAGACGACCACGCGGTCGCCCTTCTGGATGCCAAGCGATTTCAAACCGTTGGCGAATTTGCAGACACGATGATAGAGGTCTTGATAACTGAGTTTGGTGACCTGGCCGTCATCGGCTTCGAAGATGATGGCGGTCTTGTTGGCATTCCCGTTTTGCAGGTTGCGGTCGAGGCAATTGTAGGAGACGTTGAGCAAGCCGTCGTCGAACCATTTGTAGAACGGCGCGTTGGATTCATCCAAGGTCTTGGTGAACGGCTTGTGCCAGCTGATGTGTTCACGCGCCAGTTTCGCCCAAAAACCTTCGTAGTCGCGTTCGGCTTCGGCGCACAGTGCGTGGTAGGCGTCCATGCCCGAAATGTTGGCTTGCTTCACAAATTCCGGCGACGGTTCGAAGATACGTTCTTCCTGCTTTAGAGTTTCAATTGCGGCCATGCTGGTCTCCTGCTTTAATGATTTCCGGTCAGATTACGCTTTTACACTTACCTAAGTCTTACACAAAATCGCCAACTGGGCGGCCGTTAGCCGTTATTTTTTTGTTACGACTATTCTGGCTCCATTGGGCAAGCATACCGCTTGTGGCTTTATTGACGCCGGCTCTTGCTATATGGCAAAGTCTTGAAATACCAGTTGAATCAGCGCCGAATCGATGCCGAAGCCGTTGCTTGCGGTGTCTTGAGCGGAGAATTGGCCTGCGCGTGTAAAATACTGGGATATATGCGCTTTTCCCGCAAATTTTATCCATGAGCCTGCCCCGCCTTTCCATCAATCACCCAATCAACACTATCTGGCGCAGACTCCTTTCTACAGAATTCCCCTTTAGACTGACCTCATCATGACCATCATCAAACAAGACGACTTGATCGAATCCGTTGCTGCGGCGTTGCAATACATCAGCTATTACCATCCGGTCGACTATATCCAGCACTTGGCGCGCGCCTACGAGATCGAGCAAAGTCCGGCGGCCAAGGATGCGATTGCGCAAATCCTGACCAATTCGCGCATGTGCGCGGAAGGCAAGCGGCCGATTTGCCAGGACACAGGGATCGTCAACGTCTTCATGAAGATCGGCATGGATGTGCGCTTTGAAGGCTTCAAGGGTTCGATTGCCGACGCCGTCAATGAAGGCGTGCGCCAGGGTTACGATAATGCAGAAAACAAGTTGCGTGCGTCGATCGTGGCTGATCCGCAATTCGAGCGCAAAAATACCAAGGACAACACGCCGGCCGTGATCCATATGGAAGTGGTGCCGGGCAATACGGTGGATGTGCAGATCGCGGCCAAGGGTGGCGGTTCGGAAAATAAATCCAAGTTCGTGATGCTGAACCCGTCCGACTCGCTGGTCGACTGGGTACTGAAAACCGTGCCGACCATGGGCGCGGGCTGGTGCCCGCCTGGTATGCTGGGAATCGGCATCGGCGGCACGGCCGAGAAGGCAATGCTGATGGCGAAAGAGGTGTTGATGGAAGACATCAACATGTACGATTTGCTGAAACGCGGCCCGAATAGCAAGACCGAAGAGTTGCGCATCGAGCTATTCCAGAAGATCAACCAGTTGGGTATCGGGGCGCAAGGTCTGGGTGGCCTGACCACGGTGCTGGATGTGAAGATCATGATGTATCCGACCCATGCGGCATCGAAGCCGGTGGCAATGATCCCGAACTGCGCAGCGACCCGCCACGGCCACTTTGTGCTGGATGGTTCCGGCGCTGCGTATATGGAACCGCCGTCCCTGTCCGAATGGCCAAACGTGCAATGGATGCCGGACAGCGAAAAGTCGAAGAGCGTCAATCTCGATACGCTGACTCGCGAAGAAGTCGCCTCGTGGGCACCGGGCCAGACCCTGCTACTGAACGGCAAGATGCTGACCGGTCGAGACGCCGCGCACAAGCGTATTCAAGACATGCTGGCCAAGGGCGAAAAGCTGCCGGTCGATTTCACCAACCGCGTGATCTATTACGTCGGCCCGGTCGATCCGGTGCGCGACGAGGCTGTCGGCCCGGCTGGCCCGACCACTGCAACCCGCATGGACAAGTTCACCGACATGATGTTGGAAAAGACCGGTTTGATTTCGATGATCGGCAAGGCCGAGCGCGGCCCGGTGGCGATTGAATCGATCAAGAAACACAAGTCGGCTTACCTGATGGCGGTCGGCGGCGCTGCTTACCTGGTGTCGAAGGCAATCAAGAGTGCCAAGGTAGTCGGCTTTGCCGATCTGGGCATGGAAGCGATCTACGAGTTTGATGTGAAGGATATGCCGGTCACAGTTGCGGTCGACTCCAATGGCATCTCGGTGCACAATACCGGCCCGCAAGAGTGGCAGGAAAAAATCGCCACCGGCAACCTGATCAAGATTCCGGTCAACGCAATCTAGGGCAGCACATCGTTCGATGCCGTGCCTATCATGCTGTTGATGATTGGCACGGCATCGGTTACGCCTGAATGTTCCATCCAGCGATTAAAATTATCAACGTGACTTCTCTCCAGCCCGTGCACGGTAACGCGACAATCAATGTGAATGGCCCGATCGGCGTGTTCGACTCTGGCATCGGCGGCCTGTCGGTGTTGCGGCATATCCGCAGCTACCTGCCGCATGAGGATTTGCTCTACCTCGCCGATACCGATTTCATGCCCATCGGCAGCAAGCCGGAACATGTGATCGTCGCACGCTCGCTCACCATCGCCGAGTTTTTGCTGGCGCGCGGCGCCAAGACGCTGGTGCTGGCCTGCAATACCGCAACCGCTGCAGCGATCAAGGGCTTGCGCGAGCTTTACCCCGATTTGCCGCTGGTCGGCGTCGAACCGGGCTTGAAACCGGCAGCGGCGCAGTCGCAATCGCGTATCGTCGGCGTCTTGGCGACGGAACGCACCTTGGACAGCGCGAAGTTCGATCAATTGCGCGCGCAAATCAGCGCCGCCACCAATGTGCGCTTCCTGCCGCAAGCCTGCATCGGCCTGGCCGACCAGGTAGAGAAAGGTGCGCTGGACAGCGCCGAAACTGCGGCGATGATCAAGCGCTATGTTGCCCCGCTGCTGGAGCAAGGCGCGGATACCCTGGTGCTCGGTTGCACGCACTATCCGTTCGTGCAACCGCTGATCGACGCCTGCATCCGCGAAACCACCGACCGCCCTATCGCCATCGTCGATACCGGCGAGGCCGTGGCGCGGCAACTGCAGCGTCTGCTGACGCAACACCAACTGGAACGTCAGCCGGACCACACCGGTACGCTGGAAGGCTTCACTTCCGGCCCGGAATCAGCATTGACTGGCGCATTTGCAAAATTGCTGGAAATACAACCAAAGGTCACGCAAATCAGCTTGCAGCACCAGCCTACCTGAACAATTTAGCTTGAATCAGCAACAATCCCTCCCCTAAAAATCCCCCGCAACCCGCCTGCCATGCGGAATCCAAAATTTAACCGGTGGCGGGTTTGCCATTGCTGCCATTTCTTTGTATAATGCTCAGCTCTCACGGCAACATGTTGTCGCGAGCGAGTGTAAAAGCTCAAGCAGTGGTGGCCGTAGCTCAGTTGGTAGAGTCCCGGATTGTGATTCCGGTTGTCGTGGGTTCGAGCCCCATCGGTCACCCCAAAAAATCCTAATGAAATCAAGAGCCTATCGAAACATAGGCTCTTTTTCATTTCTGCTCTTGTGCCGTGTTTGTGACACTGAGCAGATTCCCCACCACTTCGGCATGTTTCGCCATTTGCGCCGGAGCCAAGTGTGCATATCGCCGCACCATTTCCGCAGACTTCCACCCCGCCATTTCCTGCAAGTCATACAACGGGGTGCCGCTCTGTACAAGCCAACTTGCCCAGGTATGCCGCAAGTCATGCCAACGGAAGTT
>OUMJ01000024.1_pt1 | contig 11148 bp, 11 predicted proteins | sample 1690841 | NCBI WGS metagenome assembly OUMJ01 (sample SAMEA3914812, study PRJEB12502) | metagenome | biome: forest; material: soil | place: Canada | collected 2011-07-07 | depth 0.1 m | reverse complement strand
GCGCAAGACGGCGACTTGCAGACCTTGCGCGATATGATTCCCGCCGCGCTGAAAGATCCGCGCTTCGTCGCCATCGGCGAAATCGGCTTGGACTTCTTTGTGCCGGAATTGCGCGATGGCCCGTTGCGCGTCAGGCAGGAATATTTCTATGTCGAGCAATTGAAGATCGCGCGCGATTTCGGCTTGCCGGTGCTATTGCATGTGCGTCGCTCGCAAGACAGCATCCTCAAATATTTGCGTCGTATTGCCGTCCCCGGCGGCATCGCGCATGCGTTCAACGGCAGTTTTCAGCAAGCGCAGGTTTTCACTGGCCTTGGCTTCAAGCTCGGTTTCGGCGGCGCAATGACTTTTACCCGCGCCTTGCAAATTCGTCGCTTGGCGACCGAGTTGCCGTTGGACGCCATCGTGCTCGAAACCGATGCACCGGATATCTCGCCATCCTGGTTGCACCCTGAACGTAACAGCCCGGAGCAATTGCCGCGCATCGGTGCGGTGCTGGCGGAACTGCGCGGCATGACGTTGGAAGAGGTTGCGCGTGCGACCTCGGAAAATGCGCATGCCGTGATGCCGCGCCTGGCCGTATAAGCGAGCCGCATGCGCAGCCTTTTGATCGGTTTTGCCGCAGGGGTGTGCTGCTTGCAAATGCAGGCTATGTTGCCGGACACGGAGGTCTTGCTGTTATTGCTGGCGCTGCTGCCGATACTGCTATTCTTGAGTCGCGCCGTGTCGCGCATTTCCATCAAAGTTCCTGCACTTCTGGCATGTGGCGCAATCGCCGGCTTTGCCTGGGCGGGATTCTGCGCGCAGCGCTATCTGACGGATGCACTTCCGAAAGACCTGGAAGGTCGCGACATCGTGTTGGTTGGCACGGTACACAGCCTGCCGTTCCGTTTTCCGCAGGGCGTGCGCTTTAATTTTACGGTTGAGAGTGCGCAGGTCGACGGCAAGCCGGTAAGTTCGATACCACCGAAAATCGCGCTTTCCTGGTACGCCAGTTCGCGCACCGGTGGAACGCCGCCTTCCGAAGTGCAGCCGGGTGAACGTTGGCAATTGAACGTGCATTTGCAGCGACCGCATGGTAACGCCAACATCGGCGGCTTCGATTATGAAGTATGGCTGCTGGAACAAGACTTGCGCGCCACCGGCACGGTGCGCACTGAAGACGAATCCTGCGCGTCGACATTAGTCATTGATGGTTCCGTGTGCGCTGATAATCGACGTCTTGCTTCGTTCGTATGGAGTTTCAATAACGTGGTGGAGCGTGCACGCGGCTGGATGCGTGACCGCATCGTCGCTGCGCTGCCCGATAAGCAATATGCGGGCGTGATCGTCGCACTGGTGATTGGCGATGAGCGCGGCGTGAATCAAACTGATTGGAAAGTCTTCAATCGCACAGGTGTCGGGCATCTCATCGCCATCTCAGGTTTACACATTACCTTGATCGCCGGCATGTGCGCCCGCCTCATGTATGCGCTCTGGTCGCGTTCATTTTTTACCCGTGCCGAATTGCCCTTGCTATTGCCCGCCCACAAAGCGGCAGCATTGACCGGAGTCGTTATCGGTTTCATCTATGTGCTGTTGGCCGGTTTCGGCGTGCCTGCCCAACGCACTTTATATATGTTGACTGTGGTTGCCACCGCCTTGTGGTTCGGGCGCCTTGCCAGCATTTCGCACATCGCCTGCATTGCGTTGGGCGTGGTATTGCTGCTCGACCCGTGGGCAGTCCTATGGCCCGGTTTCTGGCTGTCGTTCGGTTGCGTCGCCATCATTTTATATGCGACCTTGGGCCGCACCCTCCAATTGCCGACGGATGTGTCGCCACCGGTGCAGCCCCGCCTGCAGCGCTGGTGGACCTGGTTGAAAGCGGAAGGGCGCACGCAGTTGTCGCTGACGCTGGGCCTCGTGCCGTTGACCATGCTGCTGTTCGGCCAGGTATCGATCGTCAGCCCAATCGCCAATGCCATCGCGATTCCGTTGATCAGTTTCATCGTCACGCCCTTAGCTTTGCTTGGTAGCGTGTTGCCCGCGCCGCTGTCCGCTGGGCTACTGCTATTCGCGCATTTCTGGATAGACGGCTTGGCGCAAGTGCTGACCTTCTTGAGTGCGATGCCCGGCGCGGTCTGGATGGCGCCGGTGCCGCCATTCTGGATATTTGCTTGCGCGCTGATTGGCACTTTGTGGTTGCTGGCGCCGCGCGGCATGCCCTTGCGTCCATTGGGCCTGATCGGATGGCTGCCGTTATTGCTCAACAGTCCAAGTCATCCGCGCGACGGTGAAATATGGGTCACCGCCTTCGATGTCGGGCAAGGCATGGCGGTATTGATCGAGACCCCGCGCCGCCGCCTGCTCTACGATACCGGCCCGGTCTATTCACCGGAAGCGGATGGCGGTAATCGCGTGATCTTGCCTTATCTGCATGCGCGCGGCATCACAAAACTGGATGGCATGATTATTTCGCATAACGACAATGATCATTCCGGCGGCGCGCTTTCCGTGTTTGAGGAAATGCCGGTCGACTGGGTCGCATCTTCCCTCGCTTTCGACAGTCCCATTGTGCGCGCCGCCCCCGCGCATCGGCGTTGCGTGGCGGGACAAAACTGGGTGTGGGACGACGTCCATTTCGAGATGCTGCAACCTGCCGCGTCCAGCTACGAAAGCACGAAATACAAACCGAACGCACATAGCTGCACGGTCAAAATCAGTGTCGGTACCCAAGCTATCCTGTTGGCAGGCGATATCGAATCAGTGCAAGAAGCGGAGCTGGTCAACAGTATCCCCGGGAAATTGCAATCCACTGTCTTGCTGGCGCCACATCATGGCAGCGGCACCTCCTCGACGCTCCCCTTTTTGCAAGCAGTCAAACCGCAGATCGCGATCTTCCAAGTTGGATATCGCAACCGTTTTCATCACCCAAAACCTGAAGTGTATGAGCGCTATGGTGATCTTGGCATCACGCGCCTGCGTAGCGACGATGCCGGCGCCATCAATGTCGATATGGCGGATACGCTGACGCATAGCGAATATCGCATGGCGCAGCCGCATTATTGGTATGGGCGGTAATGTTCACCCAATAAACTCAAAGCGCGGCATGCGCTTGCCATCCTTCTCGATTACTTCCAGAAACATGGTGGCGGGCCGTATCCACAACTGTTGCGTATCGCCATACAAGGCGCGGTAAACCACAAATGGCGCTAGCGTTTCGGAATCCTTGGCGACGCCGATGACTTCGTATTCATTGCCTTTGAAATGCCGATAGCGGCCGATTTTTAATGTGTGCATAAATACTTCCTTTTGTACTAGGGCGAGCGCGGCCGAATTTAGTAGGAGTATACGGCGATAATTTTCGGTTGCATGAGAGAATCCGCTCAATATACTTCTAATTGCCGAGTCTCAATGACCAAACCGATCCTGCATTTTGCCCATGCTAACAGCTTTCCCGCAGGCACTTACCGCGTGTTGTTCGACGCCTTGGGCCATCATTACGATATCCGCGCCTTGGCCCTGCATGCGCATGATCCGCGTTTCCCGATCAAGGCCGGTTGGCGCGAGCTGGCCGATGAACTGGTTGCGGACATTGTTTTCCGTTCGCAGGAGCCAGTGATCCTGGTCGGGCATTCGATGGGCGGCGTGATAAGTTTGATGGCGGCGAAATCCCGGCCTGATCTGGTGCGCGGCGTGATCCTGCTGGATGCGCCGGTGGTGGCCGGTTGGCGCGCCGCGTTGCTGCGGCTGGCCCGGAATAGTGCATTGGGCGAGCGCTTTTCGCCGGCGCGGTTCTCGGCAAAACGCCGCACTATCTGGCCGGACGCCGAAGCGGCCTATGAACATTTTGCGTCGAAAGATATTTTCGCCGCATGGGCACCCGGCGTATTGCGCGATTATATTGACAGCGGCTTGGTGTCGCATCCCGAAGGCGTCACTTTACGTTTTACGCGCGAGGCGGAGACCGCCGTTTATCGCGGTTTGCCGGATCACATCGGCGCACTGGTTGACACCGGTTTCCCAGTGCCGGTCGGATTTGTCGGTGGAATCAGTTCGGACGAATGCCGGCGCGCCGGGTTGAACGCGACCCGCCGCCTGGTTGGCGAGAATTTCCGGCAGCTTGCCGGTGGACATCTGTTTCCGATGGAATCACCCGGCATTGCAGCGGCGATGGTGCATGAGTTGATTCAAAGCATGTTTTCGAAGTGATAATAAAAATGTGTAGCAAAACATGTGACGCGCGTTGTCAGAATTTTATTGATGCGGTCCAATGCTGATAGACAAAAGAGGGTATTTCCCCGGCTTTTGATCTCGCGGCACGGAAATTTGCGCGCTGAAAAAATCTGGAATCGGCGAGGTTTGAGGTATAATTCGAATTTCCCGCACGTGCCGTTCGGCACCATCTGCAATGACCAAGTTTGTATTCGTCACTGGCGGCGTTGTGTCTTCCCTTGGTAAAGGGATAGCCGCCGCCTCTCTCGCTGCGATCCTCGAATCGCGCGGCCTCAAAGTCACTCTTCTGAAGCTCGATCCCTACATCAATGTAGACCCGGGCACGATGAGTCCATTCCAACACGGTGAAGTATTTGTTACCGACGATGGCGCGGAGACCGATCTCGATCTCGGCCATTACGAGCGTTTCATTACCACCCGGATGAAAAAGGTGAATAATTTCACCACCGGCCAGATTTACGAATCAGTGATTCGCAAAGAACGGCGCGGCGAATATCTGGGTAAAACGGTACAAGTCATTCCGCATATTACCAACGAGATCCAGGAATATATCCATCGCGGCGCCGAAGGTTATGATGTTGCCATCGTTGAAATCGGCGGCACCGTCGGCGATATCGAATCCCTGCCTTTCTTGGAAGCGGCACGTCAACTCAGTTTGCGGGCCGGACGCCATGCCGCTGCATTCATTCATTTGACGCTGGTGCCTTATCTGGTGTCAGCTGGTGAGTTGAAAACCAAGCCGACCCAGCACAGCGTGCAAAAACTGCGCGAAATCGGTATTTCGCCGGATGCCTTGCTATGCCGCGCCGACCGCCGGATTCCGGACGACGAACGCGCGAAAATCTCGCTGTTCTCCAATGTTCAGGAAGACGCCGTGATTTCGGTATGGGATGCGGATACGATCTACAAGATTCCGCAAATGTTGCACGATCAAGGCCTGGACGAGATCGTTTGCGAAAAACTGGCGTTGACCGCCAAACCGGCTGATCTCACCATGTGGAACAAACTGGTGCACGCGCTGGAAAATCCGAAGACACAGCTCACTATCGGCATGGTCGGCAAATACGTCGACTTGACCGAGTCCTACAAGTCTTTGACCGAAGCCTTGCGGCATGCCGGCATTCACACCGAAAGCCGCGTCAATATCGAGTATGTCGATTCCGAAGAAATCGAAGCCAAGGGCACGGCTGCGCTGGAGAAATTCGACGCGATCCTGGTGCCAGGCGGCTTCGGCAAGCGGGGCGTCGAAGGCAAGATCATCGCGGCGCGTTATGCTCGCGAAAACAAGATTCCTTACCTTGGAATTTGCCTCGGCATGCAAGTGGCGCTAATCGAATATGCCCGCAACATGGCCGGTTTGACGAAAGCCAATTCGACCGAGTTCGACGACCAGACCGAGCAACCGGTAGTCGCCTTGATCAACGAATGGCAAAATCATGACGGCAAGGTCGAGCGTCGCGATGTCAATTCCGACCTCGGCGGCACCATGCGCCTGGGCGCGCAAACCTGCGCAGTCAAACCGGGCACGCTGGCAGCCGAGATCTACGGCACAGAAGTGACCGAGCGTCATCGCCATCGTTACGAAGCCAATAATCACTATCTGGGTCGCGTGGAAACTGCCGGCATGGTCGTGTCCGCCCGCACTCCGACGGAAGACTTGTGCGAAATCATGGAATTGCCGCGTGCCGGCGAGCATAGCCACCCGTGGTATGTCGGCGTGCAATACCATCCTGAATTCAAATCGACGCCGCGCGACGGTCATCCGCTGTTTATTTCCTTTATCAAGGCAGCGCTGGCGCATAAGCAGGCGGCCACGGAAAGGAAAGCAGCATGAAACTGTGCGGATTTGATGCCGGTCTGGAGCATCCATTTTTCCTGATCGCCGGCCCGTGCGTGATCGAGTCGCATCAGATGGCGCTCGATACTGCAGGCGCCTTGAAGGAAATCACCGCAGCACTGGGGATTCCCTTCATCTACAAGTCGTCGTTCGACAAGGCCAACCGTTCCTCCGGCACCTCGTTCCGTGGCCTCGGCATGGAAAAAGGCCTGGAAATCCTGGCCGACGTCAAGAAACAGATCGGCGTGCCGGTACTGACCGACATTCATGAAATCGATGAAGTCAAGCCCGTCGCCGCAGTGGTTGATGTGTTGCAAACGCCCGCCTTCTTGTGTCGCCAAACCGATTTCATCCATGCTTGCGCGCAGTCCGGCAAGCCGGTGAATATCAAGAAGGGCCAGTTCCTGGCGCCGCACGACATGAAAAACGTCATCGACAAAGCCCGTGCCGCCGCGCGCGAAGCAGGCTTGCCGGACGATAACTTCATGGCGTGTGAACGCGGTGCATCGTTCGGCTACAACAATCTGGTGTCCGACATGCGTTCGCTGGCGATCATGCGCGAGACTGGTTGCCCGGTCGTGTTCGACGCCACCCATTCGGTGCAATTACCGGGCGGGCAGGGAACCACATCCGGCGGGCAGCGCGAGTTCGTGCCGGTCTTGGCACGGGCAGCGGTGGCAGTCGGCATTGCCGGCTTGTTCATGGAAACCCATCCGAACCCGGCAGAAGCCAAGTCGGACGGCCCGAACGCAGTGCCGCTGGCGCGCATGAAAGACTTGCTGGCAACCCTGGTGGAGCTGGACCGGGTCGTCAAGAAAAACGGATTTCTGGAAACTGATTTTGCTTAAATCGCTGTCGTGATTTAAGGCAGTGATTTAGGAAGACTAAACAGCTGGTCCATGCAACTGGTCCATGAATAGCTTCGACGTGCGCGACCAATAGCACGCAATGATGAAACGGTGGCCGAATTTACCACCTAATGGGTATATGGCCGTGGCGATGCAGGATATCGATCTGTCTTGTATCTTTCGTGGATCTTTGAACGTACCGCTTACTTAACTGATTACTTAATTTGATTTGGGAGAGATTTGAATGAGTGCTATTGTTGACATCATTGGTCGCGAAATTATTGACTCACGCGGCAATCCAACCGTTGAGTGCGATGTCTTGCTGGAATCCGGCGTCATGGGCCGCGCGGCCGTGCCCTCCGGTGCGTCGACCGGTTCGCGTGAAGCAATCGAATTGCGCGATGGCGACAAGAGCCGTTATTTCGGCAAAGGCGTGTTGAAAGCTTGCGAGCATATCAACACTGAAATTTCCGAAGCCATCATGGGCCTCGATGCCAACGAACAAGCTTTCCTCGACCGTACTCTGATCGACCTTGACGGCACCGAAAACAAAAGCCGCCTCGGCGCCAACGCCATGCTGGCGGTATCGATGGCCGTTGCCAAGGCCGCAGCGGAAGAATCCGGCTTGCCGCTGTATCGTTATTTCGGCGGTTCCGGCGCCATGCAAATGCCGGTGCCAATGATGAACATCATTAACGGCGGCGCGCATGCCGACAATAACCTGGACATCCAGGAATTCATGATCATCCCAATCGGTGCACCAAGCTTTCGCGAAGCGATCCGCTACGGCGCCGAAGTATTCCACACGCTCAAGAAAATCCTGCACGACAAGGGTTTGGCGACATCAGTTGGCGACGAAGGCGGCTTTGCCCCATCGGTCGCCAATCACGAAGAAGCGATCAAGCTGATCATCCAGGCAATCGAGCAAGCCGGCTACGAGCCAGGTACCCAGATCGCCTTGGGCCTCGACTGCGCCGCCAGCGAATTCTACAAAGACGGCAAATACAAGTTGGAAGCCGAAGGCTTGACGCTGTCGTCCACCGACTTCACCAACCTGCTGGCAACCTGGTGCGACAAGTACCCGATCATCTCCATCGAAGACGCCATGGCGGAAAACGACTGGGAAGGCTGGGCCACCCTGACCGCAACGCTGGGCAAGAAGATTCAATTGGTCGGCGACGATCTGTTCGTCACCAACACCAAGATTTTGCGTGAAGGAATCCAGAAGGGTATCGCCAACTCGATCCTGATCAAGATCAACCAGATCGGCACGTTGACAGAAACCTTCGCCGCCATCGAAATGGCCAAGCGCGCCGGTTACACCGCAGTGATTTCGCATCGCTCCGGCGAAACCGAAGATTCGACGATTGCCGACATCGCCGTTGGTACCAACGCCCTGCAAATCAAGACCGGATCGCTGTCCCGTTCCGACCGCATGGCAAAGTACAACCAATTGCTGCGCATCGAAGAAGATCTGGGCGACATCGCCAGCTACCCAGGCCGCAACGCATTCTACAACCTGAGATAGCAAGCGTGCTGCCAGCCGGGAGCGCAAGCTCTCGGTTGGACCAGCAACGCCATCACACCCGATGCGCCTGATCGCCCTCTGCCTCGTAACCCTGCTACTGCTGATCCAGTATCCGCTGTGGCTGGGCAAGGGCGGATGGCTGCGCACCTGGGACCTGGACCGCCAAGTCGCCGCCGCGCAAAAGAAAAACGAAGAACTAAAAGCGCGCAACGCCAAACTCGCCTCCGAAGTCAGCGACCTGAAAGACGGCACCGGCGCCGTCGAAGAACGTGCCCGCCTCGAATTGGGCATGATCAAGAACGACGAGATTTTTATTCAGATTTCGCAGCCGAATGGTAGTCCGCCTGCGGCACCGACGCCTGCGGTTATTGCACCAGTCGCTGCGCATTAGGTCGCATCGATAAAGTTGTGTAACGCCGCCGCTTACAAATGATATTGTCGGTAGATTTTAGGCCAATAGCGGACATTTCGATATGTATGCAGCCGGTAACATTGCAGCGATAGCTGTGCTTCAAGCTTTCTATGTGCCGGGCTACAAACAGATTTTGTTTAACTACACAATGCTGACAACAAGTGCAATTGACCTTGAATAAAATCAACAATGTTGGTGCCATGCTACTATATTGAGTCTGTAGTCGCAGGAGCTAAACAAAGGGTAAAGATGACATCTGAAGAATTTCGGAAGTTGCTTCTAGATAAATCAGCAGCGGACATTGTTTCAGATCATATTACCGGACCGCTCCCGGGTCCATTTGTAAAGCAGGAAGCTTTAGACTTCATTTCAAATACAGCGAGGACAATGTTTCAACTTGATGAGAATGCTAAATTTTGTCCTATCGTAGTGGGATCGGCAAAGCTCGGCTTTTCAATTATCGAGAAACGTGGTGAAGGTGAAGTCCCTAAGCCGCGATACCGTGACTACCAACCAGGTCGTTCAGATATTGATGTTGCTATAGTAAGCTCCGCGCTTTTCGGTAAAATATGGATGGGGCTGGCGCTTTATGGCGCAAACAGAACTCCCTTTCCTTGGAGGTCGGAAGATTTGGGAATATACATGCTACATGGGTGGCTCCGGCCCGATAAATTTCCCGTGAACGGTCCACAGGCAGTTCAAGATTGGGATAAATTTCTCCAAATTTTGAATAGAAGTAAACATTTTCAATTTCTTAGGTTGCGGTGTGGATTATTTCATTCGCAATATTTCTTGGATATTTACCAACAACGTGGTGTGGCCGATGCCCAACGAGCAGAAAGATTAGCATGAAGACTTCACCGACGTCACTTAAGATACGTCAAGTCATCACTCAGATGCGAGATGGGAGTTTAGTTCCTCGACCAGAATTTCAACGAAAGTTAGTTTGGACAACGGCGGATAAAATTCGATTTATCGATACAATTTTGAAGGGATATCCGTTTCCGGAGATATATTTGGCCAACGGTGAAACTAATGTTGATACAGGTGCCGGAACGCAATTGCTAGTGGATGGACAGCAGCGCCTTACTACAATTGTCGGCTATTTTAATGGCGATCCCGCATATCTTGGGGGGGCCGTGCCACCTTACGGTGCGCTTGAAAAGGAAAAAAAGGAAGACTTCCTTAATTATGATGTTGCGGCGCGTGATTTAGGTCCAATCAGTCCAAATGAAATTATCGAAGTGTTCCGAAGAATAAATTCGACCAAATATTCATTAAATGAAATTGAAGTTAACAACGCAGTTTATGCTGGTGAGTTAATGCGACTTGCATCAGGGTTTGCAGAGCACGATTTCTTTGACAATAATAAGGTATTTAGGGCTACGGACATAAAAAGAATGGGGGATGTTAAGTTCGTACTCCAATTGATAATAACAATGATTTCTGGCTATTTCAATCGAGATGAATTATTTGAAGAGTATCTCTCTAAATTCAATGATCAGTTCCCTGATAGAGACGAAATTGCAGCTCGTCTGTCCAAATTATTTTCTTACGTAGAAGACTGCGGTTTCGGTTCGCGATCTAGATTTTGGAAGCGTTCTGATCTTTTCACAGCATTGGTGGAAATCGATCGACTTATCTGCGATGCCGGTACAACGGTTCCGACGCCAACAATCACTTTTGAACGGTTAAATAATTTTTACTCTGAAGTGGATAGCCGTGGATTAGATGCCCGCGAAGTTGCAGTTCAAGTTTATGCCAAAGCATCCATTCAAGCTTCTAATGACCGATTAAATAGGGCACGGCGTGGTGCTGTGATTCACTCCGTGTTATTAGGCCAGGATGCATCTGCGGCGCTGCAAGCGCTTGGATTGGCGGATTGAATTGACAATTTCAAATCGTGGAGCCACATGCTGGGATGTAGCGACGTAGGCTGGGATATTATCCCAGCATATCATCATCCAATGCGAACCTACAAAGGCTCCACTGTCACCGGCACTACTATCCATCAATTTGATTGCGTCGCCAACCGCGTTCGACGTGATATCTGACGAGTAGGCGGTGGCGCATTGCTGGGATAATATCCCAGCCTACTTTCCATCTCCTTTCAAACAGATCCCGGCCGAATATCAATCACGATTTTACCTGCGGCATTCCGGGATTTAATCGCCTCATACGCATCAAGAACCTCCTCCAACGCAAAACGCCTGGGGTCGAGTCGGATAGAAATTTTTCCTGCTTCCGTCAATCGTGTCGCTTCACGCAGGATGTCGCCATGATGTGCGCGACCTTCGCCGGTTAGCAT
>OUMJ01000013.1_pt1 | contig 11793 bp, 10 predicted proteins | sample 1690841 | NCBI WGS metagenome assembly OUMJ01 (sample SAMEA3914812, study PRJEB12502) | metagenome | biome: forest; material: soil | place: Canada | collected 2011-07-07 | depth 0.1 m | reverse complement strand
TAGCAACTTACAAACATCAAGTTGGCAGAAAATTTCAATCCGCATTGAAATCGCCGGTCGGCAGGACCGGCTGGCTCATCAATTTGAGGACAATTCGGTTTTTAACAGATTCGACACCGCATCATGCGCAGCGACACGTACGACTTTTTGCAAAGATGCTGCTTTTTGTTCGTCAGATAGTACATTCCAGGCGTGGAGATCGGTCCGCAAATTGAGGGTCGGTTCAGAACTGGCATTAACTTGATCGCGAATAACTTCCAACGTTTTCGCGTCCAGCAACGTCGCCCGGATATAAGCAAACGACGATAAGAATCCTCTCCCTTTGTCGCCTGATTCTGCTCGTACTTTCGTAAAATCATCAATGTAATAGCCGATACCGTCCAGCTTACCGCTTCCGGCAAACGCATAGAGCGCAGGAAGCTTCAAATGCGCATCGCTTTCGTATTTGGTAATCACGATCAAGCGAGAAGTCGGTACATCTTTCAGGATTGCCCTGATCGTTTCGCGCGCCGCTTTGCCATCGCTACTTGAAGCGAATATATCGTTCTGCAATTTATATAAGGAAGGGGCGTTCGTCGAAATCAGTTTTTCGGTGGCGTTAGATTGAAACTGCGTAATTGCTTCGGCCGCACCCTGCACGGCAGAGTCGTCAAAGACGGGGGTGCTGATCTGCACCAATTCCTTTCGTGTCGAGGAGAGATTCGAGCCTGTTGTACCGTTATAGACGACCAAAGACAAATTGTCTCCAATCAGTGACAGCACGGCGTAGCTTGGTGGATCGATTGCCTCGGCGCTGGCGGAAGCAATTCCAAATAGAAAGGCAATGCAGATAAATAGACTCAGAACGGTGCGCATCATTTTAATGTCCTTTATACCGAGGTCAAAGGCAAAGGTTTTTTGGAATTCGCTCAAAATTAAGGTCGTCAGTCACCGCCCTAATAAAGGGCCGCAAAGCGCAACAAACAAAATTGTCATTTTAATCATACAACATGAATGATAGCATGATACCAATGAAATTAAGTTTTTGACAACTAGAAATTTACCACCCCGTCGACGTTGACAGATAAAGGCGTAGGGAAATCACATGGCGACATTGGACACGTTGACGCACCTCAGGGAAAAGATAACGCGGCTATGAATTCACGTAATTAATTTGTCTGCAATCAATCCCCAGCAAGAAGACAAATCGGCGTTAATCGCACAATTCTTTTCCCTCGAAGAAACATCTTCGCAAGACATTGTTGCGGAGCAATAAGCCACAAGAAAATCCTTCCAAATTGATCCTTTTTCAACGCATTTCCTGATTGCTAAAATAATAATATGCTAAAATTACAACCTGTTGAAGTTGTGTGGAAAGCAATGGAGTGTTTGGATCAGTTGAGTTATTACCGAATTTGATTGCCAGTGTGTGGGACGTTACTGTTTCGCCAGCGCGTAAAAAATACGTCAATACCTCTGCATTGTTAAATGCCTGCATTCTGCGACCCACCGAATTTTTGAATTAGCTTTGCCTTCATTGAAGTACGTCATCCAATTCCCGTTACGGTATTGAACAGGTAGTGCGTTTTCCTGCGCTGCGACTGCAATAGTCTCCGTATGGAGTTGCCGTTGCATGTGGACGAAGGCAAGTGTGTGCCGCGCTCGCTGGAAAATATTAGGTTATAAATGTCATGAATCACATTTGGAAATTTCGTGTTGTTATCGCCGCAGGAATCATCGCCGCCCTCGCCGCTTGCTCCACGCCACATCAGGAAAGCGCCCATCCGCCGCTGCCGACTCTGGCCAAAGATCGGACCGTTGAAGATGCACTTCAATTGAAAGACGATGGCAAGGCGGGCGACGCCGCTGGTGTCATGCTTCAGGTTTCGGAGCGGTCGGCCAATGATATGCGAACACAATATTTATTCGAGGCTGGACAGTTATATCTTTCCGTGCCGGATGCGCAGCATGCCACCGAGGTTTTGCAGAAATTGGTCAATGCTGACCCGAAAAGCGGTTACACGAAAATACTGAAAGCACAAATTTTCTTGCTCAACGGCCAAGCCAATGGTGCAATCACCGCGCTGGGGTCTACACCACCGAACGACATTACGCCGGTCACCAAAGGCATCTATTGGCTGGCGTTGGCGCAAGCCGATGAATCATGTGCTTCGGCTCCAATTGAGCCGCCCGCGACGCCGGCCGCTGCAGGGAAAAAAGTAATCAAGAAAAAACCTCCTCTCATCACGGCGTGTTTGCAGGAAGCCTTGCGCGCCCATGCCGAAGCAAACGATCTATTGATTTCTCCTTTGGATTTGGCGAAAAACCAGGACGCATTATGGCAATTGATGGCAACGCAATCTGCGCCGAATCTGCAAATCATAAAAAACAAATCTACCAACTCGACTTTAAAGGCGTGGCTTGACCTGGCCCTGTTGGCAAAAAAATCGAAGAATGCGGTTCCTGACAAAGCGATCAAGGCATGGAGCGCCAAGTATGCTGACCAAGCGGTGCTGAATCAACGGCTGCTGGAGCTGCGCGGGCTGCATCCGGAAAAAATGCGCCATATGGCCATCATTTTACCGACCAAATCAAAGGACCTGGGGCAATTTGCAAAAGCGGTATGGGAAGGTTTTCAGGCGGCGCAAAAAAACGACCCCAATCCTTACCCGATCAAACTCTACGAGACCGATGCCAATCCTGTATCGACGCTTAACGCCTATCAATCGGCATTGGAGAAAGGCGCCAATCTGATCGTTGGTCCGCTGTCCCGCAGCTCTCTTTCACTATTGGCACAAAGAAGATTATTGGCCGTGCCCACGGTGGCCCTGAATGTCGTCGAAGAGGGCAAATTTCCGATCAATCTGTATCAATTCGGATTGCCGATTGCGCAGGAAGCCCGCGTGGTGGCGCGCGGAGCGAAGAACAAGGGATTTACCGACGCCATTGTCTTGAAGGGTAATACCGCGCTCGATGCCCGTTCGTCGGAAGCATTCATCAGTGAATGGACGCAGTTTCACCAATCGATCAAAGTCGCGCTCTCGATTCAAGACCTGGCCGGGATAGAACAGCTGACAGCCAATCCGCTGCCGGCGCATACCATGGTTTTCGTGGCCGCCGATTTCCAGAATGCCTTGCCGGCGATCAAGGAGATGCCCGAGAGTTGGACCGTGTTTGGGACATCGGCCCTGAATACCGATTCACCCGAAGTCGCACAATTGAACAAGAATCAAAAAATCTATTTTGTCGACGTGCCGGACTTGGTAGGAAAGAGCACCGCCAGCGACACCACGTCACCAGCGGCCAAACCGGATGCCGTGTTCGCCAGGCTTTATGCGCTGGGCGAAGACGCGTGCCGGTTTTCGATCCTGGTGATGCGCGACGAATTACGGTTCAATCGTCCTTTGCTGAACGGTGAAACCGGGAAGTTGAGTGTCACTCGCAACGGCAATGTCGAGCGCGATTTGCCGCTCTTATCCCTGCAGCATGCCAGTATTGCCAGCTACCACTCCGATGATTTGGCCAGGTTGGCGTCACCCAACGAGAAATAGGGGCAAGACTGCCAACGAGGAGTGCCATTTCTTATGATGAATTTGTCGCTGGCGAAATCCTGATTTGAACGAAAAATACTTTTCAGATGATAAAAATAAGCGTTGTTTCGTACAACAATGAGCCTCCTTCAGAGCCGCTGACTGCCGTGTTCGGCCCTGCCGGTGCTTCGATCGGTCGCAGCAATGATAATTTCATGGTGCTGCAGGACCCGAAACGCTACGTTTCCCGGTTACAGGCGTCGGTCAAGAGCGATGGATCGCGTCATTCAATCGTCAATTTGAGCCAAGCCAATCCAATTCTTGTCAATGGCGAGGAAATCGTCATGGGCCAGGACGTGGAATTGCGAATTGGCGATGAAATCCAGATTGGCTTGTATTTGCTCAAGACGGGTTTTTCCGCCGAGCACGTGTCGCCAGCCAAGAGCGACGCCAAAAATGGTGCATTTATTGCGCCATTCGCCCGCGGGGTTCCATCTGTTTCGGACAGTTCCTCAAAACAGGCGATGCCCGAAGCGGCAAGCCCGTCCGCAGTCGAGGTGGCCGCACTTGATTTATCCGGCCTTGGTAGTTCAGATAGTGACCCGTTCGCAGATTTGCTCGGTGGTGCCGTCAACATGTCCGCCGCCCAGCCGTCAGCAACTCCGCTTCACGAAGCGCCGATTGTCGGAGCGCCCTCCACTCCTGCGCAAAGCGCGACACAGAAAGGCGTCGATCCGCTCGGTTTCGACGACCTGCTCGGCTCTCCGAATGTGCCGGCTACCACGCACAATTCAATATCCGCCACTCCGGCAATCAAGGCAGCTATCGCAAGCGATCCCCTGGGTCTGGACGAATTGCTGGGGATCTCGAACGCGTCCGCCAACCCATCCAGCCCGATCAGCCCGCTGAGTGCCGGTGCACCTGCCACCTCCAAACCGAACGGAACAATCGATCCATTAGGTTTCGACGATTTGCTCGGTTCGCCCAGTGCGTCGTCCGCAATACATCCGTCAGCGTCAAACGGCAGAAGCCCGAGCGTCCAGGATAATCCGTTCGGGTTCGACGACTTATTGAGCAGCCCAAGCCACCCGCCGTTGTCGCCGGAACGGAAGGCTGCGATCATCCCGGACGATTTCGACCCCTTCGCGATGCCTTCTGCAGCCCCTCGCAATACGCACGATCCGCTATCGGGCATGTTGAACAGCGACGTGTCGCTCGAGTCCATCGCCGGCAATAAGACAAGCATTGACGGCTTGATGTCATCGACAGGCCCGCTCGCCGGACCATCGTTTCTGGACCCCATTGCGTTGGGACCAGCGCATGCGTCAGAGACCGATCCGCTGGCATTATTTGCATCGGAATCGATCTTGCCGACCAAGCAAGACGACAAGTTTTTAGGCGAAGTTGCCTCCAACCATGTGCCGGAACTGAACTCGCATTTTGCGATGCCGCAAGCCAGGCAGGAAAATAGTCCTGTCAAAATTGCCGAAATCATTGCGCCGGCCCTATCTATTCAATCCGATTCAAGCCCGATAGCGCTTGATGCTGGCGTCGCGCCTTCGATACCGGCGGCGAAAACGCCGACTACGCCACCGACTACGACACCGACCATACCGGCAGCAGCCGCACCCGATCAGAAACCGCTTGACGGTCACGCACTGGCAGAAGCATTTTTACGCGGCGCCAACCTTCCGCTCGATACCATCCATTCGGGAGTCACGCTGGAATGGATGGAAATGATGGGGCGTTTCGTGGCGACAGCAACCGATGGAGCGGTCGAACTGATCGCATCGCGCGCGCTGGTCAAGCGCGAGGTGAAGGCCGACTTGACGATGATCGTCGTGCGCAATAACAATCCCCTGAAATTCCTTCCCGATGGTCAATCCGCCCTGATCCAGATGCTGGGCAAAAAAATCCCCGGTTTCATGAATCCGGTCGAGGCAATGCAGGACGCCTACATCGATTTGCGCGCGCACCAAATTGGCGTCGTCGCCGGCATGCGCGCGGCATTGGATGAAGTATTGCGGCGTTTCGATCCGACCCTGTTGGAGAAAAAACTCAAAACCCGCACGCTGATCGATTCTCTGGTGGCGGCAAACCGGAAAGCGAAAATGTGGGATTTATACGGGGAATTATTCAAGGACATCTACGTCGAAGCGCAAGACGATTTTCAAACTCTCTTTGGTAAAGCGTTCCTGACTGCTTACGAAAATGAGATCGAGCATTTTCGCCAAGGGACTAAATCATGATAGCGACGGAATTGAATACTTCGGAAATTGCATTAGGCTATGCTGAAATTTCGGATATCGGTGGCCGCCAATCGAATCAAGATGCTCATGGTTACAAGGCCCGCGACGAGGTTGCATTTTTTGTGGTTGCCGACGGCGCGGGAGGACACGATGGCGGTGAAATCGCCGCCAAAACCGTAATTGATTCAGCGATTGCCAGCTTTACCAAGCTCGATAGCTTCAGCGTGTCGGCAATGCATGCGCATATCGAATCGGCTATCAACGGCGTGCAGGAAGCGAAGATCGATCAGGCTCACTTGAAAGACATGAGCGCCACCGTCGCCGCAGTATTGCTTGACCTGAAAAATGGCCGGTCAATTTGGGCGCACATGGGCGACACCCGCATCTACCAGTTTCGCCGCAGCAAGGTGCAAAGAATCACCAAAGACCACAGCATCGCACAACAATTCGTGGATGCCGGCTTTTGGGCCTACGACAGTATTCGTAGCCATCCGCAACGCAATCGCCTGTTTGCCGCAATCGGTTCCGAAGGCGAGACCCGGCCGGAAATTACCGAACTTGCCATTCCATTCATCGATGGCGATGTGTTTCTCCTCTGCACCGATGGCTTCTGGGAATGGGCTAGCGAAGATGACATGGAGCAGGCGTTGGCTGAATCGATGAGCGCCGACGAGTGGTTGCGCAAGTTGTGCGACACTATTTCGGAAAAAGCGAATGCCTCCGGGAAATCCCGTGACAATTGCACGGCATACGCGATCTGGCTGGGTGAGCCGGAAGTAGTGACGATTTCACGATAAGCAACACAGAATGACCGCAGGTTAGAGAGAAAATTATGGAAAATGCAGAATTGGATGTAAATACCGAACCGATGAATCAAACGGCAACGCCTAGCGTATTGCTTTCGGGATCGGAAAATTGCCTGCCGGTCGGCACGCGCTTGTCCGAATTCGAACTCACCGGAATTATCGGGGAAGGCGGATTTGGCTCGGTTTACCTGGCATTCGATCATTCACTGCAACGTACGGTCGCAATCAAGGAGTATATGCCAGGAGCACTGGCGGGACGCAATTCCGACAAGAGCGTCCTGGTGCGTTCGGAACGGCATAAAGAAACCTTCCAGACGGGATTGCGCAGTTTCATCAATGAAGCGCGCCTGCTCGCTCAATTCGACCACCCTGCCCTGATCAAAGTGCATCGATTCTGGGAACAGAATAATACCGCCTATATGGCGATGCGCTTTTATGAAGGACAGACGCTGAAAAACGTCATCAAGAACCATCCGGGCATGGTGACCGAGGAATGGTTGCGATCCATGCTGACGCCAATCCTGGAAGCGCTTGATGCGCTCTATAAAGTCAACATCCTGCACCGCGATATTTCACCCGACAACATCATGATCCAGCATACCGGAGGTGCAGTCTTGCTGGATTTTGGCGCCGCACGGCAGATCATCGGCGACATGACGCAGGCGCTGACTGTGATCCTCAAACCGGGCTACGCACCGGTCGAGCAATATGCCGACGATACGTCGATGAAGCAAGGGCCGTGGACCGACATTTACGCGCTGTCGGCGGTCTTGTTTGCCGCAATTACGAAAAAACCGCCGCCGACTTCAGTAGCGCGCATGATCAAGGATCCGATCGAAGTGCTGAGCGCGCAGAAATACCCGGATTTCAGCGAAGTATTTCTCTCGGCAATCAATAAAGGGCTAGCGGTCAACCCGGAACAACGCCCGCAAACGATCGACGAATTCCGTCGCTTGATCGGTATCGAAGGCAACGTCGTCACCTTGTCGGGAATTACCTTGGCATCGGTGCCGACTTTCTTGCCGGGCAGTCAGCCGGCTGCGACGCCCGCCGTCGCGAACACGCCGGTGATCGCCGTGCCCGCACCGGTCGATCAACCTATTACGGCGAAAGCCGCAGCGGTCGACATCACCAAGCCGGCAGTTGAACCCGACGAGCTATCGGGGGCGACGGTTCTGATCATGCCGATCAAGGGAAAATCGAAAGACGATAAAAAGCTGGTGCCAGCTAAAGCACCGAAAGAACCAAAAATAAAGGCGCAGGAAAAAAAGGCCGATGCGGCTGGCCCGAAAACGCCGAAGACAGGCAGCGGCAAACGCGGGGCCTTGGTCGTCGCGCTGTTAGCGGTAATCGGCATTGGCGCTTACGCTGGATTCTTGTACTTCAATCCCGATCAAACTCCTGTGTTTATCAGCGATTTGATCGCCCCGCCGCAACCAAAGGTCATTCCCCTGCCCCCACCGCCTCCTCCGGTACAGGCTGAGCCGGTGGTCGACGAGGAAGCCGTTGCCTGGGAAGAATTAAAAGACCTGAATCGCCCAACGGCCGACTCGCTTGGCGACTTGGCCAATTTCGTCGATACGTACCCTTCAGGAAAAGATGCCGCGGCGGCTCGCGAAAAACTGGCAGCGCTCAATCAAGAAGCGGTGAATCTTGCCAAAGCAAGCATGGCCTTCACTGCGCCCGCCGATCAACAGGGGGATGCCACGTTCACGATCCAACCCTGGGGCAATGTGTTTGTCGACGATGCGCCTAAAGGTGCAAGCCCGCCATTGAAGAAAATGCGCCTCGCGGAAGGAAAGCACCATCTCAAAATCGTCAACACCGGCTTCCCTGATTACGTAGTCGATATTGATGTAGTCAAGGGCAAAACTGTTAATATTGAGCACGATTTCACCGCTCGCTAAAGGATAGATAGACCGTCATGACCATTAACAGAAAATTCCTGCCCATGATTTTTGTGTTGGCTGCCTTGCCGCTCGCAGGTTGCCAAACCCCGCCGCCACCGGCGCCGCCACCGCAACCGGCACCGCCGCCGCTGCCACCAGCGCATGTGAAGTCAGCCGAGGAAATCCTGGAAGAACAAACCAGGGCTGCGGCACGCATTGCCTTGAAAGAGGGGATTGATCTTTACACCGCAGGCGACTACAACGCCTCCTTGAAGCGACTACTTGATAGCAAGGAAATCTGGTCCACCGACGCCGATATCCAGCTGGATGCCCTGAAATACACGGCGTTCAGCTATTGCGTCACCAGCCGTGCCACCTTATGCAAACAGCAATTTGAAAAAGCCTTCAAATTGAATCCTGATTTCGACTTGCTGCCCGGCGAAAAGGGCCACCCTTTGTGGGGTCCGGTATTTGAACGAGCCAAGAAGGCAAGTAAGTCGTGATTTTGACGCCTGCCGTGCCGGCATTCACTTTTTCCCGGCACGGCAGGTGAATCAAACGCTATGGATCATCGGTTCGGACTATGACATCGGCGGCATCGTCGTACCCAAGGTCGCCGCCGCGTACAACACCCAAAGCAGCACGATGGTTTCAACCAGTAATACGCGGCTGAATCGGCGCCCTGCGCTGCCCGGATACAATTGCATGCGCGGCATCGTGACCCAACGGTTATATGCCCCGAACATCGCAGCTAATGCAACACCCGTCAGCTTCATCACCAGGATCGATGTGTAGGGCGAATTCAGGGAGAGATGGCTGAGGTCCATCGTTCTGAGCGTGTTCAATACGCCGGTGCCGATCACCACGATCAATGAAATAGTCGCCACTGACGATGCCCTCTGCGTCAACGCGATTCGATCAACGCTACTCCAGGATTGCCAGCTACAACTGGCCAATGCGCAGACAATTGCCACACCTACCCAAGAGCATGCCGCCAGCACATGCAAGGTATGATTGGCTACCGCGAAGCTAAACATCCCCTTGTCGATCGCATGCCCGGTGGCCGCCCGCGAAAATGCGAACGCGACCAGCCCAAACAGAAACAACATTTTTCGCGCTTTGCCTGCCTGTGCCATGCCCGGCACAAACACCAGCAAGGCAAGCAACACGCAAGCGGCACCCCCAAGCTGGATCATTGCGCCAAAATGCGATTGCAGCAATACCGACCACATCGCCGGTAGAAGTTCGCTTCCGGAAGCGTCGGTCATGCCAACCGTGCCCGCCCCCAGGTATAGCACCAAGGTAATAGCAAGCGCCACGCTACTCCAGCGCGCGATAGCAAGCGGGCGCAGCGCAGAATTCGCCCGCCAGAGCGCTGTAGCACCTACCAAACAAGCGAAGGCGGCATCGAGCAATGCGGCCAAACCCGCCTCCGCCTGCATCCAGGCAGCGCTTTCTTCCATTACTTGACCGTAAAGCGGTACGCGCCGTTGGTGCGATGGCCGTCAACGCTGACCGCCACCCATTTCACCAGGTACGCACCGGGGGCGAGTGTCGGCAAGCTCACATGCAGGTTTTTGTGCGTCACCGTATCGAGTTCCGCTTTTGCCGTTGTGACCGGATGCCCTTGGGCGTCGTTGACGGTAATTGAGCTGAATGCAGGTTCGAGTGCATCGTCAAAAACGATGCTCACTTCGGGTGGCGCAGCAACTGTCGCGCCATCGGCCGGTACTTCGGTCTTGGGATGCGCATGCGCCACAGCGTGGACTGAGACGGCAAAGCAAGCCGACATGACAAATGCACGCAAATATTGTTTGGTCTTCATTCGAGGGCTTTCAGATAAGAGAAGTCGCCGGCGGGATATCGCCGGCAGTATGATTGAATTAAGACGGCGACACCGGGGTTTTCATCACCGTGATCCGGGTGATGACGAATCGGTCGTCGACAAACGCCCGATGCGGCACGCCGACCACGGAAAATCCCGGGCCGCCATGTTCGCACCACGTTTTTGCGACGATCTCGAATTCATCCATGTCCATTCCCAGCATTTGCGCGGAAATAACAAATTTCGCGCCATCCTTTTGTTTATTGACGACGTCGTCCAGTTTAGCCATGATCCTTGAAACATCCTTAATAAAGCAATTAATCGGCAATTCCAGCGCATCGGCTAGCGCGGCACGTCGACCACCTTGATTCTTACGCGCCGCTCACTGCCATCGCGATTGACGGTCAATTCGGCAATATTGCCGATACCGACATGATCCAGTTCGGCGACGAATGTCGCTAGTGTATCAATGCGCCGGCCATTTACACCGACAATCACGTCACCCACTTCGCCGGTGCGTTTGTCGAGCGCCCTGAAACCCGCTTGTTCGGCTGGAGAACCGTGGCTGATGCCCTGGATCACGACGCCGGAAATGCCGGCACGGGCGACCTGCAATGGATCGACCGGCACGATACCGATACCGGGGCGCGGGGCGCGGCCGGTAGCGATCAGCCTTGGCACCACGCGATTGACCATGTCGGATGGAATGGCAAATCCTACGCCGGCCGAATTACCTGACTCAGAACGAATTGCTGAATTCACGCCGATCAGGCGACCTGCGCTATCCAATAACGGCCCGCCTGAGTTACCGGGATTGATTGCCGCATCGGTCTGGATGACGCCGTCAATTTCGGCATAATCGGACGTCGGCAAACTGCGATCAAGCGCGCTGACAATGCCGGTGGTCAGCGTGCGCGACAATCCAAACGGATTGCCGATTGCGTACACCGATTGACCAATCTTCAAATCGTGCGAGGAACCGAGTGGGATCGGCCGTAAATCCTTCGGCACTTCCTTCAGTTGAACCACCGCCAGATCATATTCGGGTGCGATGCCTACTACGCGCGCAGCGATCGGTTTGCCGGAATCCAGCTGCACTTGCACGCTACTGGCGTCCTCGACGACATGGTAATTGGTGACCACATGGCCGGCGGTATCCCATACAAAACCGCTACCGGCTCCTTTTGCCGTCCCGATCGTGAAAAAGTTGATGCGTTGCTGACGCTCGATGTAGATATACGCAACCGACGGCGCCGTATTTTCAAACAAGGCCACGACATTGGATTCGCTACCGGTCAATGGTGGTCGCGGTGCGACGCTGCGCGGCACAACCGCTTCATGCGCCGCCGGCGCTGCCGTCAAGAACATGCCTGCAGCGATACTTGCAAATGCCAGGCCAAGATATAAATATCTGAATTTCATGTTACGCGTTGTAAATGAACCACGTTCGTAGAACGTGGTTTTGCTTTAGGCCCCCCAGAGGGGGGCAAACGTGCGGTGCCTTCATAGAAGGCC
>OUMJ01000016.1_pt1 | contig 12519 bp, 9 predicted proteins | sample 1690841 | NCBI WGS metagenome assembly OUMJ01 (sample SAMEA3914812, study PRJEB12502) | metagenome | biome: forest; material: soil | place: Canada | collected 2011-07-07 | depth 0.1 m | reverse complement strand
CCGTAGAACGGCCCTGAGGCAACATCGAAAAAGAATTGCGAACGGTTCGCGGCAAGCGCCTTGCGGAAGCCGTCGAACACTTCGATTGGGGTACCGCCTGGATTGTTTGCGGTCTTGAGCATTAGGGGAGGAACCGCGCTGACCAGAACTGCTTTGGCGACACGGCCTTGGGGTTGCCCATATTTAGCAACGTAGCGAGCAACTTCGCCGCCGCCCGTCGAATGGCCGATATGAACGGCGTTTTTCAGGTCGAGATGCTCAGCGACTGCAGAGGCGTCCGCCGCATAATGGTCCATATCATGACCGTGACTAACCTGAGTCGAGCGGCCGTGACCGCGGCGATCGTGAGCAATAACGCGAAAGCCCTGCGAGAGGAAAAAAAGCATCTGCGCGTCCCAGTCATCGGAGCTAAGCGGCCACCCGTGATGGAATACGATAGGCTGGGCATCCTTTGGGCCCCAGTCCTTGAAGTAGATATTCGTACCATCCTTGGTTGTAACAAAGGTCATGGTTTCGGCTCCTTGTTTTTGTGGGGTTTGTTTTTCGGTAGGTTTGGCGCTTGCGGTTAAGGGGGACAGCATAGGCAACGCTGCTGCCGCCACACCAATGCCCAAAGCCGTCCGTCGAGAAATGGTTTTCGCTTCATCGGCTTCATTGTTTTGCTTCATACGAACCTCCTTGTAAGAAATTTATTTTTTTGTTTATGTCTTCACGAGGACATGGCTATCATTCGAAGGGATGATACTGCCCCCTTGTGAATACCTTCTCCTGTGCCAATTACTGGCGCATTTGCCGAAGTTTTGGTCTTGAGTTCTGTACCCGCAGGTGCGGACACCTCGAAATCGACTATCCGGCGATCACTTCCCGCTCGCACACGCCCACAGGTTCGAGACAGCCGAAATTGACACGGCGTTACAGACTCCAATAGCCAGCTTTTCAGTCGGGTGCGTGAGACTTGGCCGTCAGATGCTCGCCTACAAACCAACTCTGCCGCTCGTTACCACGAATTACACTGCTGACGATAAGATCGTTGGTCCCCTCGTCACCCGATTCTGCGGCGATTTTGGCCAGTGGATGCGCTTCGATCAGCAGTATTTCGTGCGCGTCAAGTAATCGCTTCAATTGAGCCTCGACGGACTCGCGGCCGCGCGGAGCACGCGCGATCGAGGATTCTTCGAATACATCTTGGGCGAGCGCAAACGCGACGCCACCAAGTGTCTGGATACGTTCCGCAAGCGTGTCCATAATCGTCACTTGCTCCTCGTAGTGAGCGTCGAACAAAAGATGCAGCTCGTAGAACGTCGCCCCCGAGGTTTGCCAATGTGCCTTTTTGTAAGAATCCCGGATGGCCATCGTATGTGCCAGGATCCGATTCAACGCACGGACGCTTTTTGAGCGAACCTCTTCAGGAAGGCCGATTCTTACCGGCAACAGCGAACCGAATTCCTGAACGATCCCATCTTTTTCCTTTGCGCGCTGTTTAGCTGAGCTCATAAAATTTGTTCCGTAGTAAATTACGCGAGTGTGCGTGAGGACATTGACGTGTAGACGACGCAACGACTTTAACGAAAGTGCGCTCTTTGGGATTCATGCTAGTGGAGCAGTCGCGTATTACTCCATATGGTTAGATTTTCGGCCAATTCTTTGGAGTCTCGTTGGAGACGCAGTCGACCCAGTTTCGAGGGTGACTCGGCCCCATCAATTTGGATGGATCCCAGCTCCTTATTTTGGGCGATAGGTGCCGTTGCGACCGGATTTCGGCAATGTCAAACTGAAGGCATCAATTTGAATATCGTAGGTTGCATGTGAATTAACCTACCGTTCTTAGGTCCATTGAAATCCATTGACTGTCTACAAGGAGAAAATCTGATGACAACAGGAACCGCTGCCGACTACTTTGCGACGACTCTTGCCGAACTTGGAGTCGAACGTATCTATGGCGTAGTCGGCGACTCGCTGAATGCGTTGACGGATTCTCTGCATAGCCAAGGAAAAATAGATTGGATTCATGTCCGCAACGAAGAGGCTGCTGCGTTTGCCGCCGGCGCCGAAGCATATCTCACCGGAAAGATCGCTGTCTGCGCCGGTAGCTGCGGCCCAGGCAATCTGCATTTGATCAATGGGTTGTACGATTGTCACCGCAATCGTGTTCCCGTGCTGGCCATTGCGGCGCATATTCCCAGCGGGGAGATTGGGTCGTCTTATTTCCAGGAGACCAACCCGCAGCAGTTGTTCGCCGGTTGCAGCAACTATGTCGAGACTGTGTCGCGTGCGGAGCATCTGCCACGCATTTTGGAACGCGCCATACGGGAGGCTGTCTCCCGACAAGGAGTGTCGGTCATTGTTTTGCCCGGCGACATTGCATTTGAATCCTTGGATGCCGAGACTCATGGCGAATCGTTGAACCCATACCATTCAACAACCGTTCACCCTTCCCAAAGTGAGATTGACGCATTGGCGACGCTTGTTAACAAGTCGTCAAAAATCACACTCCTGTGCGGTGCAGGGTGCGCTGGAAGACACGATGAGGTCGTCCAAGTAGCGACACTCTTGAACGCCCCGATTGTTCACGCACTTCGTGGGAAAGAATTCATCGAGTGGGACAACCCCTACGACGTGGGTATGACTGGTCTGATCGGCTTTTCCTCGGGCTATCATGCCATTAAGGATTGCGATTTGCTTCTGATGCTTGGAACAGATTTCCCTTACCGTCAGTTTTATCCAGACGACGCCAAGATTGCGCAGGTTGACATCCGAGGTGAAAACCTTGGACGCCGCACAAAGATTGACCTTGGCATAGTCGGGGATGTAGGTGTCACACTGACTCGTCTGGCGCCGTTGATAAGGAGATCGAGCAATCGACATCATTTGGACCGAGCGTTGGGGCACTATCGGAAGGCCCGCGAAAATCTTGACGCTCTCGCCGCTGCGAACCCAAAGAGTGGAATTATTCATCCGCAGTACCTGGCCAGCAGGATCAGCGAGATGGCGAACGAGGATGCAATCTTCACCTGCGATGTTGGGACGCCGACTGTTTGGGCGGCACGATACCTCAAGATGAATGGAAAGCGTCGACTGATCGGTTCTTTCCTGCACGGCTCAATGGCGAACGCATTGCCCCAAGCCATCGGCGCCCAGGCCAGCTTCCCGAACCGACAAGTCATTACCTTTTCTGGTGATGGTGGTTTCGCAATGCTGATGGGCGAATTCATCACGCTCGTACAGATGGGACTGCCTGTGAAAGTGGTTATTTTTAACAACGGGCTTCTTGGCTTCGTTGACATGGAGATGAAGGCATCTGGCTTGCTACCTGTCGGCACAGACCTTCAAAATCCCAATTTTGCTGAAATGGCGAAAGCCATGAACGTATTCGGCGTTCGAGTCGAAAATTCGTCCGAACTCGACTATGCGCTGCAGGCCGCTTTCTCGCACCAAGGCCCGGCTTTGGTAGACGTCGTTACCGCGAGCACCGAATTGGTCATGCCTCCGACCATTACGTTTGAACAGGCTAAGGGATTTAGCATGTGGGCAATGAAGGCGGTACTCAATGGCAAAGGTGGGGAATTGATTGACCTGGCCCGCGATTCGCTTGACCGAAATATCTTCTAGCCGTCACAACTTGACCGCCACGTCGCCAATGTTAGCGGCCGGGCTGTTGTCCGCAATCGGATGAATGGCCCGGCGCTCCAGGCGCAGACTCTTCGTACTCGCGTACCCTGGAAGACGAGTCGCCGGTTCAGCCGGCGGCTCGTCCTTTTCGGGATAAATCCGCCGAGAGCTTTTTCGGGAATGGTCGTGTAGCACCACCCCAGATGAACTCGTCGTCGTGATACCCGGACACGGTATTTATCGACCTCGTCGTCCTGTGCCCGCAACAAATCCTAATGATTTGGCGACGCAGCAAAACCATTTTTCTCCCCCCAAAGTGCAATGCCTATCACCTACCTAAATCGTAGTTCGTTTTGGCGCCTAAGAGCAATTTACATAGGTGCCCAACGGCACGACAATGCCGTAACGGTCAACGCTAGATGAAAAGGTGGGAACGCGAGACGCCCGCCAATTCCCTCTATTCAAATTGATGACCGGAATTTGATACGGCTGCCCGAATAAGTTTCGGGCAGCGCTCAACCAAAGACATTTTGGGCTTGTCATGGGCATTTAGCATGGCTGGGAAGTTGATGTATTCAAACAGTAGCATTCAACCAATTTAGGAGGGATTGTCGTGAGTTCCTATCACAAACTATATACGCCGAACGATACTGCTGTGGTCTTTATCGATCACCAACCGCAGATGACCTTTGGCGTCTCAAGCATGGATCGCGCGACGTTGATCAACAACGTGACTTTGCTCGCCAAAGTTGCCAAGGAGTTCAATGTGCCGACCGTGATCACATCGGTCGAAACCGAATCGTTCAGCGGCTACGTGTGGCCGCATTTGCTTGACGTTTTCCCCGGCCAGCAGGTCATTGAGCGCACCTCGATGAATTCCTGGGATGACGCGGGCTTTCGCAAAGCGATCGAAGCGACAGGCCGCAAGAACATCATCATGACGGGGCTGTGGACCGAGGTATGCGTGACTTGGCCGACAATCGAAATGCTCGCCGCCGGCTACAACGTCTACGTGGTCGAGGACTGCTGCGGCGCCACTTCGCCGGCGGCCCAGGAAGCTGCGCTCTCTCGCATGGTTCAAGCCGGAGCGGTCCGTCTGACGACAATTCCTGCGCTGCTGGAATTCCAGCGCGACTGGAAGAACCGCCAGCACTACGACGCGCTGATGGGCCTGCTCAAGCAGTATGCAGGCGCCTACGGTGTCGGTGTCGAGTATGCTTACACGATGGTGCATAAGGCTCCGCAATCGGCGAAGAGCCCGCAAGTGGTCCCCGCCAAATCGCACTAACCGAAAAGCGATGATCGGCACGTGTCGGCGTCATTTGATTGGCAAATCAAGGACGCCGACGCGTTTTGTCCGCTATCTATTGCCGTTTCTATCCAGGGCATCGGCCAATTCCGATGGCGGCGCTTCCTTTACCCTCCGGCACTATCGCAACGGATGAGGTGCAGATTGTAGGCGTTAGTTTAAGATTTCTCGCAGGTCAATTTCATAAGTAAGTAAACCGTTTGCGCAAACCGGAGATACATATGTCGACAGATATCATTCTTGTGAACGGAAAGTTCACCACGCTGGATACGACGAATCCCAACCCGGAAGCGATCGCGATCGCCGACGGCAAGATTTCCGCGGTCGGTGATGCTGCGACGGTGATGCTGCTTGCCACGGCAAAAACCAAAGTCGTTGACCTTCGTGGACGACGCGTTATTCCGGGATTAAATGACTCCCACCTGCACTTGATCCGCGGCGGATTGAATTACAACCTCGAGCTTCGCTGGGAGGGAGTTCCGTCTGTAGCCGACGCTCTTCGCATGCTGAAGGAGCAGGCCGCGCGCACGCCTAGTCCCCAATGGGTTCGAGTAGTCGGCGGGTGGACGGAGTTTCAATTCGCCGAACGGCGTATGCCCACGCTCGATGAAATCAACGCTGCGGCGCCGGACACACCGGTCTTTATTCTTCACCTCTACGACCGTGCTTTGCTCAACCGAGCTGCACTCAGAGCCGTCGGTTATGACAAGAACACGCCCAATCCTCCTGGAGGAGAGATCCAACGCGACAGCGCTGGCAATCCGACTGGAATGTTGATCGCGCGACCCAATGCGATGATTCTCTATGCAACCTTGGCGAAAGGCCCGAAGCTGCCGATCGAATATCAGGTGAACTCGACCCGGCAATTCATGCGTGAGCTCAATCGGCTTGGCCTCACAAGCGCCATCGACGCTGGCGGCGGCTTCCAGAACTATCCGGAAGACTATGCCGTGATCGAGGAACTGGCAAAACAGGGTCAATTGACCGTACGAATTGCCTATAACCTGTTCACGCAAAACAAGGGACGTGAATTGGAGGACTTCACGAATTGGACCGGAAAGGTCAAGCTACACCAGGGGGACGACTACCTCCGACACAATGGCGCCGGCGAGATGCTGGTGTTTTCGGCCGCCGATTTCGAGGATTTTCTTGAGCCACGCCCCGACCTACCCGACGCAATGGAAGATGAACTCGAAAAGGTGGTTCGTCATCTCGTTGCAAACCGCTGGCCGTTCCGCTTGCACGCTACGTACAACGAATCGATCGAACGCATGCTCACTGTGTTCGAGAAGGTCAATCGAGACATACCGTTCAACGGTATCCACTGGCTGTTCGATCATGCGGAGACGATTACGCCACGCAATATCGATCGCGTCAAAGCGCTCGGCGGCGGAATTGCAATTCAGCATCGCATGGCGTTTCAGGGCGAGTATTTCGCAGAGCGCTACGGCATCCAAGCGACGGAGCATACGCCACCCATCGCCCGCATGCTTCAAGCCGGTGTACCGGTCGGCGCCGGCACCGATGCAACCCGCGTCGCAAGCTATAACCCTTGGACCTCACTCTACTGGCTTGTATCGGGCAAGACCGTGGGTGGCATGGCGATGTATCGCGGTGACAATCGTCTGACTCGCGAACTGGCGCTCGAATTGTGGACTGCGGGAAGCGCCTGGTTCTCGAGCGAACAGGGGAAGAAGGGCCGGATAATGGTTGGGCAGCTTGCCGATCTGGCAGTCCTTTCCGCTGACTACATTTCCATCCCGGAAGAGGATATCAAAGCGATCGAGTCGGTACTCACCATCGTCGGCGGGAAGATCGTCTATGGCGCAGGCGACTTTGCCTCGGAAGGGCCGCCGTCACTTCCGGTTCTCCCCGACTGGTCGCCGGTGGCAAAAGTGCCCGGCCACTACCGGCCGGTTACGGCAAGGACCGCCCTGCCACACCAGTGTGCCGGAGCCTGTACCGTCCACGGCCATTCGCATGATCGTGCCCGCGCGTCAAACGTGCCCGTAAGCGACTATTCGGGCTTTTGGGGTGCGTTCGGATGTAGCTGTTTCGCATTTTGATCATGACTCAGCCGGAACAAAACAATCCTTGCGTCCTCTCGTGGGAGAACGATGTGAATAAATCGACCGACGGCCTTCTTACCAACCCCGATCTCGGCTTGTTGTACTTGCGGCTTACGGGCTGTGTGTTGCTTTTGTGTTTGCATGGGCTACCAAAGCTGCTGCATTTCAGCGAGCAGTTAAAGCAAATCGAGGACCCATTTGGCATGGGAGCAGTCGCGACACTTAGCTGCGCGGTCTTCGCTGAAGTGGTATGCCCGATTGCCATGATTCTCGGCTGGTTTACCCGATTGGCTGCGCTACCGGTGATTTTCCTGTTGCTGGTTGCAATGCTTGTCGTGCACGCCGATTGGAGTTTTGCTCAGGGACAGTTCGGCTGGTTGTTGGTCATCATTTTTGGTACGATCGCTTTAGCCGGCCCTGGCCGATTTACGGTTCCCCTACCGGGTCGCAAATCCGATGAGTAACTCGCCTGGATCATGATGAGCACGAGCGACATAGCAACTGCGCCACCCAATCCATTTCCAGATCTCGCCCCGGGCCATCTTCAATGCCTCTTGATTGGGCTGGCGTTTGCCGCAGGCATGGAGTTTTACACCTTCGACAGCGTTAACCTAGTGATCGCCGACATCAGCGGCACCCTTGGACTGTCGATGGACGAAGCGAGTTGGCTCTTGACGGTCTATAGCAGCACCTTGTTTCTCGGCGTGCCGATTTCGGTCTGGCTTGCCGGGCGCGTTGGTCATAAGCGCTACCTGCTTGGCAGCACGGTGATTTTCGCGATTGCCTCGCTCGGCTGCGCTGTCTCATCCAGCCTCGAATCGTTGCTTTGCTGGCGCGCGGTCCAAGGCTTCGCCGGGTCAGGTCTGATCATGTGGTGGCGGGCCAGCGTCTATATGCTGGTACCCAAACCTCAGCGCAGCCCTTCCCTCATGCGCATTTCGACCGTGTTGTATCTGTCAAGCGCGCTTGGCATGCTAGCGGCCGGCTACCTCACGGACAATTACAATTGGCGGCTTATCTTCCTGCCCAATTTGATATACGCAGCGTGTGCAATCTTGCTCTTGACACGCTATTTCCCTGATTTGCCTCCCTCATCCTCACCGCGCGCTGTTCGCGAGGATCTTATTGGGGTCATCTTGATAGGCCTGGCGCTCGTGACGCTTCAAATTGCGCTTAATCGCGGGCAGGTTGACGATTGGCTAGGATCGAACCACATACGCGCGCTCCTGATAGTTTCGGCCCTTTCTTTCTTGGCCTTTATATTTTGGCAATTGAGCCAATGGAATCCGGCGCCACTGCTGGATCTGAGCCTCTTGCGCGATCGCTTTGTCCTGTCGTCCGTGCTAATCGGTCTGATTGCCGGCATGGTACTGTCGGGTAGCCTCTTTGTCCTGCCTGAATTTCTGCGCAATTTGAGTTCACATCGGTACGACGCCACACACGCGGGCCAAGTACTTTGTATCTATGCTCTTACCGCGGCAGCGGTTCGTCCGTTAATGGTCAAGATGATCGCGACTCTGGGGCAACGCAAGGCAATCGCAATCGCTTTCGGTATGCTAATTTGCTCGATGCTGCTGTTTCAACGCGTTCTCACGACGGGTACATCGTGGGAGAGCTACGTGTTACCGCTGATGCTGTTCGGGCTGTGCCTGTCTCCGTTACTTCCAGCCGTCGGTAGCGGTACCGTCGCGCGCATCGATCAATCCAGGCTGCTAGACGGTGTGTCGATTTACATGAGCTTCCGGCAGTTCGGCGCATCGCTTGGCGTGGCGATAATGAATATCTTGCTCGCCCATCGCGAATCGGTTCACTCGGCGCGGCTGTTTGAGCATCTGCACAACAACCGGGCAATCGTAGAGCATTCGCTGGCCACTCTCCGCGGAAGCGCGCTGCACCATGGAGCGCCGAGCAACGCCGATGACATGGCGTTGGCGCGCCTGGTCGAAGCCGCAAGGCACCAGTCAGAAACCCTAAGCTATGCTGATGCGTTCACCTTCATGGCGGTAATCGCCGTCATCGGGATGTGCCTGATCCCCATTATTCCTCCTACCCCGCCTGCGGTAAAAAAATAGTCATGCAACTTCTTCCTCCTCGCGTCCTCGTCCCGACGACATTGCTCATTGTGGCGCTGATCGCCGTCGTTGTCTATTTCTTATGGCCGCCTCTGTCGGGTGAACGAACCGACGACGCCTACATCGAGGCGCATGTGGTCACGGTGATGGCAAAGCTGCCAGCGTATGTCAAAGCTGTCCGTGTCGACGATAACGTCAAAGTGAAGGCGGGACAGGTTATGGTCGAATTGGATGATCGAGATTATGTCGTCCAACTCGAATTGGCAAAGGCCAACCTTGCGGCTGCGGAAAGCAAGGAAATGGAAGCGGAAAGCAAGGTGGCAGTCGTCGACGCCACGGTCGCACAAGCGCAGGCGCAATTAGCTTCTGCGCGCGCTAATCACGGCCTTGCGACGATTAACCTGAAACGATTGCGCTCGGTTGGGGATTCACGCGCGGTATCGACAGAACGTATCGACACAGCCGACGCTGCTTCATCGACGACGCAAGCTGATGTGGCCGGCGCGGAATCACGCATGGCCCAGGCAAAAGCGGACACGCGCCTGGTACGCGCTGCCTTGGCGACGGCGAAGGCGTCCGTCGCTCAGGCAAAGGCGGCGGTCGACCAGGCGCAACTCAATCTAAGCTATACGAAAATTGTTGCGCAAGAAGACGGGGCCATTGCAAACAAGTCGGTAGAGGACGGCAATTTCGTACAACCGGGACAATCCCTCCTGTCCCTAGTTCCAGAAACAGTGTACGTCATCGCCAACTTCAAGGAGACGCAACTGTCTTATATCAAGCCAGGGGAAACCGTCACGATCAGCGTGGATGCCCTCGAAAAGCAGCTGAAGGGACACGTCGACACAATTCAGCGTGGTACCGGCTCGGTATTCGCATTGCTGCCGCCAGAAAATGCCACGGGCAATTTTGTCAAGGTGGTGCAGCGTGTACCGGTCAAGATCCTACTTGACGAGCCGCCGGAAACTCTCGCTCATCTCGCGCCTGGCATGTCTGTCGAAGTGCGTGTTCACGTTACGAGATAAATCATGGGTACATTGGCTCCATGCCCACATGGGGGGTGTAAGCGAATTCCCGTGTGCCGCTCAACATCGTTCGGCTTGTTGACTATTCTTTTGGCGAGCGCACTGTCGACATGCACGGTCGGACCGGATTACGTTAAGCAAGACCCAATCTTACCGGCCAGATTTCAAGCCGATCACGATACAAGCGGTGCCGTCAGGCGCCCCGCTCCAGGGTATGACTGGTGGAAAGAATTCGACGATCCGCAATTGAACGAATTGATTGCACGCGCCGTCAAGGAAGCGCCAACCTTGTCTGCGGCAGAGGCACGGATTCGATCAGCTCGGGCGCTACGGAGCATAGCCGGCACCGCAGATTTTCCTGACCTGAACCTAAGCGCAGGGTACGACCGCAGTCACGGCAGCAACAATGTGCCTACAGGTGTGCCGCCCGGTGGCTTGGGGCCTGGTATTACCAGCAATCTTTGGCAGGCGGGGTTCGACTCTTCGTGGGAATTGGATATTTTCGGTGCCAGCCGCCGCTCAGTAGAGGCTGCAAGCGCAGACCTGCAAGCATACGAATTCGATCTGAATGACATCCGACTGACATTGATCGCCGAGATAATTCGCACTGACATGGAAGCCAGGACAGCCGGCCTGCGGCTGAACGTTGCAGAGAGCGTCCGGAAAACCGAAGAAGAACGCAGGGATCTGATTCAATCCTTGGTAAGAGCTGGTTTGGCGTCCAGCTTGGATTTTTACGCTGCACGTGCACGAGTCGAGGCTGCTGCGGCGGCCATACCAGCCATCGAAGGTGATCTGCGTACGGCTCGCTTTCGCATGGCGGCTCTAGTCGGATGCACTCCTGACGAGCTCCCTGCCCAATTTCCAACCAGTGAGCCTTTACCCGAACCCGTGTTGTCGTTTTCGGCCGGCCTGCCGTCCGATTTGTTGAGGAGGCGCCCCGACCTACGCGCGGCTGAGCGTCGCTTGGCGGCGGCGAACGCCCGAATTGGTGTAGCGCAAGCAGATCTGTACCCTCATTTTTCTTTGACAGCGATCGCCGGTCTAGAAAGCCTTCAGCTTTCCACGTTTCATACCGGCTCAAGTGGCTACTACGCAATCGGACCTGGGTTGGGGTGGAATATTTTTGACGCCGGAAAAATCCACTTTGAAGTCATGGATGCGACAGCCAGAAAAGAGGCCGGAGTCGCGATGTACCGTTCGGCGGTTCTGAATGCGCTCCGTGACGCAGAAGTCGCCTTGGAACATGTCGGCAACACGCAAATTCGACTTCAGGCGCTAGATCGAGAAAGGTCAGCCTACCGCGACTCGGCGGTGGACGCCAAAATGTTGTACCTGAAGGGAATTGAAAGCTATTTGCCCAGCGTAGATACAGAGATAGCGCTGTACCAGTCGACTGACAGGTATATATTGGCCAAGCAAGATGCATTGTTGGCATTGGTTGGCCTCTACAAGTCAATTGGTGGAGACTGGGCCTCCGAGGATACTTCTTCGAGCTTGCCGAAAAAAACCAAATAGTTGTTTCGTCGATCATATCGCTTGACGACGAAGGTAACTCGATGTTCATTGATTCGTAAGGGGAGTCCACGTTGGGCGGATACGCGTTTCAAGTAAAGCGCGCGCGAATTCATTTTCTTGTTTCAGTCGTGCTTTTTGTATGGGGTGGTACCGTCCATGCAACTGATGCCAAAATGCAGCCGGATGTCGTGGCTTTGGACTATGGCACCGGGAATGAAACACGTCTTACGCGACTAGACCTTCAATGGAATTGGGATGCGACTTGGTTTGCGTCCGATGGAACACACGTGTCGGGCTATTGGGAAGCGTCTTTAGCAACGTGGAATGCGCGCGATTGGCGCGACATTAGCGGAAGCGATCGCACCATCGCGGACGTTGGCATCACACCAGTTTTTCGCTTTGAAGCTGACAGCAGAAAGGGTTGGTTCCTGGACGGTGGCGTCGGTCCCAATGTTCTTTCAAGGCTATACCAGAATCGCAGGCGAGACTTCTCGACGGCATTTCAATTTGGTGATTTGATTGCCATTGGATACCAATCCGACAGATGGACAGCTGGCATTACACTCGAGCACTTTTCAAACGGCGCGATCAAGCACCCCAATCCCGGCGCGAATTTTGTCCTTGCCAGTATCGGCTACCGGTTTAATTGACGTCGCGCCCTGAGCACGAGGTTAATTTTTCTTCCGTCAGCGCTACACCAAGGTACCAGACTCTCATTTGCCGGTACGCCTTGCCGCTGACTCCGTCTAGCCTATACTGCATATTCGCATCAACCTCGCCACCGTTTCGCGTTTCAAACCTGCCGCCCCTACGCGTCCGAAAGTTGTCACCCATTCGCATTTCAAAGTTGCCACGTTGCGAAGGGCCGGAATATGCGGGAACCGGTCATTGATAACTCTCAGGATTCGAATGCCTCT
>OUMJ01000001.1_pt1 | contig 14187 bp, 17 predicted proteins | sample 1690841 | NCBI WGS metagenome assembly OUMJ01 (sample SAMEA3914812, study PRJEB12502) | metagenome | biome: forest; material: soil | place: Canada | collected 2011-07-07 | depth 0.1 m | reverse complement strand
TCTCGCCTGGACTGCTGCGCAAGGTCATTGACGTTTAAGTTTCATCGGCATTCTGTTTTTGCCTTGCCTGTCAACTACGGTGCTGGCGTCACGCTTACCGAACTGGACCGTACCTATGGCGCGTTGCCCGACGTGTTCGAGTGGGTAGTGCCACCGCCGACGTTTCACGTCCGCGTCGAACTGATGGAGCGTGTCGAGCATGCCGACGCTGTGAGTGAATAGCAAATTTACTGACGTGGAAGTGGGGTTACCCGGTTCGATAGAGGTGCGAATCTTTATTAAACCAGCGCGCAAGCGCCACGGAGTAACCCCATGAGTCGTGTTCCCCAGAACGTCATTAATGGGAATTAGTGGCTGGTTCTACTGTCACGATCCCACAGTATGTCCAGTTACCGTGACTTCCGTCTCTTTGTCCTATACCAATTACTACCGTGTCCGGCACATCATTTGCACACATATAATTTGCATTGTTTTCTCCAAATCGACTACCTTGCTGCGTGATTTTTATCTTATATGACTTTGGAATCGCGGCGACAGTTGATTGAAGATCTGTCAATTTTGAATTGATCGTGCTTGCATATTGCAAATCGAACGCCTGGTCGCCGTCTGCGGTAAATAGGAAAGGGCCCGCACTTGTGATAACACTGATTGTCGCAGGCGGGTAAATTGTCGAGTTACCAGAATTGATTCCATTGCGCATGCAGGTAATCGTCCAAAAATCGGGGCCGAGCCGCTTCGTCGTGTTTCCATCCGCTACTACTGTGTGATTAATATTGTCCGAGTTTGGAACCGTGCAGGTCATGGCGCTTCTTCTCTGATCGTAGTTGACGCCTGAAACGGTTACATCGTCGCCAGCCATTCGTCGCACGGATATCAGCATCTGTTGCTGCGACACCATAGTACTGAAGCCGACTCCTTTCGTAGCCAAGAGCTTGCATTGCAACCAGGCGGCAGTGGTATTGTCGTTGGCCAAAGAAAGGTTCTGATACCAAGACTGTTGCTGTTGATAGTCTGAGTCAAAAGTTTTGCAAAAATTGTTGAGGCGATCCGAGGTCGACGCGTTATTTAAACTGAATCTGGCGGGCATTTCGTCGAGGATGGCATCCAAGCCAATCGCGGTTGATTGACCAGAGCGGGCGTGGTCTTGCTGGCAATATTGATTGTATACTTTGTACGCGATGGCGGAACTGGCTCCAGACTGAGAGTAATTTCGAGCGCTTGTTTGCAGAACCTCCGCACAGGTGTCTGCTGTTTCTGCAAACGATTTTCCAGGCAAGGCCAATATCAATCCACCGCATGCGCCAATCAATATGGCGATAAATTGTTTCGTGCGGCTGTGTTTTTTTATACCCAAAGTGCTAGATTTGCCCCGATAGACTGAAGTCATTATTTCTCCCTTTTATCTAAAAGAATTTACTTATTATTTGAATTAGTCCCAATGTCGAACAAGGTTCACGATGTATATTGGGGGAGGCTCGATTAAATCGCAAGCTTAAGCTGCGCCTGCACTGATACGCCACATTTCCAAAAAGCAATTTCTCACGTCAATTTAATTGATTGCTTACGTATCTAGCAACAATAGCAGCGCGGCTGCTGAATGCCCACTCTGGCGCATTATCGCCGAGCAGGATCAACGCTGCTGGACGACGTTCAGACACGGCATGAGCGATCTGATCAAACATGTCGCGAGCGTCGCCGAAAAAGAAGATTTCAACATTTTTCGCTTCAAGCTCCAGCATTGACGCTGCAAAAAAACAGGAACGTGCCGGGTCATCGGTTACCGACCAAGGAATCGCTCATGTCATGGGAGCTGCGCAAGGGGCGCAAGTGGCTTGACGTTAAAGTGAGTGGGCAACTGGTCTTCAACAATGCCTATCAAATGCTAGATGCTGCACTAGCCGGATTCGGACTTGCGTACGTGCCCAAGGCGCTTGCTTCGCCAGCCGTGAGCGCCGGCCGGCTGCGCTGGGTTCTAGAGGATTGGTTTCCTACTTTCACAGGCCACCATGCTTATTATGCGACACGGAAGCAGTCATCATTGGCCGTGCGACTGGTTATCACCGCGCTGAAAGAAACGGCAGGGAAAGGAGGCATTGCACCATAGGCGGCGTCTACGCGAAATTAACGATATGGTTCGCACGCTGTTCATGTGCGACTACCTGAGCAATTCCGAATTCCAGCGCGAAATACACACCGTGCTCAATCGCGGCGAGTCCGTGCACCAGCTGCAGCGCGCCGTCTACTACGGTAAGGTGGCGCCCGAACGCGGACGGCGTGCCAACGAAATGATCGCCATTTCCGGCTCGCATGTGCTGCTTACCAACTTGGTCATCGCCTGGAACACAAACCGCATGCAGGAAACCGTCGAGCGCTGGCGAAAATCGGGACAGCCCATCGAAGATGCTTGGCTACACCGAATGGGGCCGGTTCATTTCGCGCACATCAACTTCAGAGGCACTTTCCGGTTTGGCGTGGCGAAATATGCCGAGATGCTGTTAGCCAGGATCCAGTTCACCGCGCGAGCGTTTGATTTCACGATAAGCTTGGTTTGCCTTCGGATCGTCAGCCGCATACGATATGTTGATGTCGTCGCTGCTTTCGCGACCATCCAGACCAGGCAAGGCCAGCAATTGCTCCAGTAGTGTGCCCTTCGGCGCAGCTATCATCATATCGACTTTTTGCTACGAGGGCAAAGGTCAGACTGGATGGGTATCCAGCGCGAACGGGAGATCCATGAGTTTGAATTCTCCCGTCAAAGCGTTACTATGGTACTCGTCGGAAATTGGAGGTGGCGCATAATAGGGCGGCTACCGGAAAAAGCACGCCCAATCTGGCGTGCGTAGGGTCAATCAACTGAAGGAGAACCATGGCTAAGAGGCTCGTCGTATTCAACCACAAGGGCGGCGTAAGCAAGACGACCACCGTTTTCAACCTCGGCTGGATGCTTTCCAAGACAAAGAAGGTACTGCTGGTCGATGCCGACAGCCAATGCAACTTGTCGAGCCTTGTGCTAGGCGACGATTTCGAAAAATACTATGTTGAAGACGGAACCAAACTTCAAAACATCAAAGACGGCGTCGCGCCGGCATTCCAAGGGAAACCTGTACCTATTGCTGCGGTCAACTGTTTCAGTCCACAGCGGGCGCCATCGATGTACCTTCTGGCTGGGCATGCCAACCTGTCCGAATATGACGCCGCGCTGACGTTCGCACAGACTTCGAACAACGCCATCTCCACGCTTCAGAACTTGCCTGGCGCCTTCTCAGAACTCCTACGCCTGACCGAGGAAAAGTACTCCGTAGACTACACCATCATCGACCTTAACCCTAGCCTGAGCTCAGTGAATCAAAACTTATTCCTCTCTGCCCACGCATTCCTTGTACCGACTAACCCTGATCCGTTCTCCATCATGGCGCTTAGTACGCTACAGGCAGCGTTGCCGCGCTGGGTAGAATGGAAGAAGAGTGCGGTAGCCCTTTTTTCCGACTCTGCTTACCCACTTTTGGAAGGAGTGCCAAAATTTTGCGGAAGCATTATCCAGCGATTCAATATCCGTAACGGTAAAGCCGCAAAGCCGTACCGGGATAACATCCAGGAAATAAAGGAGAAACTTGGGCAAGACTTCTTTTCTGCTATGACGAAGAGTGGCATGGTCTACACGGCTGAGCAATATGGCGCAGATTTTATTGCGGCACAGTACTGTCTAGCAGAGATTCCGGACTTCCAGGGACTGCTGCCAAAGGCGCATCATGCGGGTGTGCCAGTGTTCGACCTAACAGACGCTGAAATAGGAGAAACCGGCCCGGTCTTAGCTGGCTTGCAGAGTAAAAGGGGTTTATTTGCGACGCAGTTCGCGAGCATGGCCGAGAAGATTACCGCATTGATGGAACATGCATAATTCGCGCATTCTGTTCAATTCAAACATGCGGCAAGCGCGCGAGATTAGCGCGCTCTACGATTACCTGGTTACTGCAGTCCCAGTTCCACAGCAATTCGATGACCTGCTACGATCACAGCTAGTCTACGCGGTCAGCGCATTCGATAAATTGATGCACGATCTTATAAGGATCGGCATGGTTCAATCCTTCTTGGGCCTTCGCCCTCCAACTGGAAAGTACTTGTCGGAAGCAGTCTCTATGCAGGTGCACAATGAAATAGTCCAGGCCTCCATTCCTCCCAAAGAGCATGTATTCGAACAGGCCCTCTTCCGAAAATTCAAGACTGTTTCATTCCAAGATCCCGTCAAAGTTGCGGATGGCCTTAGCTACATATGGGACGAACCACAGAAGTGGCAAAAAATCGCCACGTCGCTCGGCACATCGGACTTGCAGGCGAGAACGAAATTGAAGCTGATCATCGACCGAAGAAACGCAATAGTTCACGAGGCTGACATCGATCTATCCACGAATACGAAATTCGCAATTGGCAAGGCGGAGTCGGAAGGAAGCCTGGATTTTCTTGAAGCCTGCGGTAACGCCATTGCGACGCTGGTTACATAGGATGTCGCCATTTCCCATACTTGCCAGGATAGCGTAATCACTGGCTGTGATCTGTTTCGTGAGGAGAACGTTAGATCACCGCAGTCTTTGGACTGCCGGCAAGGCTGAACTGGCGAGGTCGCTTTACCTTCGTGCTGAACGTCCAGGAGATTTATGCGATGCGGCTGGAATCTTCCATCTGTACGGCACGGCCGGGTGCAAAAGGATCGATGGAATCAATGTAGCGCATGGCGGACTTTGGATCCGTCCAGCCCACGTACTCCATCAGCGTCTTCAGGTCCCAGCCATTCGAATTTGCCCAATTGGCGAAGCCGCGCCTCAAGGAATGACTGCTGTACTGATCGGCGTAGTCGATTCCGGCAGCGTCAAACAATGATCGCATCATCGGCACCAGGCTATTCACGTGCAGCCCCGAATCCGAGACGTGCCCCCATCGGTCTATGCCGCGAAAGACGGGTCCATCGACCAGGTGCGCCAGTCCGGTCCAAGCCAGATACGCCTCGACCGGGCAAAGCTTGGCCAGAGCGGGCGCCTTGAACGTCGTGCCGTTGTTGTTCCTGTCCCCTTTGGTTTGAGGCAGAAAGCAGACAAGCCCCTGGCCGGCGACTGCTTGCACGCGCTCCACACGCAAGCGGGTCAACTCGTCGCCGCGAAAGCCGCGCCAGAAGCCAAGTAGGATAAGTGCTTTGTCGCGATGGAACTTGAGGCGCTTGCCGGCATCGCTCGCCGCAGTAGCACTGGCAATGCCGGCGTCGAGCCAGGAAACGATACGGGCTAGCTGATCGAGTTGGAGCGGCCGAGCCTGCTTTCTTGGGCTGGATGGACGGCTTGAATGCCGCGCAGCACCTTGCGCACGATCGGGGCCTTGGTCGGGTCCGGAAAGCCTTGGTCGATATGCCATTGTGCGAGTGCGGACAATCGCTGGCGCAGCGTATTGACTGACAAGGTAGGCGCGTAATGGGCCAGGTAGCGCGCAATACTGTCGGCGGTCGCCGGCAGAAACCCTTTCCACTCAACTTCAAAGTGGCGTACGGCTTGCTGGTAGCTGCGGCGCGTGTTGTCCCGCGTGGCGGCCTGAACATAGACATCGATTTCATTCACGGCACCGGTCATTGCGCATCATCCTTGTCAAGCAGCCCGAGGCGCACCAGCACGTCGGCCCAGATGTAATCCAGCAAGAGAACCAGGTCGGGGCCGGAGATCGAGTTATTTCGGGTGCGCACGATGATTTCATGCCTCCCCGTCATATCGACCAATTGCTTTCCCGGTTGGGCATCCAACTCGATCGAGGTGACCACTTGCGGCAGGTCATAGGTATTGCCGACGCCGAAATGCTTGGCCGCAGTCGCAAGCTGAAAGCAGATATTCAGCCAAGGGCTATTCTTGGCCAGAAAGTCGCCAAAGTCTTTTCGCCCCTTGATCTTGCGCGCGGCCATGGCGTCGAGCAAGTCGAGCTTGCCGGCCTCTTCGAGGGCGTGGAACACCCAATCCTTCAACTGCCAAGCTGTCGTGATCGCATTCATTACGGCATACGCACGTTGCGTCAGATCGCCCGGCGGGCTGTTGTGCAGCGCCAGCCCCTCGAAATTGAGCTTGCGATACAGATCAGCCGGCGTCTGTAGCGAAAAGGTCAAAGCGTTGCGAAGCGCCGATTTGGCGGTCATCATCCCTCCTGGGGTTTTTGGGCACGGATTTGGCACATTACGATTCATTATCGGTTTCGACCCGACTTTTCCCACCTGATGCTTGATAAGCATACATTATCCAATGCCAAATTCAACGATGGCTACTCTTGATTTTTTATGGTTTATAGTATGTAATTACGTGGTATGTAATATATTACTTTATTCGCGCCTTAGGAGACTCCATGGCACGCAGCGGGCTATACAAATCGGATGTCAAAAAGGCGCGTGACGCCTTGATCGCGCAGGGCAAGAATCCCTCGGTCGACGCCGTACGCGTCGAGCTGGGCAATACCGGCTCCAAGACCACGATCCACAAGTATCTGAAGGAACTGGAAGACGATGACGGCGGCGCCGGTGGCAAGCGCGCGTCGATCAGCGACGCCTTGCAGGATCTGGTTGAGCGCCTAGCCGCTAAGCTGCACGAAGAGGCGGCCGAACAGGTCGGTGTCGCCCAGCGCGAGTTCGCTGCGAAAACCGTCGAGCACGACGCTGCGCTGCTGGCCGCCAAGCAGGAAAATTCAAAGATGTTGGCCCACGTGCGCGAGGTTGAAGCCGCCCTGGAGCAGCAGGACTTGGCGCTGACCAAGGTGCAGGAGGAGTTGCAGCGCCAATCGACCGCACGACAAGTCGCCGAACAGCAGGTTGCCGACTTGAAGGTACGCCTAGGCGAGAACGAGACGCACCGGAAATCGCTTGAGGAAAAGCACCAGCATGCGCGTGACAGCCTGGAACACTTCCGTGCATCGGTCAAGGAACAACGAGAACAGGATCAGCGCCGACACGAGCAGCAGCTTCAGCAAATGCAAGCGGAAATGCGCCAATTGCGGCAAAGCCTGATCGTCAAGCAGGACGACGTGACGCGCCTGAACCAGGAGGGCGTACGCCTTGTCGCAGACCTGTCGCACGCACAAAACGCGCTCTATGAGCAGCAAACGCGCGGCCGGCAGCTGGAGCAGAAACTGGAAGCCCTTTCGGCGGCAGAGCGCCAGGCCCAAACCGCAGAAGCAAAACTATCTCACAGAGAGGCACAGCTTCAAGACCAGAAGGAACAGCTCGACGAATCGAAGCTCAAGGTGCAAGGGCTCGAGGCTAAAGTCCGCGAGCTTGAGATGGTGCTTGCCGCAGGACAGGCGAAGTTGACGGCACAACAGGAAGTCATGGTGGAATTGCGTGCCTACCTCGATGCAAGCACACCGGTCAAACGCGAACTTTCCTGATGGCATTTAGATTACTATATGGGAAAGGGGCTAGGCTGCCCCAGACTAAACGAATGATCGGCACAAATGGTCTTCGTGGCACCATTGGGCCGGGCGACAGCCGCTTTAATCCAATATCCCCAAACCCAAATCGCCAATTGCCAGACGACGCATTATGCCGTCTACGCGCTGAAACGATTTTCCGAAATATCGATACAAAATGCTCAATTTCCGTTACGATGTTCGGATTTAACGATTCAGCTATTGGAAATTGCGTTTCAAGATGTCTTTCCCCCATTTGTCAGAAGTACTCAAGATCCTAGACGGCGCTTTGCGTTCAAATGCGACGATGTCAACAAACTATGCCGGTCTACTTGCCGACAAGCTGGAGCTGGATGGGGAGCGTGAAATCGCGGTGCGTATTCGGGAGCGCTTGGCGCGCGCACCAACGGCGGTGGCGCACGCGCAGGATGCTGCCGGTCTGATCGGCAGACTTCCTGTAGATAGCGAAAGCCGATTGGATACGCTGGACATCAGCACGCCGCTCAAGGGAAGTGTGCATCTCTGCCTTCCAGGTGGCACAGCAAAGCGGATCGATGAGTTCCTTCAGTGCGTCAGACACTACGACCGCCTGCGCGCTGCACGGGCAGCCATGCCTCTTCGCATGCTTCTCTACGGCGCACCCGGTACCGGCAAGACCCAGTCGGCGCGATGGATCGCAAGCGAACTTGGCTTGCCGTTGATGACTGCGCGTTGCGATACCCTGGTCAGTAGCTTGCTGGGCCAGACGAGCAAAAATCTACGCCGCATCTTTGACTATGTCGAGCAGCGACCATGTGTGCTCTTTCTCGATGAATTCGACGCGCTCGCCTCTGCGCGCGGCAATGAGCGCGACATCGGTGAACTGCAACGCGTTGTTATTGCCTTGCTGCAGAATATCGATGCGCTTTCCGACAACACTGTCGTGTTGGCCGCGTCAAACCATGAAAAGCTACTGGACCCGGCCGTATGGCGTCGCTTCCCGTTTCAGTTGCCTTTACCATTGCCTGATGCGGCATTGCGCAATGAAATGTGGGAAAGTATGCTGAGCGGCTACGCGTCGGACTCCCTCGACTGGAACGCCCTAACCGTCAAGTCTACCGGTGCGTCGGGCGCCTTGATCGAGCAAGTGAGCATTGACGCGAAACGTCACGCTGTGCTCGACGGACGCGCCTCAGTGGACGATGGCGAACTATTCCGCCGCTTATCCTTGTCGCTAGCACTTGCCCAGGGGCACTCTCTAGCCAGCCTGGGCGACGAAATCTGCTGGTTGCGACAGTGGGATCCCAAGATATTTTCCCTGCGAGAACTTGCGCGTATATATAGTATGTCAACAAGGCAAATAACCCATTTAATCCAAGGGGATCATGGCAACTCAAGCAAACCAGCCAGGAAGAGGAAGGCCGAAAACCACTAATCCGATAGCCCATGTCTCCTATGAGCGGCGAGACCTTGTGGGCGTCGATCCACCTGCGGGCGGCGGCGGCAAGGAACTGGTCCCGGTAACTGCAGAGCTGCGGCAAACCCTCGCGCAATCGATGTGGGTGGCCGCAGCTCTGATCGCTGACGAGGCAAGCCATCATCCGGACGTGCCTGGCGTGATGGTCTTGCGCCTACGAGATGTCGCCGTCGCAAAATCACACAGACCGTTGACTCTAATCGCGGAAGCAAATATGCCGCAAGCGGGGCATGGTGAGATAAATGAGATGCTCGTCGCCGTTAATTCGGTCAGCATCGGACAGCTGGAGTACGTCATTCGGGAACGCACGACCAAGGCAGTACGTGCCAACCTCTCGGCTGTGGATCGCTTCGAAGCGTGGGACGTCAAACGCCGCCTTCCCAGAAATGTGCGAGATCGCCCCCTGGCGGAGACCCTGGCCATCTTCCGCTCGCTTGCTGGGCGCCTGATGGTCCGCTTGTTTTCACACGACTCAGCGGCGATTACAAGTCTTGTGGTCGAGCGTTTTGACCAGCTTCTGCAAGCCCACGAAATCGCGACCGTTCGGCTACCGCAGCGCACTGGCCCCCCATTGTTCTTGCTGACAATGAACGAGGCAATGAGTGTCGCCGCGTTCTCCGCCATCGTTCAATTCCAAGGCGTGCGACAGGCAAGGCCAGAGCCAAGGATCTTGCCCACAGCGGCGGTAATTCCTGCACCTGTGGTGCCGACCTTTCTTGCTGCCCCTCCAGGGCCAGACCTTCCGGTCGTCGGCGTATTTGATACGGGCATCAACCCCGCCAGTGCCCAATTACAGCCATGGGTCGTGAGTCGCGACACCTATGTTCTCCCTCCAGACACAGATTTTGTGCATGGCACGGCCGTCGCATCTCTGGTTGTGGATAGCCGAGGACTCAATGGCCAACACGCCTACTTTCCGGAAGCCGCCGGGTGTCTGATCCATGATGTCTGCGCGCTGGAGTCGGGTTCGTCAGGTGCGCAGCAGGGCGATTTGATCATTCGCCTGCGGGATGCAATCACGAGGTATCCAGATGTGAAAGTATGGAATCTGTCACTCGGTGGTGCGGAGATTGGCGATGACGAGTTTTCCGAATTCGGAAGGGAGCTCGATGCGCTGTCTGATACTCACGGCGTACTGTTCGTTGTCGCGGCGGGAAACTACGTGATCCAGCCCCGACGCGGCTGGCCAGCTCCGACAGTTGCGCTGGCAGATCGAATCTCCATGCCTGCCGACTCAGTACGGGCCTTGACTGTAGGTGCGACTACACATCTGGACAGCGCAGCAAGTTTAGTTCGCATCGATGAACCAGCGCCATACTCCCGACGCGGCCCTGGACCGGTTTTTACACCGAAGCCCGACCTTGTACATGTCGGCGGCAATGCTGATGCCTCGCTCCAGGCCGCCGGTATCGGCGTCAACGTACTCACCAGCGCAGGAACCGTTAATACTGGTTGCGGTACCAGTTATGCCGCGCCGATCGCGGCGGGCCTGGCGGCGCGCACTTGGCAATCGCTGTCGGCTCCTGGCCACGCGAACCCATTGACGGCCTATCCCGCGATGGTTAAAGCGCTGATGATTCACAGCGCGCAGCTGGCGGCGCCCGAAAGGACTGCCTTGGAACGACGCTACTACGGCGCCGGCATGCCCGGTGATCCGGTCGCCGTTCTTTATGATTCGGATTCGAGTTTTACTATGTTGTTCGAGCTCGACATCGTGGACTCGATGAAATGGCGAAAGGCGCCGTTCCCGATTCCACCGTCGCTGATCTACGAGGGGAAGCTCAGGGCCGAAGTTATTATTACGGCCGTTTATGCTCCACCCGTTGATCCGTCAAAGGGTGCTGAGTACGTAAGATTCAATGTCGATGTTGGCTTCGGACGGTTGGCAACCAACGCTAACGGCAATCTTTCATTTCACGGCTGTGTGCCGGCCGAGGGCGAGTTAGGTACGACTGGTTTTGAGGAGGCCCAGATAGAGCATGGGGGAAAATGGTCGCCCGTAAAAACCTATCGGCGCAGCTTCCCGAGAGGCGCCGCTGGGAACGTATGGGCCCTGCAAGCAACATTGCTCCGGCGTGCATTTGAACCGCCCCTGGCTCAGCCATTGCGTGTGGTCATCGCCGTCACACTACGATCGCTCGACGGCAATCCGAACGTATATGACGAAGGCCGGCGTCTATTGGCCGCGACGAACTGGCTGAGTCAGGATATTGCGGCGCGCATCGAAGTGCCGGTGCAAGCCTGAGTCATTGTCTATAACTTATGAGCCACGAACTAGTGGACATAGTGCTTGAAGGGGCAAAGCGCACTTCTGAAGTCGAAGACGCCAAGGCTGCGCGGTAAGTCCATCGGCAGAGAGATAGGATGACCGAATTACGCTTCACTATAGTCCGCAAGGCCGACCTAGACCAGCACCAACTGAATGTGTTGGATCAAGCTACGGCTGCGGCTCGATCGGAGCCAGGGCCGAGTGGGGCATGGGATGACCCGGTTTGTTTCGATAAACTGCGTGCCATCGTGCTCAAAACGACTAATATTCCGATCGGGCTGTTACATGTCGGCGGACCGCCCTGGGCAAGTGACGTCGGTTGGTGGATTCGTTCCGAATATCGCGGGCATAGATACTGTTCTGAGGCATTGGCTTTGCTCGCCGATATGCTGAAAGCCGAAGGCGCAACCGGCCTGACCCATATTTTGATTCTCGATGTTGATTACGGGCGCTCGCTGCATCTCTTGGAAGAGTTCGCAATACGTTTCAACACTGCAGGGGTCGGCTTGCGGCCTGCAGTGATTTTGGGCAAAAGATTTGCTCCACTATATGAGGGGAGCGAACGGTCGCAGCACATAAGCCGACACTGCACGCCATTATTGATGCCGAACGTTTTCAAGCATTCGTTCTCGGCATTGACTTGCAGATGGGCGAACCGAGGTAAGGCATATATAAATGAAAGTGGAGTGCAACGAAATGTCAGACAGTGATCAAGCCGCACCGCCGGAGTGCTGGGCTGCGGCTATGGGCGGATGTGGTAGCAAGATCTCGAGGGAGCACGTGGTTTCGAAGTCGCTTTTTGACTCAACAAAGGTCCAGGTGCAAGGTTTGTCTTGGTGCAAGAATGAACCAAAGACGATCGGCATTCAGGCGATGACGGCGAAGATCCTTTGCCGCGAGCATAACAACGCCTTATCGCCGCTGGATTCCGCTGCGGGAGACGCGTTTGACGCGTTCCGCCAAAACGCCAAGCGTAACGGTGAAATACACAAGCGATCAATTTTGACACTACTACAGGAAAAACCATTCACGATTGACGCGAAATTGCTTGAGCGTTGGCTGCTCAAGACCTTGCTGAATCTTACCTTCGAAAGCAGGTATTTGATAGGGACGTCCGGCACAGAAAAAGGCATTCCGCCTCTCGACTTGGTTGAAATTTGTTATGGAAGGCGAAACTTTCCTGGCGCTGCGGGAATGTATGTCGCTGCCAACCCAGGCATGGAAATTAGGACCGATGAGACGCTCACGTTCTGTCCGTTGTTTAAGGAAGAGGATGAAAGAGTGCTGGGTGGATTCTTCACTTTTCAAGGTGTCCGACTGGCGCTGTCCTTAATGCCCGAAGGGATGCCGTATCCGCTTTCTGACCTTCCTGCTCTCGAAAAGTCCTGGCACAACGCCAATTTGCTACGTCCTCTCGAGGCGATAAACATCCAACTCACACCGCTGATCGTGCAAACTGTTATCAAGTTAAATTGGTGAACGCCATGACAGGGGAGGGGACTTCAGTTGCCTTATGCCTTGACTGGATTAGGCCGGCCATGACGCAAAAATGGGGGAGGAGCACATGCTCGAATATGGTACGAAGAAGGATCTGATCGAGGGCAACCTTGTGATTGACTTGAAGGAAATTTGCCTTACCCAACTCCATGCAGAGTCACCAATAATCTTTCGAGGACCTGGGACAATTACGCAAAGCAAAGAGGGCAAACTCTATTCGTGCCGACGCAGCGATGGTCAATGCAGTTCAGGCCGCCCAACTCGCGATCGACGGGCTCGCAATCGAGAAGGCGCATCGTGATCGATTGAAAGGAGCGCTAAAAAGCATCGGCAGCGGAACAGCATCAGAGGGACTTGCATATCTGGCTGATGAGGGATGGTTTGACAAGAAAAGCGTCAAAATTTGGAAGAAGATTCGTAACAAATCAGCCCATGCCGCCGATTTCAATCGACTTCAAGAGCACGACGAAATTCAGGAAATCTTCACGGGTGTATTCACGTGCCTGCATATCTTTTATCGGCTACTGGTTGTTCTTGCAGGATTCCGGGGAGTCGTGCACGACTTTTCGGCGGTAGATTTCCCGGTCAGATACATAGACGCACGTCCGAAACGATCGCAGAGAATCCACGGACGTGCAGGCGCATGGTGACCGTACATCCGCATTCTTTGGGCATTCGAAATTGGGAACTCAAATCGGTTTGGCTTTCGAAGTCATTTATGCAATGGAATTTATTCTGTCATCGAGAAAACGCCGTCAAGGCCGCGCACTGTAGCACCGGTGTCAACAAGGCCAATGGAATTCAGAAATAGAACGAGAGGCATAGTTTCTTGCATGCCGCTCGCCTCGATTATTCGATATACCACCTTAACGCCTTCGACACTTATTCCAATACCGAAGATACGTGGGGGGCCACCCCACATATCGTCTTCGAAGGAACCAAGCCAATCAGCGATTTTGGAATCAAAGTCGGGGGCTTTGTAACGGGCATCTAGGTTCGACTTCATGTGGTGCTTTCCATTTTGACAGAGCGGAGAATGCTCCGTCACATGATAGAGCACCCACGATTCACATAGATATCGAAAAGTCATAGATATCGAAAAGTTTGAGCGCTGCGTGCCGCAACCGAATAAACGTAAATGTCCGGACGAATTGAACATGAAACGTCGTGAACGTAATGATCCGGACGGGATGTCGAAAAGCTCGATTTGACGATTCGTCCGGATCATTACGTTCCCATCGTCCAGAGTATTACGTTCGAGCGCTGACGATACCCGGGTATAGGGGTAAGAACAAATTTATGCAAAATAAAAGAACAAATTTGTGTAAACAGACGAGTTCCGTAGCGTCTTCTTCATGCGTTCATATAATTTTACATAATACAAATTATGCGAAGTTAAGCTGGCTACGCGTCGCGCTACAGGCAATGCTCGCATGGCTCAAACGGTCGTTTATGGCGACTGCACTGGAGCCTGCAGCAGCGTAGAAATTCCAGTATCTCCCCGTGCTTGACGCCTGCCATGAGCAGGCGTTTTTTTTCGCTC
>OUMJ01000011.1_pt1 | contig 16207 bp, 13 predicted proteins | sample 1690841 | NCBI WGS metagenome assembly OUMJ01 (sample SAMEA3914812, study PRJEB12502) | metagenome | biome: forest; material: soil | place: Canada | collected 2011-07-07 | depth 0.1 m | reverse complement strand
TCGTTCGTGCTCAGCATTGTGTTGACCCGCATGCTGGGAGTTGGTGGAGTTGGGGCATATTTCCTGGCGCTATCGGTAGTGAGCATTGCCACTATCCTGGGACGGGTCGGTTTGGACAATGCCTTGCTGCGTTTCGCGGCTGCCAGCAAAGACGCCCAGGATTGGGTGGCCTTGCGCGGGCTGTATTCGCGTGCAATCGGCATCACCACTGTTGCCTCGGGATTGCTGGCGGCGACAATATTCCTGCTCGCGCCATGGCTTGGCTCCGCCGTGTTTACCGACCCCGGCGTTGGCGTGCTGCTCAGTATCGTCGCTCCCGCGATAGTGCCGATCGCCATTTACACCGTACTCGCACAATTGTTGCAGGGGGTCAATCGCACCAAGCGTAGCATAGCAGTATTGAACCTGTGGCCGTCGGCATTGGGCTTGATCGGCTCTATCCTGTTGATTCCCGGCTTCGGCGTACAAGGTGCGGCGGAGGCGTTTACCGCTGCTTCCTTCCTCACCCTGTTGATCGGCTGGTGGAACTGGCGGCGTGCGATGCCGCATTTGAGTGGTGTGCATGGTCACTTTGCAGTGCCCACTTTGCTTAAGAGCAGCATGCCTCTGTTCTGGGCCTCGATTTCGCAAATCGTCATTACCTTATCCGCCACCATCATGCTCGGCATGTGGAGCACCAGTGTCGATGTCGGTCTCTACGGGGCCGCGGGCCGCGGTGCCTTGTTGATTACCTTCGTGGTGCAGGCCGTAACCAGCATCGCCTCGCCGAAATTTTCTGTGCTGTACAACCAGGGAAGTATGTCGGCCTTAGGCAACCTGGCCAGGAATTCCAGCGCCTTGTTGACTTTGGCTGCTAGTCCGTTCCTCATTATTTTCTGGCAGTTTCCCGAAATCGTCATGCGCATCTTCGGCGCTGAATTTGTCATCGGCGCCAGCGTGTTGTCTATCCTGGCAATCGGTCAAGCGGTCAATGTGATCACCGGCCCGGCAGGCAACGTATTGATGATGTGCGGATATGAACGGCTGGTGCGCAACGTATTGCTGGCATCGGCCACGATCTGCCTGATCGCTAATCTGATACTGATTCCGCGCATGGGCGCAGTGGGTGCAGCGATTGCTAATTCCGCGACGGTTACTTTTGAAAACCTGACCATGGTGGTGCTGGTGTGGCGCAAGTTCGGAATCATGACGATTCCCATGCCGCAGAGGATACGCAATATGCTGGGCGCCACCGGGTAGTGAAGCTGATTCCGGCGCGAACTAAACAACTCTTAGAGGATGAAATTAATGAACAGCTTGAAAAATATGTTTGCCGTAGTTGGAGTCGGCCTTTATTCGATTGCAGGGCTTGCATCTGCCCAGGCCGCGCAGACTGCGCCACCCAACTGGCCGTGGCGCGGCGCCAACATTGAGTCGATGGTGTACGGTACCCCGGCCAATATCGATAATCTGGCCACTCTCAAGGTTAACGCCGTTTCTTTGACTTTCGCTGTGCGCACTGTGGCGAAATTCCAGAATATGACGCCCGATCAAGCGTGGAACAAATATATCGCCTGGGCCGACCAGATGCTGGATGAATGCAAGAAGCATGGGATGGTCGCCATTCTCACCTTCAACCAAATGCCGAGTGACCCCGCGTTAGGTATAACGCAGGATTCACCGCAATTCTGGAATAATCCGAAATTGCTGCAGGAAGCGGTGTATCGGGCAGGTTTGCTGGCACAGCATTTCAATGGCCGCGGCAATGAGTTAGGCGGCTACGATATGCTGAACGAACCATTGGAAACTGGTGTCGGCGTGCCGCCCCAATGGCCGGCGTTACGCGATGCGATGATCAAGGAAATCCGTAAGTCGGATAAGACCCACTATATTGTCGTGACACCGGGGCCGGGTGGAGAACCGAGCGGCTACAAGGACTTCAAGCCGGTCAACGATCCCCGCGTTGTTTATTCCTTTCACATGTATGACCCGCATATTTTCACGCATCAAGGAGTGGCGAGCTATGCGATGGGCGCCAGCTATCCAGACCCCGCAAATCCCGAGTTGAGCAAGGTCGGCCTGGCGCATGCCATGCAAGCTGTGGTCGATTTCAAGCGCAAGAACAATGCCTATATTTATGTCGGTGAGTTCAGCGCGGTGCGCTGGGCCAACGGCGCAAATCAATACCTGACCGATTTGATCGATCTGCTCGATTCCGATGGGTTCGGCTGGACTTACTATTCGCTGGGTGGATATCACGCGTGGAATCCGTCCTATGACGACCAACCGAGTTCCGATCAACCGAGCGAACTCAAGCAGCATTACTTAGGCGAGAACACACCGCGTTGGCAAATATTGAAGCAGGCATTTGCCAAAAATCCAATCCAATAGGCGTGTAGGGCAAAGCGTAATAGTAGAGTCACGAAGAAATTATTTATTTGCATCCGAGCGATGGATTTCATGAAGATGCAATGCCGCGATCTATCGTAATAAGGTTTAATAAACATTCATGTCGAAGCAATTGAAAATATTGGGAACCCGCGGAATTCCTGCCAATCACGGCGGATTTGAGACATTCGCCGAGCACTTGGCGCTCTATCTGCAGGCACGCGGCTGGCAGGTGACCGTGTATTGCCAAGAAGACGGCAACGGCTCCATTCATGAAGATGATTGGAAGGGAATACGGCGCGTGCATATTCCCACCAGTCAGCAAGGCGTGTTAGGCACGATCATTTTCGATTGGCGCTCTACCTTGCATGCAGCGCGTGAACCCGGTGCGGTTTTGACGCTCGGTTATAACACCGCCGTGTTTTGCCTGTGGTATCGGATCAAGGGCTTGCGCAATTTCATCAATATGGATGGCATCGAATGGCGTCGGCAAAAGTGGGGGATGCTCGCGAAGACTTGGTTTTATCTGAATGAACGCGCCGGGGCCTGGCTGGGCAATCATTTGGTGGCGGATCATCCAGCCATCAAGCGCCATTTGACGACACGTGTCAGTGCCCAGAAGATCACGACCATCGCATATGGAGCCCGGCGCATCGATACGGCTAACGCCGATTTATTGGCGCCCTATGGCTTGACCGCTAACGGCTATGCGATTGTCATCGCGCGTGCCGAGCCGGAAAATTCAGTGCTCGAAATCGTGCGCGCCTGGTCGCGCAAACCGCGCGGCCTGAAATTGCTGGTGCTGGGAAAGTACGACCAGGATCACGTGTATCAAAACAAGGTGCTGCAAGCAGCATCCGATGAAGTGATCTTTCCTGGCGCAATCTACGAAGCCGATAAGGTCGGCGCCTTGCGTTATTTCGCGCGCCTGTACATCCACGGCCATCAGGTCGGCGGCACCAATCCCTCGCTGGTGGAGGCGCTCGGTGCCGCCAACCCGGTGCTGGCGCATGACAATCCGTTCAATCTTTGGGTCGCAGGCAATGAAGCGGCCTATTTCGAATGCGAAGACACGTGCAGCTACGTGTTCGACCGTATTTTGCACGACGAGGCACGCCTCGCCACCATGCGCACCGCAAGTCTGTGGCGTCATGCAGAAGCGTTCACCTGGGAAAAGATTTTGGGTGAGTATGAAAGCCTGTTAGCAGGCTCTTAAGGAAATTGGTGGACAAATTTGATGCTCAACATTGCTCTTGGTAAATAAAATTTGACCTCAGGAAGCGGTTTGATGCGGCCTCATGCAGCTTTTCAATCACAGTTGTTAAATTTTGAGATTGTTTTTGTATATATTAAATTTTAAATAACTTTTAGTATATAATGAACAACAATTATATGACTCTATGAAAAACGATAGATGCATATAGTTTTGGGTACTTTCATAGTCTCAAAAATCTACCGCACGGTCCAATCTTGACCAGGGATGCTAGTCGTATCGCCGTACGCTGGTGCTTCTCGGCCCGACAGTGCTCTGGTTGCTGCTTTTTCGTGTTGCTCACATAGTTTGGAGGGATATACGTATGTCTAAACTGGTTGGTCGTTTATTGCTTGCCGTTGGCTTGGCGGTGTCGTTGAATGCTGCTGCGTCGACGTATGATTTGGGGACCTTGACAACTGGCTATACTGATTTTGGTACCTACAGTGTTGGTCGAGGCTCTTTCTCGGATACCATCGATTTTTCGCTTGGAAGCGCAAGTAATCTGGAGGTGGGGATTGGCTCGCTTGAAGTGCTGCTTGGTGGATCGGTACGGACCGGGATTAACTCGTTGAACATGGTTTTGTACAATTCGTCCAGCACCGTGTTGGGAAGCGGTACTGATATTGCCGTTTCAAACACCTTGCCTGCCGGCAGCTATTTTGCGCTGATCACAGGCATTGGCTCCGGTTCGAATGGCGGTAAATTTGGCGGAACATTCGCGGTTAGCGCGGTTCCGGAACCGAATACTTGGGCAATGCTGTTTGTTGGCCTTGGCCTGCTGGGTTTTACCGCAATGCGTAGAAAAGTAGGATAAAAGTATGATTTATCCTGGTCTGGTGATCAGTTTTCATCAGGCCAGCTTACCGACGTCGGTGTTCTCTCCCTTCTCCGGCGATTGTAGCTTCCCTTCCAACGGTTCAGGTGTTCCCCACTCCTGTTCCTCGCTTATGCATATATGCTTATCGTTATTGCCACAATCCGCTTCTTTCTGCTTGGCATTGATACAACCGATTACATAACTTACTTTCACGAAAAGCCACCTTCGCGCTTACCTCGCTAGACTATGGCGTCATTACGACATGTAAAGTCATTTTGGGTGGCAACAATCATGTAATACAAGTAGTTCATTCAATCTCAATAGGTTCACCTCTTTAGAGCAGTGGAACTATTGAATGCAGAGAATGCCAAATGGTTTCAGATTCAATTAGTTATTACTGAAAATGCATTAAATATTGCATCTAAGATAGGAGAGGCTATGAAAATCTACCCGGTTATATTGGCGGGCGGCTCTGGAACGCGGCTATGGCCATTGTCACGCGAGGCGCTACCCAAGCAGCTTTTACCTCTTTTGTCGGAAAGAACCATGCTGCAGGAGACTGTGCAGCGTAGCCAGGCCTCAGCCGACTGGATGCCACCGCTGATACTCTGCGGCAATGAGCACCGTTTCCTGGTGGCCGAACAACTGCGCGAGATCGATGTTATTCCGCTCGGTATTTTACTGGAGCCAGTAGGGAAAAATACTGCTCCGGCCGCAGCGATCGCCGCACAGTACCTGTTGAAGGAAGACCCGGACGCCATCATGCTGGTGTTGCCGGCAGATCATGCAGTGGATGACATCAAGGCGTTCCATGCGGCCGTGCAACGCGCTATTTCTGCAGCGGCCACGGGCGCTTTGGTCACTTTTGGTATTGAGCCATCCAGTCCTGAAACCGGATATGGATATATCCGGCGCGGCGAGGCGCTGGCTGGTATTGATGGATGTTTCGCCGTTGAGCGCTTCATCGAGAAACCGGATCGCGCCACTGCCGAAGCTTTCCTGGCATCGCAGGATTATTGCTGGAATAGCGGGATGTTCTTATTCAAGGCATCGGACTATTTGCAGCAATTGAAGCAATTCCGGCCCGATATCGTCAGCAACTGCGACAAGGCATTTCGCGATGCCTACCGCGATCTCGACTTTTGCCGTTTGGATGAAGTTGCGTTCGCCCGGTGCCCCTCCGAATCGATCGATTACGCAGTCATGGAATCGACGCGCAAAGCGGTCGTCGTATTGGCGCGTATCGGCTGGAGCGATATCGGCTCATGGTCCGCTTTATGTGCGATTCAAGCCGCTGACGACAACGGTAATATCTTGCGCGGCGATGTGTATGTCGACGGCGTTGCCAACTCAATGGTGCGCTCAGAGAACCGGCTGGTGGCGGTGATCGGTGTCAAGGATTTGATCGTGATCGAGACCAAGGACGCGGTGCTGGTGGCACACAAGGATCACGTGCAAGGTGTCAAGAAGGTGGTCGAGGATTTGAAGAAAAACAAGCGCAGCGAACACCTAAACCATACCACGGTGTACCGTCCGTGGGGCAGCTATGAAGGGATCGATGCCGGCGATCGTTTCCAGGTAAAGCGGATCACCGTAAAACCGGGCGGCAAACTGTCGCTGCAAATGCATCATCACAGGGCCGAGCACTGGGTCGTGGTCAGCGGCACTGCACGCGTTACGCGCGGTAATGAAGTCACGCTCCTGGCGGAAAATGAATCGACTTACATTCCCATCGGTGCCACACATCGCCTGGAAAATCCAGGCAAGATGGCGCTGCATTTGATCGAGGTGCAATCCGGCGGTTATCTTGGCGAGGACGACATCGTGCGTCTGGAAGATATCTATCAACGCGATTTGTCGTAATCTGCGCGTTGCTCGAATTGACGCGAGGAGTTGCACGCGATCAGCAGAGCATTTTTGAATGGAACCACATAAACATTACCGAGCTGTCGTTCGTTCACCCGGTAATGCATTCCTCGACTTACTACGGATTCGCGTTGCAATTCACAACGACGCTGGTGACTTGATCGCCGTCGCCGTCCACTGTGCCTGAGCCGTCCACGACAGTACAGGTCTCGCCACTCGGATTGGTCTGAACCGTGACGTTATAGTTGGAACCGGACGCAATTTGCACGTCGAAGGTAAAGGCGCCGTTTCCGCCAACCGTGATTGGATCGGTGCCGTTATTGATCAACACCACGGTCGTGCCGCCGGACAAGCCGGCAACCGTGCCGCCGATTGTCGCGTTGACCGTCGTCCCGCCGCAACCGCTAATCAGAAGAGCTGCCGCCGAGCTGAGAATTAAAACTGCTAATTTTGAATGTTTCATCCTGTGTCCTAGCCTTAAAAGTAAATCTCGAATGCGAAATCAATGTTTGAAACATCCTTCGCCACCATCACCCTGACCTTCGGGTGTGTTGGACACGGAAGCGTCGCGCTGAAGAAATGGCATGAGCAACGTTTTTATGAAAATACGTCATGCCCTCATTTCCCGTAACAGTAAGATGTTAACGCAGCTGGCAATAATTCCAAGAAAGAATATGTAAATGCATGAATAATATTGTGAACGACGCTGACCGTTAGCATCGCTATCAGCATGCGCCAAGCAGAATATGTACAAGATGCAATTGTACCTTTCATAGGCGCTTTGCGCTGGGCACGATGTTGCTTTGAAGTTGTTGTGGTCATCAAAGATTTTTTGCGGTAGCTGACTTGAAATTAAATGCAACCAAATGGTTGCATTTAATTTCAAGCGACCTATAATGCGATCAAGGAGGTGGCCATGAGCGAAGTGACTGATCGTATTGAACGAAAAATTGTATTGAAGGCCCCGTTGGCGCGGGTTTGGCGTGCGATATCGAATGCCGGGGAATTCGGTGACTGGTTCGGTGTGGCGCTGAAGGGACAGCACTTTGTTGCCGGGCAGCGTGCGCGCGGGTCGATTACGTATCCCGGTTACGAGCACATTATTTTTGATGTTGACGTGGTTGAGGTGGTGCCGGAGCAATTGCTGTCATTCCGTTGGCATCCGTATCCTGCTGATCCCAATTATGACTATTCGCAGGAAGCGACTACGCTGGTTGAATTCAAGCTATCGGAGATTGATGGCGGCACGCTGGTGAAGGTCGTTGAATCCGGCTTTGATCAAGTGCCGGTGGCGCGCCGCCTGGAGGCGTTTCGCATGAATAGCGGCGGCTGGGATGGGCAGATGAAAAATATCGAGCAATATGTCAGTGCAAAAGTCAGTGCATAAAGAAGCCGGTAGTTCTGCCCCAGTCTTCGCGGCGCTGGGCGATGAGACGCGCCTGCGTCTCATCGCCGTGTTGTGCGTCAGCGGTGCGGTGTCGATTGCGCAGCTCACTTCGGGCACCGACATCAGCCGACAGGCCGTCACCAAGCATTTGCTGGTGCTAGCGCAGGCGGGGCTGGTGCGCGACTTCAGGGCTGGCCGCGAACGCCTGTGGGAATTCGAGCTGGCAAAACTGGATGCCGCGCGCTATTCACTGGATGTGATCGCGCGCCAGTGGGACCACGCATTGAATAAACTCAAGATGGCGGTAGAGGAGTAATCGCGGGTTCGATGCTTGCCTTTGCTGCACCTGTTGGCTTTGCACTGCGGTCGTATTTTATTGTCGGCGATTCCTTGCTTGCCCTCCCCACTTGCTTGGATGGCATCAATTTCACAAGCCGAAAATATCATTCCGCATTATGAAATGCCCTGGTTGCAGGGCATCACGATACCATTTCATTTTAAGGAATTTCATTTCGTATCGCGAAAAATTAAATGTAAGTGATTGAATATTAAGTAATTATATTTAGTTATATGTCTTATATAAGACATTGCTGCTGTGCGCAAAAGGGAATATGATTCATTCATCGGGTTTTGATTTTACATAGCACTTTTCATTAATCACAGGAGAATGAACATGGCATCTCGCGAACAGCAGATTCAGGCATTGGCTAAAGATTGGGCAGAAAATCCACGCTGGAAAGGCGTGACACGCAACTACACAGCGGAAGACGTGGTCCGCTTGCGCGGTTCGCTGCAAATCGAACATACGCTTGCTAAACGTGGCGCAGAGAAGTTGTGGAATCTGGTGAATAACGAGCCATTCGTGAACGCACTTGGCGCCTTGACCGGCAACCAGGCGATGCAGCAAGTTAAGGCTGGTTTGAAAGCGATTTACCTGTCCGGCTGGCAAGTTGCCGGCGACGCCAACCTGGCCGGCGAAATGTACCCCGACCAATCGCTGTATCCAGCCAATTCGGTGCCGATGGTGGTCAAGCGTATCAACAACACCTTCCAGCGCGCCGACCAGATTCAATGGTCCGAAGGTAAAGACGATATCGATTTCTTCGCACCGATCGTGGCTGATGCTGAAGCCGGTTTCGGCGGCGTGTTGAACGCCTATGAATTGATGAAGTCGATGATCGATGCCGGCGCTGCCGGTGTCCACTTCGAAGATCAATTGGCATCCGTCAAGAAGTGTGGTCACATGGGCGGCAAAGTGCTGGTGCCGACTCGCGAAGCGGTCGAAAAATTGAATGCAGCACGCCTGGCAGCAGACGTGATGGGAACTTCGACTTTGGTGATCGCCCGTACCGATGCGGAAGCAGCCGATTTGCTGACTTCCGACGTCGATGACAACGACAAGGAATTTTGCACCGGCGAGCGCACGGTCGAAGGTTTCTACAAAACTCGTCCAGGGATCGATCAAGCCATTTCGCGCGCCTTGGCTTATTGCCCATACGCTGACTTGGTATGGTGCGAAACCGGCAAACCGGATCTGGAGTTTGCCCGCAAGTTCGCCGAGGCTGTCCATGCCAAATTCCCAGGCAAGATGTTGGCTTATAACTGCTCGCCATCGTTCAATTGGAAGAAAAACCTGGACGATGCAACCATCGCCAAGTTCCAAAAGGAACTCGGCGCAATGGGGTACAAGTTCCAGTTCATCACATTGGCCGGCTTCCACGCATTGAATTATTCGATGTTCAACCTGGCGCACGGCTATGCGCGCAACCAGATGTCGGCTTTCGTCGAACTGCAAGAAGCGGAGTTCGCAGCGGCAGACAAGGGCTTTACCGCGGTCAAGCATCAACGCGAAGTTGGCACCGGCTACTTCGACGCCGTGACCCAGGCGATCCAGCAAGGTCAATCGTCGACTACAGCGCTGCACGGCTCGACTGAAGATGAACAATTTTTTGAAAAGAAAGTAGCGTAATTCTGTAAGACGCTACAGTTTGGCTTGAAGGCCGCAGTGAAAGCTGCGGCCTTTTTTATTTCTTTGCGATGAATGCGATACCTGTATTTTCAAGACATGGGTAAACGCCATTCAGGTAACCGCATCGTTTGCTTTGAACGCAAAGGCGAAGAAGGCCGCGCCTCCCAGAAAGGCGAAAGCCACGATATAGTTCCATGCGAGTTTCTCCTTCAAAAAGAGAATCGCAAATACAATGAAGACAATCAGCGTGACAACTTCCTGAATGATCTTCAACTGGAAGCCGGTAAACTCGCCATAGCCGAGGCGATTCGCTGGAACCGCCAGGCAATATTCAAACAAGGCAATCCCCCACGAGACCAGAATAGCTTTCCATAGCGGCCAGTCGTGGCCGTACTTCAAGTGACCATACCAGGCGAAGGTCATAAATACGTTGGACGAAATCAAAAGTAAGATTGTGTTCATGCTGATTATCCATGATGAAGATTGGAGCGTATGCTGCCACGAGTGAATTGGGATCGCAATAATCAAACTTGACATCGTCAATGCGTCTTCAAACTCGTCGCAGATCAAATATCGACCGATTTGCTGGAAAAGCACGCATTTCTCCATCATTTATCGATAAATAAGGCTGCTAACAGGCACAATGACGCCTATTGACGCGGGGAATTGTTAAAATGCAGGTTCGCCCATGTAGTTCCTTCCTTGCCAAGATAGATATTCCCTATGCTGAGTTACCGCCATGCCTTCCACGCGGGCAATCACGCTGATGTACTGAAACACGTCGTCCAGATTCAATTGTTGCAATATATGAATCAAAAGGACACGCCCTACATGTATATCGACACCCATGCCGGTGCCGGTGTCTATGCACTCGATGACGGCTATGCGACGAAAAATGCCGAATATGAAACCGGCATCAGCAAGCTCTGGGAGCGCAAGGATTTGCCTGCGCCATTGTCGGAGTACGTGAAACTGATCAAGGCGCTCAATCCGAGCGGCAAGATGCGCTATTACCCCGGTTCGCCTTATTGCGCCGACAAGGTGATGCGCGAAGCCGATCGCCTGCGTTTGTTCGAGCTGCATCCCAGCGACAGTAAAATCCTTGCCGAAAATTTCCGCAAAGTGGAAGCGCACGCTGCCGCACAAGGGCAGCGGCCGACCACGCGCGGCAAGCGAGTGATGATCCAGAAAGCCGATGGCTTCCTCGGCCTGAAGGCCTTGTTGCCGCCGCCATCGCGACGCGGCCTGGTGTTGATCGATCCGCCGTATGAAGATAAAACCGATTACCGGAAAGTGAAAGAAACCTTGGCCGATGCGTTGCTGCGCTTTGCCACAGGCACTTACGCGGTTTGGTATCCGGTGCTGCAGCGCATGGAGTCGCGCCAGTTCCCCGACCAACTCAAGCGCTTGAAGGGCAATGGCTGGCTGAATGTCACGCTATCGATCAGCAGCCCGTCGCCGGACGGGTTCGGCCTGCACAGCAGCGGCATGTTCGTGCTGAATCCGCCGTGGACGCTGGAGCCGATGTTGCGCGACTTGATGCCCTATCTGGTATCAACGCTAGGTACCGATAGTGGCGCCGGTTTTACGCTGGAGTCCGGTCAAACCGTGGCACCTTATACCGGAACACGCAGGGTCTAATCCGTTACGGGGTCGTGCGGGTATCGGTGTTTCATGGGCGCAGATACGCATGGCGTAGGCAACTTGGTCAAATTAAATATGTTAATTCGATAATAAATTTGATAGGCACTTGCGACCGTAAGTTAAATAGCGTCAGAAGCGCTGGAAAATTGTAACGGACGGCAAAAGAGACAGTACAATGCACTAATGCAATATCGCTTGCGGGAAATAAGCAGTTCGAAGCCAAGCAGTTCGAAGCCGTCCGCATCGGGCCGATGGCTTTGTGAGGTAGGTATAACAGGCATTTAGTCGAGTAACGAACAACGCGGAAGTGTGAGCATGGTTTCCGGTACTAATCTCGATCCTGTTACCCAGTTGCCCCGGGTAGAAGACTTTTTTCTGGCGCGGCAACCGATCTTGAATCGCGATCAAGCGCTGATCGCGTATGAACTGTTGTTTCGCCGTGCCAGCAGCACCCAGGCTGACGTTACGGACGACTTGTCAGCGACGGCATCGGTGATCGCCCACGCTACCGAACTGGGCATGGAAAACGTGATCGGCGGCTCGCTCGGGTTCTTCAACATCGACGCGATCGTGCTGATGAGCGACTTCGTTAAATTCCTGCCGCCGCAAAAAGTCATTCTGGAAATCCTCGAAACCGTCGAGGTCACGCCCGAAATCGTCGCAAGGGTCGCCGAATTGTGCAAGGCGGGGTATAAATTTGCGCTCGATGACGTGATCGAAGATAGCCTTGGCCTGCGCCAGTTGCTTCCCTATATCAGCATCATTAAAATCGACATCGCCGGCATGTCGCGTGCAGTGCTCACTGATTTGTTTAACCGTTTCAAGGGCGTGGGCAAGACCATGCTGGCCGAGAAAGTCGAAACGATAGAAGAATTCAATTTCTGCCTGGCGCTCGGGTTCGATTATTTCCAAGGCTATTATTTTGCCAAGCCGGTGATCATGGCCGGCAAGAAATTGGCGCCGTCGCAGATGGTGATTATCCAGATGATGGCGCAACTCGATGCCGATGCCGACACCGTCGTTCTGGAGCGCAGCATCAAGCACGATGCCGCGCTCGGGCTGACATTATTACGCCTAGTGAATACGCCGGCAGTCGGTGTGATCCATCGCATCGATTCGCTCAAGCAGGCGCTTAATGTATTGGGCCGCCGTCAGTTGTACCGTTGGCTGCAAATCATGTTGTACGCCGAACCCGACAAAGCTCGCCACACGATTTCGCCTCTGTTGCTGATGGCAAGCTCGCGCGGGAAGTTACTTGAACTGATGACGCAAAAACTCAATCCCGGCAAGAGCGGCATGGCCGACATCGCGTTTACGGTCGGCATCATGTCCCTGATGGATACCCTGTTCAGCTTGCCGATGGAAGAAATACTCAGGCAAATGCCCGTGGCCGCCGAGGTGCGCGACGCACTGCTGTCGCGCGAAGGCTTGTTTGGCGACATGTTGCGCCTGGTTGAGTATACGGAAAGAGTGCAGGAATCCGGCCCCATGTTGATGCCTGCACTGGAAAAATTGCACCTGACCAACGACGATTTGTACGAGGTGCAGACGGCGGCTTACGAATGGAGTGACAGCATCGCGCGGGTTGCCTGACCGTGCTGCCGGCGTTATAAGCGGGCGTCATAATTTGGCAGGGCTGCAAGGCGAAGCGGTACAATAAGGCATGAGCAAAGCATTCACGAAGGAAAGCGACGACGATGAGGATGGCGACGTTGCGCTACCGGCAATTCCGGCCGGAGCGAAAAATTACATCACTCCGCAAGGCTATCAACGCATCAAGGACGAGTTGTTGCAATTGATCGACGTTGAGCGCCCGGAGGTGGTACGCATCGTCCACTGGGCAGCCTCCAACGGCGATCGCTCGGAAAATGGCGATTACATCTATGGTAAGCGTCGCCTGCGTCAAATTGATGGCCGTATCCGCTTTCTGACCAAGCGAATGGATCTGGCTGAGATCGTCGATCCGACGCGTCTGCATGGTAGCGATCAAGTGTTCTTCGGCGCTACCGTTACCTATGAAAATCAGGCTGGCGAGCGACACACGATTACTATCCTCGGAATTGATGAGCTTGATCCTTTGAAGGGCAAGATTAGCTGGGTGTCGCCGGTTGCGCGGGCGTTGACCAAGGCGCGTGAGGGGGATGTGGTTACTTTGCAGACTCCGGCTGGGGTGGAGGAGCTTGAGATATTGGAAGTAAGTTATCCTGCGCCAACACCGGACTAATTACGTTTTTCGTTGGCGCTGAGTCACCACTCCGTGGGTACTTGCCGGGGGTGGCCCGGCAGCCACTTACTTTCTTTGCTTCGCCAAAGAAAGGTAAGCAAAGAAAGGCAAGCGCAGGGAAGCTGCCCTTCGGGTACGCGTCAAAATCAGCAGTAAAACGGGAAATGAAAAAAACTCGCCTGCGGCTCAGACAATTTTCATTTCTTATCCGTTTTACTGCTTATTTTGACGCCAGCTTCCAAGCGCAATGCGTCCGGCGCGATCTCGTTTTCCATGCCGTGCGATGTCGCTAATTGATGCGTCGGGTGTTACTGAAAAATTGCTTGGGGAAATAAGGTACTACACAAAATGAACAAGATTGTAGTTGATTGGGAATTTCCTAAGGCGCTGATAATCCTTTGGTGCGTGGCGATTTTTTTATGGTGTCGTTGCTTGGCTATACGTGCATGACAATGCGAAGCAGATGAGCATGTTAGCGGCGCTTTTCGTGGGCCTTTTGGCACTGTCGACGTATTTCATTAGCCGGCAACCGAAGCTCACGGAGATCGATATTCAGAACGATAAAGTAATTAAGCGTTATCGATCCGTTTTCGGGATTTCGAAGACTAAGCGCTATTCTCTGAAATCCTTTTACTCCGTTCGGAGTTATTTCACTGTAGGGCGAAATACTGTCAATGCGGTTGAGCTTATTGCAAAAGGAGGGAAAGAGTCTGTGCAAATTGCTAGATTTTCTCCGATGTCGACCGTTGATACAGGGACTCTCGGAACTCGGAAATTTACTGAGGCGGAAGATGCGACGTCTTTACGAAAAAAGATTTCAAAGGATTGTGTACTTGTGAACGATGGTTTCGTTGGATTTGAATGGTCCTTTCTAAAGGAGATGAGGGACATAAAGAATAATTGAGAATCGGAAAGCGAACTCATGCCTTCGATACAATTATCTTTCCCTATGATTTTGCTATATTAGACAGCGCCGGACGCATTGCGCTTGGAAGCTGGCGTCAAACTGGAGACGAAAACGGATAAGAAATGAAACTTGTCTGAGCCGAAGGCGAGTTTGTTTCATTTTCCGTTTTCGTCTCCAGTTTGACGCGAACCCGAAGGGCAGCTGCCTCGCGCTCGCCTTTCTTTGCTTCCTTTCTTTGGCGAAGCAAAGAAAGGGAGTAGCTGCCGGGCTACCCCCGGCAAGCATCCACGGAGTAATGAAGTTGAAGCTATAGAAGCGCGTAACGAACGAACCCTTAGTTACGCTCTCGCAGCAACCGAGTAACGCCCGGAATGCGCCGAACATTCCGCATCAACCGCGCAAGATGAATCCGATCCTCAACCTGCACAGTAAAGCGCAACTGCGTCAGCAATTGATCCTTGTCATCTTCCATGCCGACAAACGTGATGTTGGCATCAGACTCACCAATCTCTGCAGCAACGCGTGCCAATACGCCACGCTCATTCTTCAGCAATAGCATGATGCGGCAATCGAAACGGCGATTCAGGTCGTTGCCCCAGACCACATCGATCCAGCGATCCGGTTCCTTGTTGCGCTGGCGGCGCGCAACTTCGCAATCGACCACGTGCACCGTGATGCCCTGGTCGCGCTTGAGTTGGCCGACGATGTCGTCGCCAGGTATCGGCAGGCAGCACTGTGCGAGCTGAACTGCGACGCCTTCGCTGCCGTAGATGATCACCGGATCGAGCTTGTTGAGTTTGGATTCGCCGGTGAGTTCCAGCAATGCTTCCTGGCGCGGCACGTCGCCTTCCATCAGTCCTAGTACGTGGCGCGCCACCAGTGCGGCCATGCGCTTGCCGACGCCGATGTCAGCATACAATTCTTCCAGCGATTTGGCGCTCGATTCATTCATCAGGCGCTCGGCTACCTCGTTGGACATGACCGGGTCGAGCTGCAACGCCACCATCGCTTGTGCCAGCAGGCGTTTGCCGAGGTCGGTCGATTCCACCAGGTTGATGGTACGCAAATGGTGACGGATTGCGGAGCGGGCCTTGCCGGTGCGCACGAACGTCAGCCAGTTGGGGCTGGGGCGCGAAGTTGGCGAGGTGATGATTTCAATGATGTCGCCATTGCGCAATTCGGTGCGCAGAGCGGCCTGCTCATGGTTGATCTTGGCGGCGATGGTTTGGTCGCCGATATCAGTATGGATGGTGTAGGCGAAGTCGAGCGCAGTCGCGCCGCGCGGGAGGGCGATGATCTTCGATTTCGGCGTGAACACGTAGACCGAATCGGGAAACAGGTCGACCTTCACATGTTCGAGGAACTCGGCCGAGTCCCCGGTTTGCTTCTGGATGTCGAGCAGCGATTGCAACCACGCGTGGGTGCGCTGTTGTAAATCGGTGATGCCGCCTTCCTCGCTCTTGTACAGCCAATGTGCTGCCACGCCGGATTCGGCAACCCGATGCATATCTTGCGTGCGCACCTGGAACTCCACCGGCGTGCCGTACGGCCCAACCAAAGTGGTATGCAGCGACTGGTAGCCATTTAACTTGGGGATGGCGATGTAGTCCTTGAACTTGCCCGGCATCGGCTTGTACAGCGCGTGCAGCGTGCCCAGTGCGACGTAGCAATTGGCAAAGCTGTCGACCACGATCCGGAATCCGTAGACGTCCAGCACCTGCGAGAACGACAAGTGCTTGCTGCGCATCTTGCGGTAAATCCCGTACAGGGT
>OUMJ01000010.1_pt1 | contig 19381 bp, 19 predicted proteins | sample 1690841 | NCBI WGS metagenome assembly OUMJ01 (sample SAMEA3914812, study PRJEB12502) | metagenome | biome: forest; material: soil | place: Canada | collected 2011-07-07 | depth 0.1 m | reverse complement strand
GGTCGAACTAGCGCCTAAGGCATTCGGCAGCGGTCGGCAATTCAGCGCGACCGTCTCCATTGGGGCGTCATACATTAAAGGAAATTCTCGTGGCACGTTATATTGGACCTAAAGCAAAACTTTCCCGCCGTGAAGGCACCGACCTGTTCCTGAAGAGCGCACGTCGCTCGCTGGATTCCAAGTGCAAACTGGACTCCAAGCCAGGTCAACATGGCCGTACTTCCGGTGCACGTACTTCCGACTACGGCAACCAATTGCGCGAAAAGCAAAAGGTCAAGCGTATGTACGGTATTCTTGAGCGCCAATTCCGCCGCTATTTTGCCGAAGCTGACCGTCGCAAGGGCAATACCGGCGAGAATCTGTTGAAGCTGCTCGAATCCCGTCTGGACAACGTCGTCTATCGCATGGGCTTCGGTTCGACCCGCGCTGAAGGCCGTCAGTTGGTCAGCCACAAGGCGTTCACCGTGAACGGTGGCGTTGTTAACATCGCTTCTTACCAAGTCAAAGCCGGTGACGTGATCGCCGTTCGCGAAAAGTCGAAGAAGCAAGTGCGTATCGTTGAAGCCTTGTCGTTGGCTGAGCAAATCGGCATGCCAAGCTGGGTCGCAGTCGACTCGAAGAAAATGGAAGGCACGTTTAAATCGTTGCCGGATCGTAGCGAAATCGCTAACGATGTCAACGAATCCTTGATCGTTGAATTGTATTCCCGTTAATATTTAGCGTTTTTAGATTTAATTTTAGTTTTAAGCCGCGCCCGTGTTCAGCACGGGCGTTCCGACATGCCATCAGCCTTATCGGTGTAACGAGCCGAGGGTATTGAAAAGGACATTTCATGCAAAGCAGCTTGTTGAAACCCCGTATTATCGAAGTCGAAGCACTCGGAGCCGGTCACGCCAAAGTCGTGATGGAGCCATTTGAACGTGGTTACGGCCACACGCTCGGTAACGCATTGCGTCGCGTATTGTTGTCCTCGATGGTCGGTTATGCGCCGACTGAAGTGACGATTGCCGGTGTCGTGCACGAATATTCGTCGCTCGACGGCGTGCAAGAAGACGTCGTTGACCTGTTGTTGAACCTGAAGGGCGTTGTGTTCAAGTTGCATAATCGCGACGAAGTGACATTGACCCTGAAAAAGGACGGCGAAGGTTCGGTCCTGGCTTCCGATATCGATCTGCCGCACGATGTTGAACTGGTCAATCCGGATCACGTCATCGCCCACTTGACTGCTGGCGGCAAGCTGGACATGCAGATCAAGGTTGAAAAAGGCCGTGGCTATGTGCCGGGTAACGTGCGTCGTCTGTCCGAAGATGCCAACAAGACGATCGGCCGCATTATTCTGGATGCATCGTTCTCGCCGGTTCGCCGCGTGTCGTATGCAGTTGAGTCCGCGCGTGTTGAACAGCGTACCGATCTGGACAAACTGGTCATCAATATCGAAACCAACGGCGTGATTTCGCCGGAAGAAGCGATTCGCCAATCGGCCCGCGTGCTGGTTGACCAATTGAACGTGTTTGCCGCGCTGGAAGGCACGGAAGCGACTGCTGAAGCGCCATCGCGTGCTCCGTCGGTCGATCCTATCCTGTTGCGTCCGGTCGACGACCTGGAATTGACAGTGCGTTCGGCTAACTGCCTGAAAGCGGAAAACATTTACTACATTGGCGATTTGATCCAACGTAGCGAAAATGAATTGTTGAAGACGCCGAATCTGGGCCGCAAGTCCTTGAACGAAATCAAGGAAGTATTGGCATCCCGTGGTTTGACGCTCGGCATGAAGCTGGAAAACTGGCCGCCTGCAGGTCTTGAAAAGTAATTAGACTAAAGGCTGGGGATAGGTTAACATCTCCGGCCTTGTCGTTAGCAGCATAGGTAACTGATTCAAGCAGTACCGTAAGTGCAACACCCATATTGATTTACTAACTTATCTACCGGTCCGCGAGGAAGCAGCTAGCAACCTCGATAGAAGAGCTGGATTTAAACTGAAAACCGAAAGGAAATACCATGCGTCACCGTCACGGCCTCCGTAAACTAAATCGTACCTCTTCCCATCGTCTGGCAATGCTGCGCAACATGACTGTATCGTTGCTGCGTCACGAAGCGATCAAGACCACATTGCCAAAAGCCAAGGAACTGCGCCGCGTCATCGAGCCGATCCTGACTTTGGGCAAGACCGACAGCCTGGCCAACAAGCGCCTCGCCTTCAATCGCCTGCGCGATCGCGAAATGGTCGTCAAGCTGTTCGCTGAACTCGGCCCACGTTACGCTAATCGTAACGGCGGCTACCTGCGCATCTTGAAGATGGGTTTCCGTGTTGGCGATAATGCACCGATGGCTTTCATCGAATTGCTCGATCGTCCAGAAACGACTGAAGCAGTTGAAGTGGACGGCGCTGAATAAAGCAGGATGTTCGCGCTGACAAGTTAGAAAAAAGCCAGGCATTGCCTGGCTTTTGCTTTTGGCGCATGTGTTTTTGGAAACAGTGGGGGTGTGGTTATGGAGCCGGTTTTATTGGTCATGACAAATGTTCCGGATGCAGCTTGTGCCGAGAAGCTGGCGCAGGCGCTGCTTGAACGCAAGCTGGCCGCCTGCGTAAATTGCCTGCCTGGTGTAAAGTCCTTCTATCGGTGGCAAGGTGCAATTGAAGAGGCTTCCGAACTCAGCTTGTTGATCAAGACCACGGCAGCCTGCTATGTCGAACTTCAGGCTGCAATCAAGTCTTTGCACCCTTATGACATGCCGGAGATCATTGCGATCCCGGTCACGCACGGGTGGGAACCATACCTTGGCTGGATAGTCGAAGAAACTAAAAAGGAGATTCATGTTTAACTCGTTTGGGCAATTTATTGCCAAGCTTATTGACAAGTCCGCAATGCGACGAGCGCCGCTCCAGCTCAAGGCCGCGTTCCTGTTCCTTGCATTGCTATTTGCCGGCGCGATGTCGTATGCCGCGGATGATTTCCTCGATCCGGAAGTCGCTTTCAAATTTTCGGCAAAGATGGTCGATGCGAAGACTGCGGAAGTGACCTACACGATCGCCGATGGCTACTACATGTATCGCGAGCATTTCAAATTCCGCGTCGAAGGTGCGAAACTTGGAACGCCCGTTTATCCTGCCGGCATCGTCCATTTCGACGAAACGTTTCAAAAGAATGTCGAAACCTATCATCACTTGGTCAGCGTACGCCTGCCGGTGGAGGCCAGCGGCGCGTTTACATTGATCTCAACCGGGCAAGGCTGCGCCGAAAAAGGCTTGTGCTACCCGCCGCAGGAGTCGAGAATCAAGCTGACGCCCCCAGCAAGCATCGGGCTGCAAAGCTCCACCAACAGCGTGCAACCAGGTAGCGGCAATGGCGGCTTGAGTCAGCAGGCTAGCGCACCAAAGGCACCTGTCGTGACAGTAGCGCCTTCGGGCGCTGCGATCGTCGCCGTGCCGCCAACCAATACTGCGGAAATGCGCGCGCTGCCGGCAGCGTCGGCTCCTGTTGCGCCGACCGTGTCGCAATCGGATGCCGACTCGAACGTTGTGGATAATGCGATCAAGGGTGGTAACTTGCTCGTGATACTTCCGCTATTCCTGTTGATTGGTTTGGGGCTTTCACTGACTCCGTGCGTCTTCCCGATGGTACCAATTTTAACTTCAATCATAGTGGGTGAAGGCACAAGTGTGACGCGCAAACGTGGATTCACCTTGTCAGCTACCTATTCGCTTGGGATGGCATCGGTATATACCTCACTTGGTGTAATTACTGGCCTTTTAGGTGACGGTCTCGCCGCGACTTTTCAGAATCCTGTGGTGCTCCTTAGTTTCGGTACATTGATTGCAATCTTGGCGTTGTCGATGTTTGATGTATACCAATTGCAAATGCCCGCATCTATTCAACTAAAATTGATGAAGATTTCGGACAAGCAAGCCGCCGGGAAATTGGCTGGGGTTTTTGTTATGGGGGCATTGTCGGGATTGATCATTGGCCCTTGTGTCACCGCTCCTTTAATTGCGGTGCTATTGCTTATTGGCAAAACACATAATGCAGTCCTGGGTGGTAGCATTCTCTTTACGATGGCTGTCGGTATGTGCGTTCCGCTGCTGCTGGTAGGCGTATCAGCGGGTTGGTTATTACCCCGTGCCGGAGTCTGGATGGACGCCATCAAACGCTTTTTTGGTGTGCTGCTGCTGGGTGTGGCATTGTGGCTTATCTCACCGGTGATTCCATTCAGTGCACGGCTGCTTGGTTGGGCGCTGCTTTTCGTGGGATACGGTAGCTATTTGCTGTTCAGCAAGCGTTGGGGTGGCTTGTCGAAGGGCTTCGGCGTGGCGTTCACATTGTTTGGCCTAATGTCAGGTGGGCTTGTCGTTGCGCATTTAACGGGAGCCGACAAGCAAGGTGCACTGGCTAAGCTGACCGGTGAGCAGGATGAGAAAACCGAATTCGTACGGGTCAAATCGGTTGCCGAGTTGGACGCGGTGCTAGCCAAGTCGCCAGGCAAAACCGCCATGCTGGATTTTTATGCTGACTGGTGCGTGTCCTGCAAGGAAATGGAAAAGCTGACGTTTACCGATGCGCGCATCCAGTCGAAATTTGCCGACATGGTGTTGCTGCAGGCTGACGTCACAGCCAATAGCGATGACGACAAGGCGCTCTTGAAGCGTTTCAAGTTGTTCGGACCGCCGGGCATTATTTTCTTCGATAAAACCGGACACGAGATTAATGGCGGGCGCGTGATTGGTTATCAGGACGCCGACAAATTCGGCTCATCCTTGACGCGCATTTTCACGCCAAGCGCAGGGTAATGACGAGCAATATTTCTTTGCAGGATCGGATACATGCGCAGACACATAGCCGGATGTAATTTGCATAGACGATAATAATCCTTGAGGGATCGCGGCGCGACGGCTATATTCTAACTTTGCTGTTTTTGATCCCTCATACGCAACATAAAGGAGTAAGCCATGACATTACGTTTGGGCGACATCGCCCCTGATTTCGAACAAGAATCGTCGACTGGCAAGATCAAATTTCACGAGTGGGCAGGTGACTCCTGGGTAGTCCTGTTTTCGCATCCGGCCGATTTCACGCCGGTCTGCACCACCGAACTTGGCTTGACCGCGAAATTGAAACCGGAGTTTGACAAGCGTAACGTCAAAGCCATTGCATTGTCGGTTGATCCGGCGGAAAAGCACGTGCAATGGATCAAGGATATTGAAGAGACGCAACATACGGTGGTCGGGTTCCCCATCGTTGCCGACGCCGACAAGAAAGTGGCAACGTTGTACGACATGATTCACCCGAATCAATCCGAAACGATGACGGTGCGCTCGCTGTTTGTCATCGACCCGAAGAAGAAAATTCGCCTGACGATTACCTATCCAATGAGCACCGGCCGTAATTTCGATGAAGTATTGCGCGTCATCGATGCCTTGCAATTAACTGATGGCTACACCGTTGCAACACCGGGTAACTGGCGCGATGGCGACGATGTGATTATTCCGCTGTCGATCCAGGACGAAGCGACGCTCAAACAAAAATATCCAAAAGGCTTCAAGGCGCCGCGCCCTTATCTGCGTATTACGCCGCAGCCGAACAAGTAATCGGAGACCTCAATAAAAAAAGCGCCTGGCATCAGGCGCTTTTTATTTGGGAGGCCGATCAAGTGGTCAATTCGTGTGCTTGAGTCGGCGCGCCACATCGCGTGCGAAATAAGTCAGCACGCCGTCAGCGCCGGCGCGCTTGAATGCCACCATTGCTTCCATCATGGTCTTGTCGTGATCGAGCCAGCCATTTTTCGCCGCCGCCTTGATCATCGCATATTCACCGCTGACCTGGTAGGCGAAGGTCGGCACCTTGAACTCATCCTTGACGCGCCGCACGATGTCCAGGTAAGGCATACCGGGCTTGACCATCACCATGTCAGCACCTTCGGCGATATCAAGGGCAACTTCGCGCAATGCTTCGTTGCTATTGGCCGGGTCCATTTGATAGGTGAATTTGTTGCTCTTGCCCAAGGTTGCCGACGAGCCGACCGCGTCGCGAAATGGGCCGTAAAAAGCGGAAGCATATTTAGCGGAATACGCCATGATGCGGGTGTAGATGTGTTGATGCGACTCCAAGGCATGACGGATCGCACCGATGCGGCCATCCATCATATCGGACGGTGCAACGATGTCGACGCCGGCCTCGGCTTGCACCAACGCCTGTTTGACCAGCATCTCGCAGGTTTCATCGTTGAGGACATAGCCGTTGCCGTCCAGCAAGCCGTCTTGCCCGTGGCTGGTGTAAGGATCGAGTGCAACATCGGTCAGGATGCCGAGTTCCGGGAAGCGCATTTTTAATTCACGTACCGCGCGCGGAATCAAGCCCTTGGGGTTGGTTGCTTCAATGCCGTCCGGGGTCTTCAACGCCGGATTGATGACCGGGAACAAGGCCATGACCGGAATACCCAAAGCAACGCATTCTTCGGCCACCGGCAATAGCAAGTCGATCGATAGTCGCTCGACGTCAGGCATCGATGAAATCTTTTCGCGCTGGTTTTTTCCATCCAGAATGAAAACCGGATAGATCAGATCCGATGGCGTCAACACGTTTTCGCGCATCATTGCCCGCGAGAACGCATCCTTGCGCATGCGGCGCATCCGGATCGCAGGAAATTGGCCGGGCTTTTGGTTATTTGACATGTCTATCCTGTAAGAACCAGTTGTATCAAGGATTCGCATTAACGATTTGCATTAACAATTGCAAACGGCCGGAACTACAAATAAATGAAACTTTTTCCGGTTGCGCTCATCTGACTAGTAGGTGATTGATTCACCTCCCGCTTCTCCTCCCTGAGCGGGGCCGTATCGACAAATTAACGATAAGGCGTTACTGCCCTGGAGATACTCCCCTTTCTCCAGGGTTTTTTTTGTCTTCATCATTTGCATTGGTCGCGTCAGGCTCGTCCTTGCCTGGAACAGGCTGATTCAAGCCCAGCAAGTCGATAATCTTGCTATCGGCTTCTTCCAACCCGGTTCTTTTGAGCGCGGAAAATAATTGTGCCGTAAACGGGAACGGCTTGCCTGCGCCGTCGACATAACTGGCCAGAATGGTTTGCGCGACGCGCAGCGCATTGGTCGATTCGCTACGATTGAGTTTATCGGCCTTGGTCAAAATGCAATGGATCGGCTTACCGGTCGGCGCAAACCAGTTTAGCATCTGGATATCGAGGTCGGTAAAAGGGCGGCGCGAATCGATGATCAATACCAACGCTGCCAGTTGTTCGCGTCTTTGCACATAGTCGCCGAGCAGTTCCTGCCAATGCAATTTGGCAGAACCGGAGACTTCGGCATAACCATAACCGGGCAAGTCGACCAGTAGAGCACGGATTTCGTCGACCTTGGTCAAGTCCTTGCGATGCTGCCCAACTTGGGCGCCACCGATCGAAAAATAGTTGATGTGCTGGGTGCGACCGGGTGTTTTGGAAGCGAACGCCAATTTCTTTTGATTGCACAGGATATTGATGGCGGTTGATTTGCCGGCGTTGGAACGACCGGCAAATGCGATTTCAGGGACTTGCGTATTTGGCAAATCACGGAGATGATTGACCGTGGTAAAGAAGCGGGCTTGCCAAAGTTGGGACATAGGATGTGCAGAAAATGCAGCAAATGAGGCAAAAATGCCGGAAAGCTATTGTACAATAAGGGGTTATGTACTGTGCTGCAACAAATACAATGGCGCGCTAAATTGCCGTCCAAAATACAGTATTCGTGTTTAATTCCAATAATTACGTCTCAGGGTGGGTGAATGAACCGTGCGTTTTTACCATTTATGAAGTCTGTGTTTGTTGCGTTGCTGGCTGTTTCCTCTGTTGCCATCGTGTTTGCCGATACCGCACATGCGACGGACGCCCCTGATCCGGCCAAAGGAGCGGCCTTTTACAGCACCGGCGATACAACACGTGCTATTCCAGCATGTGTTTCTTGCCACGGCGATGCCGGCAATTCCACTATCGCACAAAATCCAAAGTTGGCGGCGCAACACGAAGCCTACATCGTGAAGCAATTGGCGAATTTCAAAAGCGGCGAGCGCAACAATGCCATCATGGGGCCGATCGCCAAAGCCTTGACTGATGACGAAGCACGCAATCTGGCGGCGTTCCTGAATACCCAAAGCCTGAAGCCGGGTGCGGCCAAGAACAAAGATACCGTCGAACTGGGCAAGAAGATCTATCGCGCCGGTATCGCCGAGAAGAATGTGCCAGCTTGCGCCGGTTGCCATGGCCCTGCCGGTGCCGGCATTCCTGCCCAATTTGCCCGCCTCGGCGGTCAGCATCAAGATTACACCATTGCGCAGCTGACCAATTTCAATAACGGCACACGCAACAACAATCCCATCATGACCACCGTCGCCAAGCGCATGTCGACCGATGAAATACAAGCGGTTGCCGATTATGTGGCGGGCTTGAAATAACAAGAAGTAGTTGCGGGCGACCGCGATGTTCAGAACAAAAGGGTGGCTTAGGCTGCCCTTTTGCTTTTGTGGGCACAAAAAACGTTCCGCTCGGAACTGGTGTAAGGTTCAGGCAGTCTACAAGACTAACGGGTATCTCTAAGCATTACATCACCGTTCACCCAATGGAGTTTCAATGTTGATTAAGCGCCGCCCGGATGGAATTGATCTTCCAACCGCCTCCGAAATTACCCCGCGTGCCATTTTTGAGTCGCGTCGCAGCTTTATTCAACAAATGGCGCTCGGCGCGATCGCCGGTGGCGCGTTAATGGAATTAGCCAGCTCGAAGGCGTATGCGCAAACTGCCAATTTGCAAAAATTGCCGGCCAGGCCGAATTCGTCCTACGTGGTGATGGACAAACAGACATCGTATCAAGATGTCACTACTTACAATAACTTTTACGAATTCGGCACTGATAAATCTGAGCCGGCACATAACGCGCACACGCTGCAAACGCATCCGTGGCAGGTCTCGATCGAGGGTGAAGTCAAGAAGCCGTTCACGCTGGATCTGGATAGCTTGCAGAAGCTCGCTCCGTTGGAGGAGCGAGTCTATCGCCACCGCTGCGTCGAGGGATGGTCGATGGTCATTCCCTGGATCGGTTATTCCCTGTCGGCATTGATCAAGAAAGCCGAGCCGACCGGTAATGCCAAGTATATTGAGTTCACTTCGCTGGCGGACAAGAAGCAGATGCCCGGCGTGCGTGATCCGGTATTGGAATGGCCGTATGTGGAAGGGTTGCGGATGGATGAGGCGAATCACCCCTTGGCATTGTTGACCTTCGGTTTGTACGGCGAAGTGCTGCCGAACCAGAACGGCGCACCGGTTCGGATTGCGCTGCCGTGGAAATATGGATTCAAGTCGGCCAAATCTATCGTCAAGATCCGCTTTACCAAGGATCAACCGCGCACCGCGTGGAATCTGGCGGCACCGCAGGAATATGGCTTTTACTCCAACGTCAATCCCGACGTCGATCATCCGCGTTGGTCGCAAGCGACCGAGCGTCGCATCGGCGAAGATGGCTTATTTACCCGAAAGCGCAAGACTCTGATGTTCAATGGCTATAGCGAAGTTGCTTCCCTATACACCGGGATGGATTTGAGAAAGTATTTTTGAGGATATTGTTGATAGAAATGCCAATGACTGGATTCTGTGCCTAAGACCGTCATCATCGATCAATAAAGGCTTTCTTTGTCCAACTTAATCTAATTACCAATATGTTCAATCCTAGTCCAAGGCAATTCAAAGTAATTAAAGCGCTGTTATTCGTGATCGCGTTGTTGCCGTTCGCGCGCTTGATTGCGTTTACCGCGCTGGATCGCCTGGGAGCCAATCCAGTGGAGTTCATTACGCGCAACACCGGCGATTGGACCCTGTATTTCTTGTGTATTACCTTGAGCGTGACGCCTTTGCGTCGCTTCAGCAATTGGAACTGGTTGCTTAAGTTGCGCCGTATGACAGGCTTATACGCATTTTTCTATGCGACCTTGCATTTCACGACATTTCTCTGGTTCGATCATTTTTTCGACGTCAACGAAATGTGGAAAGACGTATTGAAGCGTCCCTTCATCACGGTTGGATTTACTGCTTTCGTGTTATTGATTCCGTTGGCATTGACCAGTACCAACGGCATGATCAAACGGCTGGGCGGCAAGCGTTGGCAGTGGCTACATCGGCTGATTTACGTCGTCGCGCCGCTCGGGATTTTGCATTTTTGGTGGATGAAGGCAGCGAAGCACAATTTTGAGCAGCCCATCATATTCGGCGCAATTATTGCTGCGCTGCTGTTGGTGCGGGTGTATTGGAGCCTGGTTAAAAATCGAGCGCGCCGAAATTCAGTCAGTGCCAGTACCGCATAAGCATCGTCGGCCTGGCATAAGCACAATTCAGGGGGGCAGGAAGTTTCATAAATTGCATCTGGTTAACTTTGCGTGCGTAAACAGGCATAATACGCCGCGAATATGTCTGATCATCTCCTTTACCCTGAAAAACTGCCACGCCGCTCGCAACGCTGGGCGCTTCGTTTGCTGGCAATAATTGGCTGGCAGGTTCATTTTGCTCCCTTGCCTGGTCCGCGCGGCGTCATCATTGTCTATCCGCATACATCCAACTGGGACTTCCCGATTGGCGTCCTGGCCAAGTGGGCCGTCGGCGTGCCGATTCGCTGGCTGGGAAAAGAAGCCTTGTTTTCCGGCATGTGTGGCGCCATGCTGGGGCCATTGTTCAGGCGTTTGGGTGGCGAGCCGATTGAGCGGCATGCTTCGACTGGTGCCATCGAACGCATTGCGCAACACATGCGAGACGCCGACTGGTTCTGGCTTGCATTGGCGCCGGAAGGAACCCGGAATTATCGCGCCAATTGGCGCACCGGCTTCTACCATATCGCGATGGCGGCCAAGGTGCCGCTGGCAATTGCCTACATCGACTATGCAACGCGCGTGGTAGGCGTGGTCGACCATCTTGATTTAAGCGGTGATATTGACGGCGACATGGAGCGCATCCGCACGGCTTATGCCGGTCGCCAAGGCTTGCGTCCGGACATGGCGGCCCCCATTACTCTGACACCGCCGAAATAGCCTGGCGTCGTGTCCTGCATACCTCAGGCAGGAATTATTTGAGCGGGTTGATTGGCGACGGATCGGCAGGTGCTTCCGTGGGCGAGGTTGCCGGTGTTGTTGCAGGCGCGACGGTGGTTACCGGTGCGGTTGCCGGTTTGGCTGGCACGCTGCTCGCAAGTGGTTTCGGCAGATACAAGGGGCCGCGCTGCCCGCACGCCGCCAACATGCCAAATATCGCGACGGCAATGCAAAAGCGAGCGGAGCGAGCGAAATGGGGTAAATTGAAAGCGGCGTTCACGATTAAAATCTCGGTTTGAAGAATGAATTGGAGTGTAGCATGACTGAAACAGAATTCCTGACCCTGGCCGATTCCACGCTGAGTGCAATTGAAGCGGCATTGGAACGGGTATGCAACGAAACCGAGCTCGATGTCGAATGCAGCCGCAGCGGCAACGTGTTGGAGATCGAGTTCATCGATAATGGCTCCAAGATCATCGTCAATAGCCAGGCGCCGATGCAGGAAATGTGGGTGGCCGCCAAGGCGGGCGGCTTCCATTACCGGCGTGAAGACGGGCAATGGCGTAATACCCGCGACGGCTCCGAATTGTTTGGCGCCTTATCGGAGTTGGCTAGCGGGCAAGCCGGTTTCCCGGTAGCCCTCAGCACTCAATAGGCCTTCTCGTGCGTTAGACGTACATTAGGCGTGCGTTAAAACAATTCGTTCTTGACTGCATCCTTGGTCTTTTGATCTTCCGCCGGCACTTTATCGTCCAGGCCCAGTGAAGCTACGCCGGTTCCTGGGGGATTTTCCGCATAGTAGTAGTCGCCGCCGGCCTGTATCACGCCTTCCGGAATTGCTCGTTCAACGTTCGGTACGTCTTTCAATACTTTTTGCATGTAGCCGAGCCAGATCGGTAATGCCAGGCCGCCACCTGTTTCGCGATTTCCCAGGTTTCTGGGTTGATCGAAACCAACCCAGGCGATGCCGACGATTTTTGGCTGATAGCCGGCAAACCAGGCATCGAAGGAATCATTGGTGGTGCCGGTCTTCCCGGCTATGTCCGTGCGTTTCAAGGCCATCGCCTTGACCGCAGTGCCGTATCGGACGACATCCTTCAACATGCTATCCATCAGGAAGGCATTGCGTTCGTCGATGATCCGGTTGGCTTGGTCGCCCGCCTTGTCCGGTTTGACTTGCGAGAGAATCTTGCCATCCGCATCGGTTACTTTCGCGATCAGGTAGGGATTGACCTTGTAGCCGCCGTTGGCAAACACCGAGTAGGCGCCCACCATTTGCAAAGGCGTCACCGCGCCGGCGCCCAGCGCCAGTGTCAGGAATGGCGGATTCTTGTCTTCGTCGAAGCCGAATCGGGTGGCATATTCCTGCCCGTATTTGGCGCCGATCTTTTCCAGGATACGAATCGAAATCATGTTTTTCGATTTCGTCAAACCTTTGCGCATCGTCATCGGGCCTTCATACTTGCCGTCGTAATTCTTCGGTTCCCACGGTTGTCCGCCGGTTTTCCCGGCATCGAAGCTGATCGGCGCATCATTGATGACGGTAGCCGGCGACAAACCTTTTTCCAGCGATGCCGAGTAAATGAAGGGTTTGAATGACGAGCCCGGTTGCCGCCATGCCTGGGTCACGTGATTGAATTTGTTGAGGTTGTAATCGAAGCCGCCCACCAATGCGCGAATGGAACCGTCTTCGGTATTGGCCGACACAAAAGCCGACTCGACCTCGGGCAGCTGGGTGATCGACCAGGCGGATTGATCGTCCAAGACGACACGAATGATCGCGCCGCGTTGTACGCGCTTGTTTGGCGGCGCCTTGTCGCTCAACAAACTGGTGGCGAATGTCAACCCTGGCCCTGTGATATTGATTTCGTCGCCGCTCGATAATACCGCCCGCACGTTCTTGGGCGTCGCCTCCAAAACTACGGCAGCAACGATATCGTCGCTGTCGGGATGATCGGCGAGCTCAGTTTCGATGGCGTCGTCAGCCTCATCCTTCTTCGCCGGGATATCCATATAGCCTTCCGGCCCGCGATAACCGTGTTTTTTCTCATAATCGATCACCCCGCGGCGCAAGGCAATATAGGCGGCATCCTGATCCGCCTTGGTGATCGTGGTGAACACATTCAAGCCACGTGTATAGGCGTCTTCCTTGAACTGCTCGTATACCAATTGGCGGGTCATCTCGGCGACATATTCAGCATGCATGCCGAACTCATTGCTATCGGTCTTGATGCGCAGCGGCTCGTTCTGTGCTTGCTGGTATTGCGCATCGGTGATGTAGTGCAATTCGTGCATGCGTTGAAGAATGTACTGCTGGCGTTCCTTCGCGCGTTTCGGATTGACCACCGGATTGTATGCCGACGGTGCTTTCGGCAAGCCGGCCAGCATCGCTGCTTCGGCCGTCGTGATTTCCGACAATTGCTTGCCGAAATAGATTTGTGCTGCTGAAGAAAAGCCGTAAGCACGCTGACCCAGATAAATCTGGTTCATGTAAACCTCAAGAATCTGATCCTTGGTCAAATTTTGCTCGATTTTCCACGCCAGCAAAATTTCGTACACTTTGCGTTTCAGCGTTTGCTCGCTCGAAAGAAAGAAATTGCGGGCAACCTGCTGGGTGATGGTCGATGCACCCTGTTTGGCGCCGCCGCCTGCATTGTGCAGGGCGGCTCGCAAAATCCCTTGATAGTCGACCCCGCCATGCTCGTAGAAACGGTCGTCTTCAATCGCCAACACCGCTTTCTTCATCACATCCGGCACATCCTTGATGCGCACCAGGTTGCGGCGCTCCTCGCCAAATTCACCGATCAACACATTGTCCGCAGAAAAGATGCGCAAAGGAATCTTCGGACGATAATCGGTTAATGAATCCAGGGCTGGCAAATTTGGATAAGCCATTGCTAGCGTAAAACCAATCAGAAGCATCACAATCAAGACCATGCTTGCTATTGCGCCAACAAAATAAAGGGCCAGTCGGGCAGGCAGGTTAAGACGCGGCTTTGGTGTTGCAGAAGAAGTGGAAGATTCGGATTGGTTAGCGCGCATGCGGAGAGGGAAATGAGAATGATCTATCGGCCGCATTATAGCGGGGACCGACCTGGGAACGCATTAGTGCCTGTAAAACAGGCAAGATTATGCCCCCAAAAGAAAAAAAGTGGGGTTTTGGCAACGGAATTGCAAATTACTATGCGGAAAGTGCTTTACACTTCTGGACGCTTATTGCTACGATTTAATGTAATCTTTGATAAATGTCACCTAAACACTGGTTTTTAAACGAAATTTTTTGTCTGGAAGCATTTTTTCGCTAGTTAGACCCGCCCTTGGGCGGTGAGTTCACACGGAAAATCATGTTTTTGGGGGGAGCTGCCCTTGGCTTTTGATCTTGGATCATTACTTGGAAACAAGAATCCACCGCTAGTCGGCCTGGATATCAGTACTTCGGGCGTAAAACTCGTGGAGTTGACGCAAGTCGGCAAAAACGAATTGTGCCTGGAGCGCTTCGCGTCGGAGTCGTTGCCGCGCGGTGCTGTCGTGGACGGCAATATCGAAAATATCGATCAGGTGTCGGAAGCGGTGCGTCGCGTCTGGAAGAAAAGCGGCACGCGTGCCAAATCCGTCGCGCTGGGTATGCCGCCGGCATCCGTCATCACCAAAAAAATCATCTTGTCGGGCGGCATGTCCGAAGACGAGCTTGAATTACAGGTGGAGACGGAAGCCAGTCAATATATTCCGTTTGCGCTGGATGAAGTCAGCCTCGACTTTGATGTGGTCGGGCCGGTGGCAAGCTCTCCGGACGACGTGGAAGTCTTGCTGGCCGCGACACGCAAGGAAAAAGTCGAAGACCGCATAGCGGTCGCGGAAGCCGCTGGCCTGACGCCTATCGTCATGGATATCGAGTCCTACGCGGCGCGTGCCGCGATCGACCGTATCATTGCCCAGTTGCCGAATGGCGGCGGCGGGCAGATCGTGGCTCTATTCCAGATTGGCGCACAGGTTACCCACGTTTCCGTGTTGATGGATGGCCAGGTTATCTACGAACGCGAACAGCCTTTTGGCGGCAATCAACTGACGCAGGATATCGTCCGCGCGTATGGCTTGTCGCACGAAGAAGCCGAAACGAAAAAGCGCGCCGGTGATTTGCCGGAAGGATATGAGCGCGAATTGCTGGAGCCGTTTCTTGAAAATGTCGCGCTGGAAGTGACCCGGGCGATACAGTTTTTCTTTACCTCAACCCCCTATACGCGTATTGACCAGATATTTTTGGCGGGTGGTTGCGCCATCATCTCCGGCTTGGTGGAAGTGGTCGCCGATCGCACCAAGATTTCTGCTGCCGTCGTTAGCCCGTTCAAGGGCATGCAATTGGCGCCGAACGTACGTGAAAAGCAATTGCGCGTGGAGGCACCTGCGTTCCTGGTGGCTTGCGGGCTGGCCATGCGGAGATTTGACCGATGATCAGAATTAATCTTCTCCCTCATCGCGAAGCAAGACGCAAACAAAACAAGAATGCGTTCTTCCGAATGTTGATATTGGCGGCGATTTTCGGTGCTGCGGTCGTGTTTGCGGTCTGGGCTTTCATTAATTCGAAAATCAACGACCAGGACGCGCGTAACGCATATATCACTGCTGAAAATAAGAAGCTGGATAAGCAGATCGAAGAGATTGCCAGCCTCAAGCAGGATATCGATGCCTTGAAGGCGCGTCAGCAGGCGGTTGAAGATTTGCAAGGCGATCGTAATCAGCCGGTGTATCTGTTGGACGAATTGGTCAAGCAGGTGCCGGAAGGAATATTCCTGCGCAGCTTCAAGCAGGAAGGGCAAAAGGTCTCAATGATCGGGGTTGCGCAATCCAATGAGCGCGTGTCGGAACTATTGCGCAATTTGACCAGCAACTCCCCGTGGCTGGAAAAGCCGGAACTAATCGAGATCAAGGCCAGCACGGTGGCACAGGGGAAAGACACCAAGAAAGTGTTCGATTTTACGATGAATGTCGGCATCAGGCGTCCGAAGGACAAGGACAGCAAGGATAAGGCTGCTGCCGGAAATCCGGCGGCCACGACTGCTGACAAGGCAAAGGCGGCCGACCAGCCAGCGATGCAGGCTGCCAAACCAGCTGACAAGGTTGTGGCATCAACCCCTCCCACGACGGACGACAAGGCGGCAGCTAAAGGCGCTTCCAATGCGGTCGCAAGCGGTGCTGCAGCCAGTGCACCGAAGAAACCGTAGAAAGAAAGGTACGTCATGGCGGATTTAAAACAAATTGGAACATCAGTTGCCGCACAGTTCCGCGGCTTGAATGGGCGGCATCCGGGGCAATGGCCGATCGTTCCCCGGTTGATGTGCGCGCTCGGGGTATTTATCGTGGTTCTTGGCCTCTCCTGGTATTTCCTCTGGAGTGAGCAACTGGATGAACTTGATGCCGGGGCCCAGAACGAAGTGAAACTGCGCGAAGCCTATACAGGCAAGATTCATGAGGCGATTAATCTTGACGCCCTGTTGAGGCAAAAAGCGCAGGTCGCGGAATATGTGTCGACGCTGGAGAAGGCGCTGCCTAACAAGGCAGAAATGGCGGCGCTTCTGGAAGATATCAGTCAGGCGGGCCTGGGGCGCAGTTTGCAATTCGAGCAATTCAAGCCGGGGCAAGTTTTGGTCAAGGACTATTATGCCGAGCAGCCCATTGATATCAAAATCACCGGCAGCTATCACGACATCGGTGCATTTTCCAGCGACATCGCCAATTTGCCGCGAATTGTGACGCTGAATAATCTTGCTGTGACCTCCAAGGATGGAACGCTTACCCTGGATGCGGTTGCCAAGACATTCCGTTATCTTGATCCGACCGAAGTGTCGGAGCAACGCAAAGGAAAAGGGAGCAAGAAATGACGTTATCACGTATTGGGGGTAGCGCGATGGCCGTCATGCTGTTGTCCAGCCTTTCCGCTTGCGGAGACGGCGGGATGGAGGATGTCAAGCAATGGATGGCCGAAACCAGGGCGCAGGCCAAAGTGACGGTGCCCAAGTTGTCGGAGCCAAAAAAATTCACGCCATTCACCTATGCCGAGCGCGATGCGGTTGATCCGTTCAATCAAAGCAAGTTGACGGTGGCGCTCGCCAAGCTGGCAAGCAATAATCATAGTGCGTTGGCGCCCGATCCGAACCGCCGTCACGAGCCCCTGGAAAGTTTCCCGCTGGATTCCATCACGATGGTGGGGGCGATCAATAAGGGCGGACAGCACGCGATTTTGCAAGTGGACAAGACCGTGTATGACGTCAAGGCAGGCAATTATCTCGGCCAGAACGACGGCAAGATCGAGGCGATTACCGATACCGAAGTAAAAATCAGCGAACGTGTTCAAGATGCGAGCGGCGAGTGGGTCGAGCGCAAGACTTCATTAGAGTTGCAGGAGACGAAGAAATGATCGTATTGAAAAAGCAAACCCCAATCTGGGGAGTGGTCGTGCAAAAGGTATGGCGCAAATTGGCTATGGTTTGTGCCGTGGCGATTTGCGGCACGGCATTTGCGCAAGAGAATGCGATCGAGTCGGTCACCGCGAACCAGCAGGGTTCCAACGTGATCGTGAAGATAAAGCTGAAGAACGCTGTGACCAAACCTCCGCTCGATTTCAAAATCACCAGTCCGGCGCGCATCGTGCTTGATTTTGCCGATACCGCCAACGATACCGGTAAGACGACGCAGGATATTGGCATAGGCGACGTCCGTAGCGCCAACGTCGTGCAGGATAAAGACAAGGACCGCGCCCGGGTGGTATTGAATCTGGGGCGGTCGCTGAACTACGCGACCTCCGTGGACGGCGATACCATCGTTTTGACCCTGGGTAACTCGGGCGGGCCTGTCGCGGCGGTGACGGCGGCTGGGCTTCCGATAGCCAGACCGGTCGCCGACGTCGGCAGGCAAGCCTTGCGCGATATCGATTTTCGACGTGGATCAAGCGGCGAAGGGCGCATCGTAGTCGACTTGCCGAACAGTCAGATGACAGTCGATGCCAAGCAGCAGGGGCAAACCATCGTCGTCAATTTCCTCAAAGCCAGTTTGCCTGACATATTGCGCCGCCGCCTTGATGTTACCGATTTCGGCACTCCGGTACAGACGGTCACGACTACGCCCGAGGGTGACAATGTTCGCATGGTCATCGAACCCAAAGGCTTGTGGGAACATAGCGTTTATCAAAGCGAACGACAACTTGTGATTGAAGTGCGGCCGATCAAGGAAGACCCGAACAAACTGACCCAGGGCACACAGGGTTATCGCGGAGAAAAAATCTCATTTAATTTTCAGGACGTCGATTTGCGCGCCGTGCTGGGGATTATTGCTGACGAATCCAATTTGAATATCATTGCCAGTGACAGCGTTACCGGCAAACTGACGTTGAAAGTGAAAGACATTCCTTGGGACCAGGCGCTCGATGTCGTGATGCGCGTCAAAGGCCTGGACATGCGCAAGAATGGAACCGTGGTATGGATTGCGCCAAAGGATGAATTGCTGAGCAAGGAAAAGCTTGAGCTCGAGCAAAAATCGCAAATTGCCGAGCTGGAGCCACTGAAGACGGAAAGTTTCCAATTGAATTACGAAAAGGCGGACTCGTTCAGGCAAGTTTTCGGCGTTGATTCCGCCGGCGGCGGCGCGGGCAAAAAGAGTATCTTGTCTGCGCGTGGTACGGCGACGATCGATCCGCGTTCCAATCAATTATTTGTCACCGACATTGCTTCGAAGCTTGAGGAAATTCGTAATTTGATTCTCAAAACTGACGTCCCGTCTCGCCAGGTTCAGATTGAAGCGCGCCTGGTCCAAGCGAATGACAGCTTCAGCAGAAACCTGGGTGCCCAGCTTGGCGTTACCGATAATCGCTTTCAGCAAGGCGGTACCGCTGGTTATTCCATTGGCGGCGGCAATAGCGTATCGGTGACAGGAACCTATCAGGGCGTGCAGGTGCAGACCGGGCAAATAGCGGGCACAAACGGCGGCGCGCAGAATCAATTCGTGGATCTGCCGGCCGGTACCATCAACGGATACAACCCCACCAGCGTTGGCGTCAGCCTGTTTTCGGCCGCAGCGAATCGATTCCTGAACTTGGAATTGTCCGCGTTGGAGGCCGATGGCTCAGGAAAAATTATTTCGAGTCCTCGGGTCGTGACAGCGGATCAATTGAAGGCTGTGATTGAACAAGGTACGGAAATTCCATACAATTCAGCAACCAGCAGCGGGGCGACTTCGGTATCCTTCCAAAACGCGAACTTGAGTTTGGCGGTCACGCCGCAGATTACTCCGGATGGCAATGTTATTCTTGATGTTGACGTCAGGAATGACTCCGTTGG
>OUMJ01000022.1_pt1 | contig 20897 bp, 14 predicted proteins | sample 1690841 | NCBI WGS metagenome assembly OUMJ01 (sample SAMEA3914812, study PRJEB12502) | metagenome | biome: forest; material: soil | place: Canada | collected 2011-07-07 | depth 0.1 m | reverse complement strand
TCTTTTGCCGTGGCATAAGCATTATCGAAATGCATTTGGCCCAGTTGTGCAAGATGATCTTTCGCTCCCGGATCGTTTTCGAGGAGATAAGCCGGAATCGCTTCGAGGTCCAATACGCATTGCTCGGCGGCGGGTTGTGCGGCTTGGCAATTCAGGGAAAAGCAGATTGCGAGTGCTGAGGGCAAGGCAAAATGTAGTTTCATCGGTTTATTTTATGGCTGTTCAGGCTATTTTATGGGCGAAGGGATGCTATCCCGCACGCTTGCAAAAACACTGTTTCGTAGGGGGCGGCCAACCGCGCCCTACCAAGGTACTTCTCCCCATGCTTACTCAGCGCGATCAAGCAGCACATCTTCACGCTGGCGCAAGGTGGTTTGTATTGCCGTCAAACCTTCCTCAACCGGCGCGAGCAATTCCAGGATCGCCGTGCCGTTCTGCGCATCAAGCATTGAATGCAGCAGCGCGCATTGGCCGACCAGCTGTTCGTCGCAACTGATCAGGGTTTTGAGCGTATCGGCCTCATTGCGATAGCGTTGTGTCATGCGGTCATTTTCCGGTACCGGCTGGGCCTGTATCCGTCCTTTGAGCGCGCTGATGTTTTTGGCCAGCCGCTCCAGGCTCTGGGCGGCTGCCACGACTACAGCATCGGGAAACGGCTTGGCCCGCGTTGGCGTGCCAAAGAACTCGCGTCGATAGCCGGCCTCTGCGCTTTCAACGCTGCTGACGGTAATGCCGAGAAACCATTCAGCCTTGCTGCGCACCAGTTGGTCGTCGGCGCGCAACTGGTTTTCCTGGCGATAAAAATTATAGCCCCAACCGTGGAACAGGTTGATCGCGGCGTGCCGCAGCGCGCCGTCGTCGTAGAAGCCGGAGGCCATGGCTAGATTGCCCTGGTGGGGCCGGTGTCGACGCCCATCGGATAAGTGCCGGTGGCAGGGATGCCGACGTAGTAGGGCAGACCCACCGCTGCATTCGGCGCCGACACCAGGCCTTTTTCGGCCATGCGCAGCGCCAGGTAATAACGCACCGCTTCCATCGGCGTGAGGCCGATGGCTTGCAGCGAGATCAACTCGCGCATGCGTTCGTCTTTCGGCAGGATCAGTACCTTCAGGTCATTCAACATGATGCCGAAGGTTTTCAGGAAATCGGTGAGATGGACCTTGACCAAATCGCGGATTTCGCTGATGTGCTCGTTGATGTTCTCCATCTTGGTGACTTGCACGATTTGGTTGATCGCTTGCTCGATGGCGGGGCCGGCGTAGTCTGCCACTTCTGCCGTATTGATCAGGTTGCCGTTGAACGGCAGATGGGTAATCAGATCGAGCGCCGCCTGCTTGGTGTCCACGTGGATGTAGTAGTCGACCTGGTAAGCCATCTCGGCCATTTCGGCGCTGGTGGCGATACCCTGGCTGCGGATCAATAGCTTGGAGCGATTAATGTAGATGACCTCGAATACCCACGGCGAAGAGCCGCCGAAAAAACCTTGCGCGATGGAGCCCAATATCGGTTTGTCGGGAGTGGTCAGCGCATATTGCCCGGTGTCATAGACGTTCAGGACTGCGCCGCGTGATTTCAACACGCAGAAGTGGTTGCTTTCAACGGTCAGCAAGGAACCGGAAACAATGCTTTCGTCGACGATCTTTACCGCCAGGCTTTTGGTGCCCAGCATATCCGTGCCGTCACGTTGCAGCGATGTGATGACTTGTCTTGTTATGGCCATACAGTTCTCCCTGTTTCCACCGCCATGGCGTTTCTAGTTTGACGGTGGCCTTGCATATTCCGGCAGCTCGGTCGAATCGAAATTAACCTGCTGCGACATTTTCTGTTGTCATATTAACATGGATTAAATAGAAGCTATCCATGTGCATTACATTTCCAATTGTGCATTTATTGCCGGTTGAATAAAACGGTATTTGAGCGACGAATTAACCGACAATTCCTATATCGACGAATCAGGGTTCGGCGTTCAGGTGGAGCGCACGGATTGCGGCGTCGAGGCGTTTGACGGTTGCATCGTCGACCGCATTGCTGCACATGAAATGCCGCGATGCGCCTGGTCCCATGTCAGCAAATTCAATCGCAACAAAATCGTTCGGGTCGACGTTCATGCCGGCCACCCCGCGCGGGGTTTCGTCGCTGGTGGCAACGATGTAGTCGTAGCGGCCCAATGCCAGCTTCGAAATGTTTTGCATTGACGAACCGGCCATGCGCTCGGCGTTGCCGGTCATTTTTCCGATGATGGGGTCGAGTGTGGGACCATAGGAAAATCCTTCCAATAGGCCGGCCTTGAAGTTGGTATCGGCGGTTAGCGCCGCGAAACTTGCATGCTTGCGTATCGCCGCTTCCTTGTTTTTCATGGCGACCACGATCAGCGGTTTGTCGTGATAAAACGGTAGCGTGAATTTTGCAAATGCTGCGCGCTCGGGTGTCTGGTAGATGCCGACCGCGCAAAAGTTCGGCGTGTCGACGCGCACCTCTTCGATCAGTCGCAGTTGCGGCAACATCTGCCACTGCACATCCAGATGTGCTTCGCGGGCGACGGTAGCTGCGATTGGGAGAAAGGTGCCGATCGGTACGCCGCTGGCAAGCTCGGCCATGCCCGGACGCATGACAAAACCGAGCTTGAGCGGTTCGCCGGTTGCATTAGCGGTAGTGGCGGCAATTGTCGTCGCAACCAACACAACTACGATCGCGGTGAGCCGGCGGAATTGCATGTGTTGCTCCGAGACTGCGAAAAATGAAGGTGCTAGCCTGGGGCGCATAGGTGGCCCCGAGAGAGCGTCATTTTAGTTTGTATTTTGTAAATATTAATTCTACCATCGTTAATCATTTAAAAACACTGGCTGGCGAACGCTCTACATGTCGCTGAATACCTGTTGATACAGCGCGGCATAAGATGGGTGACGCTTCAATTCCAGATTCGGCGGTTCGCGCAGCAATACCGGCAGTGCGCCGCAGCGTTCGGCGGATGCGCGAAGTACCAATTCCATCGCGTCGTCGAGACGGCCGAGAACGATTAGCGGCGCCACATGCATGGCGTTGGTCAGGGCGTTTGCGGTGCTGCGCTTGATGCAGGCTTCAATCACGGCTGTCGCTTCGTCATCCCTGCCGACGCGGGCCAGCGCGTAAGACAAGGTTGATGGCGCCAGGGTCAAAGCGGAGGGCGACGACGCCAGTTTGCGGGCGGTATCGACCACTGCTTCGGTGGGTTCTTGCCAGGCTCGCAAAGCAGTCAGGTAGAGCAGCGCCATCTCATTGTTGGGCGACAAATCGAAGGCGGCTTGCGCCTCCCGCAATGCAGCCTCGGGCGCGGCGGCGTGCGCGCAGGCTCTCGCCAGCGTAAAGCGCAGCAGCACAGAATAGGGATGCAAACTGATCGCCCGCCGCAATGCCGCGCATGCCGCTTCCGCCTGGCCGGTTGCCAGTAGATGCCAGCCGTAGTGGAAATTGGTGTCGGGATCGTGCGGGTTGTCGCGCAAGGCGCGTTCGGAAGCAGCGCGCGCTTCGCGGAAGCGCCACGCCCGGTCCAGCAGGAAAGCGCGCGCGGAATACAGGCCCGCCACGCCGGGCATGCTTTGTTCAGCCACATCGAGGTGCTGCAAACCTTCTTCGATCAGCGCGACGTCGGTGTCGACACCCCAGCTATTGGTGCCGGCCAGGCACTCGGCCAGCGCCACCCTGGCGGGCGCGTAATGCGGCGCTTGCTGTATGGTGTCGCGCAGGATCTTGGTGGCCTGGGTCAGCGCTGCCGGCGTGCGTTGCGCAAACAGGTTGCGTGCAAACATCAGCGCTTCCGAGAGGTGCGGCGGCGCCTGTGCCGCCGCCATCAAACGCTGGTGCGCAATCTGCACTTTGGGTTTCTGCGGTTCCTGTGTCAGCCGATAGCCGCGACCGTACAGCGATTCGATGTGGATCTCCTCCCCGGCTTTTCGCAGCAAATGACGCACCTGGTGAATGCAGCGCGACAGGCTTTCGTCCGACATGCCGCTGCCGGGCCATACGTGCTCGGCGAATTCATCCTTGTTGACGACATCCGGCGAGCGGCTCAGCAATAGATGCAGCGCCGCTTGCTCCTTGGGTGGCAGATTCATGACGCTACTGTCCCGATAGACGTAGCCATCGCTGCGGGCCGTCAAGGATGTCGATTTTCGGAAACTTGTTGTAGCCATCAGGATTTGATCAAGATTCGGAAAAGGAGGTGAACTATGATCGCACAGAATTCCCGCGCTTCAAAGACGAGGATGCTGGGCTCCGGCATTGCTTGTTGAGCAATTTTTTGTGGTTCCGATCAATTCTTAGAAAGGACTTGTTTTCCAGATAATCCGTACGCCGTTTCAATCCAGCAAAGAATGGTTGTTCCGAGTTCTTTGCGGGTAAAAATGCGCGCTCGTACAGGCTTGGCAAAAACATCTCCCGTCGTTCCCGCGCAGGCGGGAACCCATAGTGAATTAAGTCGAGCGGACTCCCTATGGATTCCCGCCTGCGCGGGAACGACGGAGGGTTAAGTAACGATTGTTGCCCCGCAAAATATTCAGATAAGCATAAAAAATTGGCATTTTCCAAAATAGCCTAATACAGAGGAGACACAATTTTGAAGAAGACGATTTATTCAGCACTTGCATTGTGTGCAGTGACGACCGCAACCCAGGCGCAAACCTCCGTCACGATCTACGGCAATATTGATCCCGCCGTCATGACCCAGAGCAAATCCGGGGCGACCGGGGCAGGGGGCCGCGACACGGCGATGGTGGACGGTTCGATCGCCTCCAGCCTCTATGGATTCAAGGGAACCGAAGACCTCGGCGGTGGCTTGAGTGCCGGATTCGTGCTGGAAGGCGGCTTCAGCAGCATCAACGGCAAACACGCCAATCCTGGCGTGTACCAAACCCAGCTGTTCGGGCGCGAAGCGAAAATCACGCTGGGCGGTGACTGGGGCACGATTGGCGCAGGCTTGCAACTTGATCCCGGCTTGATCGCTTCCATTTCGACCGAACCGCGCCAGGATACGCCGTCCTTCAGTAACCTGGACTTCTGGATCCACGCAACGCTGGGCAATAATTACTCCGGCGGCGGCGCGCTGCAAGGCGGCATCTACGACGATAACGCGCTCACCTATACCTATGCCAAGAACGGCTTGTATGTCGGCGCGGAATACGGCTTTGGCGGCGTCGCCGGCAGCACCTCGGCCAATTCGACACAGTCGATCGGCATCTCCTATGCCAATGGCGGTTTCACCGTCTCCGGCAGTTACGTGCAGGACAAAAATATCAATCCCGCCGTCGACAGCTATTCAAGCCAGATTTCCGTGTTCGGCCTCGGCTACACTTTCTCGACTGTCGCAGTGCGTGTCCAATATGGCGACTTCAAGACCAATCCGGCCCTCTATACGCAGGTTGCCGACGACATCCAAAGCTGGGGCATCGGCATCGACTGGAAAACCAGCGTGCCGAATAAAGTGAATCTTTCGTACTACGACGCCAAAGATGCCGGTGCAAGTTTCGGCGGCAAAACCACCGAGATCGCCTTGCTCGATACCTACTCGCTATCGAAGCACACATTTGTCTTCGCTCAGGTTGCCGATCTGAACGTGGGCCCCAATGCCGGGCTGAGTGCCGGCCTGGGCGGCTTCTACGTGCCGAATGGCGCCTATGCGAGCGGCAACACCTCCACCTTGTACTTCGGGTTGGGTGTCAATCATACATTCTAACGCAGCTTCCAGTCATGGTCGCCCTGCGCGTTCATGACTGGAAAAGCAGTCCATAGCGCCGGTACGTCTTTATGCCGCCCTTTCACAAATATGACCGCAAATTGCTATTGCAACCACAACATCGCTGGAGGTTTTTCCATGAAGGTTTCGGTCCACATTATTCTGAGTGTTGTGTTTTTCATTGGCGTCGTCAACTTCGCCGGCGCCCAGAACGCTATTCCAAATGCAGGCAAAGCCACGGCGTCTGCGGCAGCACAAATTTCGCACGTCGATTCGGCACAATTTGCCAAAGAATCATTCGTTCTTTCGAACGGCATCAAGGGCTTGCTGGTTACCATTCCAACCCGCAATCCGGTCGATTACGCCCCGCTGATTGCGGGCGATGTCGGCAAGCCGGTTAGCATCACCGGACAATTGTTCCTGCCGGCGCACAGTAACGGCAGGGTTCCGGCTGTGATCGAAAATCCCGGTAGCGGCAACCTCGGGCCGCATCATTTGGCGCATGCCGCTGCACTGACCTCGGTCGGTATCGCCGTGTTGGTGATCGATCCATTTTTCGCACGCAGTATCGACAACACCATGGTCGACCAGTTTGGCCAGATAACGTGGGCCTCAAGCGCTTATGACGTCCTGGCGGCTATCCAATTTCTGCGCGCCCGGCCTGATATCGACGGCCAACGCATCGGCGCGACAGGAGGCAGTCGCGGCGGCACTGCGGTTCTGATGGCGGCGACAGCGCCGCTTTCCGATGCGGTGCTGGGCGCCGGTAAGGGTTTGCGCGCGGTGGTTGCCGGTTATCCCTGGTGCGGCACGCAATTTCAATCAGCGAAGTTGACCAAGGGTGTCGCGCTCTTGACGCTGTCCGGCGACAAAGATGACTGGGTTTCATTCCTGCAGTGCCAGGACGCTACGCATGCGATGCAAGTGGCCGGGCAGAATGCGGTCATCAAGCTGTTCCCTGGCGCTCGTCATGCGTTCGATCGCGCCGATACACCGCCGACCGCGATTCCACAGGCCGTCACTTCGACCATCTATCCAACGGTCTATATGGACAACAAAGGCATCTACTACAATATGCGAACCGGCGCTCTCGACCCGACCCTAACGCCGCAGTATTTTCTCGATTACTCGATCAAGGGCGGCTTTTTGCACCGAGGCGTCACGGTCGGCAGCGAAGGCACGCAAGCCGGCGAATTCGAACAGGAGATGGTGGATTTTTTCAAGGAGCATTTGCTGTAACGGAGCACTGGGCCGGAATTGCTCTGATTGTGGATGGCCAAAGCCTTGGCCGCCCGTGCCAAACCGATGCATGCATAAGATAATCTATTGCCCGTTGTACTACATGCATCCAGCTAGCTGGATGGGGTCCGATTGCAGGTACACCTCGTTGTTGATGGCGGCCAGTACCTGTGCCCATTTGGCTGCATCTTGCGGGAGTTGGGATTGATAAGGCGCGAGCAATCCCATTAAATCTTTTGTATTTGAAGCGCTTTCTGGCGTGACGGTATCGGCAACCAGGGCCGCCTGCACGTATTTGCTCTCATGGTTTGTCTGGCTGGCCGACTTGGCGATGGAGGCTTGCGACAGCACTTTTTTTGTGTAGCCGATGGTGGTCGAGGCGCTGGAGTTATCGTCGATCTGCTCGTAATAATAATTTTGCGATTCTTTATTAGTGGTCAGCTGCAGCGGAACGCTGGGAGTGAGCGACTTGTGATAGCTGGCGCTCAGGCTGGATTGCTGTAGCTGGGTAATCACCCGATTCGGATAGGACGGCCCGGTGATCGAGGTTATTTGCGATGCCTCATACGAGAAATGATCGACTTCATCCAGCCGCAGCGGGTTGGGTGAAGTCGGCGCCTCCGTCACGGAGGCCTGAAAATCGGCCAGGCCGGTCAACATCGCGTGATCCTGGGCGGTTCGCACCGTGGGGCTGCTGTTGAACGCCAATGGATTTGCCGGCGGATAATTGCTGTTGATTTGCGTGAAACCAGCCGTAAACATCACCATCAGCGTGGGATCGGCGTTGGGGTCGCGACTTGCCTCCTGCGTAAATTGCTGGACATAGTTGCTGATGGCCTTTGCTTGTTGCGCCGCCGTACCGATGACGGCGGAATCGGTGAGATTGACGTTGACACCGATAGATCCACCCGCCATGGTGGCATTGACGCTGCGCTGGGTGCTGTTGGCCTGAAAATCGAGCGTCATGGGGGCGCTGTTCGATTGCAACTGGATGCTCAGGTTCACGGAAGACAGCACCGTTGGATCAAATTGGGTCAAGCCTGAAATATCGATCGTGGGCGTGCTTGCCGTCATGCCGTCAATAGCGGCTTGAAACCCCTTGGCCAGATTCGCCAGCGCGAGCTGCTCCTTATTGGTCAAGCTGCCACTGCTGGTCACCTGCACGGCGAGATTACCCAGGCTGCTGATATCCACCTCGACCTTCACCCCCGATACAGTCGTGACATTGAGCACGATGTTGCCGGAAATCGACGAATCGAAGGGTTTGCTGCCGGCATTCGGCGGAGGCTGACCGGCGGTCGGTGGCGGTATGATCTCCCATTGCGAAAAATTGTCGGTCGTGGTTTTGAAGCGAGTCAGTAGCGCCGCACCCAGCCCGGCAAAGCGACCAGCCAGCGTGGTGGCGAGAAAATCACCTCCCATGACCTGGCTGACCGGATCGTCGGGGCTGTTTCCCCATACCGGCGCGCCGAGCGGATTTGTCGGCGCCAAGGGCGGGATATTGATGGGTGAGGTGCTCGGGTTGAGCGGTGCAATCGGGCTGGTAGTCGCTTGGTCCGATGTTTCAGCTACTTGGGATGGTGTCTGAGCGGCTGAAGTTTGATTCACGGCCAGGTAGGGAGCGCCGGTCAACGCGCTACCGGAGGAAATCGACGAAATGGACATATTGTTCCCTTGAATCCATCTAGTTGCAGCGGAGCCGGGACGGCTATTCACATCACGGTCGAGCGACTACAGGCGACTCGCATTGTCAGGGATAGCATGCCGCTGATTTTGTATTGGCTCTGCCGAAATCTGGGAGCGCACAGTTCGTCAGATGGTAATACTTCTAGAGTTATCGGCAACAATTGCGGAAAATTTAATCCATTTTAATGGGGTGGGTTGCGATTTGAGCGGATACGGTGTGTCAAAATACGGGGCTTGGCCAAGCTCGCATTGCCTTGAATAAGCCTCGGCAGCCGGCTTCCGATGCCCGCATTACCGGCATTTTGATGCTGTTTCAACGAAGATGATAAGACGATATGACGAAAACACTTGATTTGGGTTGTGGCGCGCGCCCAAGAAATCCGTTTAATGCGGATGAGCTTTTTGGCGTCGATGTGCGCGACGACCTGGAAGCGAATGTGAAAAGAGCGGATTTGACCATCGAGCCAATTCCCTATGAAGACGCCTCGTTTGAATATCTGACCGCCTACGATTTCATCGAACATATTCCGCGCATCGTCTATGCGCCGGAGCGCCGCAATGCCTTCATTGAATTCATGAACGAAGTGTATCGGGTGCTGAAACCGGGCGGCTTGTTCATGTCGCAGACGCCCGCCTATCCGCATCCCGCCGCTTTTCGCGACCCGACCCACGTCAATTTCATCACCGATGAAACCTTTCTCTACTATTTCGACGATATCCATCGCTGGGCCTCGATCTACGGCTTTCAAGGCGCTTTCCGCATCGTCGCCCACCGGCGGCGCGGCGCCAATCTGCATGCCATCCTGCAAAAAGTGCCGGTGCCGGATCTCGATGCATTGAGCTTCAATGAGAAACGCAAGATGAGATGGTTGCGGCGGTGGCGCTTGTTTTGGCAGCGCGATGGATTGGGTTAACGCGCCATCAACCCAACATTGGCCAGGCCGGGCAGAAACCAAAGCAACGACAACGGCCGTAAAACCAAACCCTATGCCGCTTCTGTTGTTATTGTATGGAGCGCGTTCACGCTCCCCAATTTCAATGCGGCGTCAAGCGTATCCATGAATTCTCTAACCTTGATAGGCTTCGTGAGATAGTGGGAAAATCCAGCGTTCATGGCTTCGTCAATATCATGCGGCATCGCATTGGCGCTAACCGCAATGACTGGAATGTGGGTCGTTGACAAATCTGCGTGAAGAATTTTCATCGCTTCGATGCCGCTGATGCCTGGCAGATTGATGTCCATCAGAATCACGTCCGGCTGATTTGTGCGCGCGAACGTAATGCCAAGATTGCCTGTCGTCACACATATCAGACGTAGATCAGGGCGGCGGGCAATAAGTTGCTCAACCAATGTCAGGTTGGCCGGATTGTCTTCCACGTAGAGTACGGTGCGTATTGCCATGCTGTCCGGAATCGGCGCACGCGACGGCATAACTTGCCCGGCTTCTTCCGCTGCCAGTGGCGGTGCAATGGCCTGGATAAATTCGATCCAGAACACACTCCCCACGCCAATGGTACTTTCTGCACCGATTGTGCCGCCCATTAGTTCGACCAGCCGCTTAGTCACCACCAGCCCGATACCCGATCCTTCCTCGACGCCGGATTCCTGGCCTAGCCGATTGAAAGCCTGAAATAGCTGCGCAAGCTGCTCTGAAGCGAGTCCGACTCCGGTGTCGCGGATATTGATGCGGATCTTGCCTGGTTCAGTAACGGTACACTCTACAGCGACATCTCCGCCGGGGCGGTTGTACTTGATAGCGTTGGAGAGGAGGTTGATCAAACACTGCTTGAACCGGGTGCGATCGACATAGACAAAATAAGGGGTTTTGAATGGCGAAAAAGTCAGGCGGATTTCTCGCTGCTTTGCTTGGGGTTCGATCATTGTCTGACAATCCAACATGACATCGCCCAGCGAGACTGGTTCCGTGGACAGGATCACCTTACCCGACTCGATTTGCGCGAGATCGAGAATTTCATTGACCAGTTCCAGCAAATGCCAACCTGCTTTCATAATTTGCTTAATGCTTTGCGCCTGGGACATGGATGGTGGTGGCGAATCGGTTTCCATTAGCTGTGAAAAGCCTAGGATTGCATTGAGCGGTGTGCGCAATTCATGGCTCATGCTCGACAGGAACTCCGATTTGGAGTTATTCGCGTTCACGGCCTCTGACCTGGCGCTTTCAAGTTCGTCATTCGTTTTCTGTGCAGCGATCAGAAAACGTTGTGTCTCGGCATGAATCAAATTGCCGATCTGATGCTGTGCATCTTGATGCTTTAAATACGCGAACCAAATGCCTAATAAGCCTGCAAGTAGACTGGCCACAATGATAATGCCAAACATGGTGCGAATTTTTGACTGGAAGCCGTCCTCGCGTTCGTTGAGAGCAATTCTCTCAATCTTAAGGAATGCAAGAGTCTCATCGCGAAATGAGTCCATCAAATGTTTGCCGGTGCCAATATTAACCACTGCTTTTATTGCCGAGGTATCTTCGTGTCGGCGCAATTCAATCACACGGGCCGTTTCTACCAATTCCGCTTCAACCAACGGCATCATCGCATCGAGACGTTGTTGTGCCGATGGGATTAAAGTAATTTGACGCAGGCTTCGCAATTGGTTGACGATGTTGCCGCGTACCAATAGATAGGGCGTTAGAAAGGATTCATCGCCTGTCAGTAGAAAACCGCGATAACCTGTCTCCGCATCTTTCAGGGAAGACAGCAACTCATTGGCGCTATCCAATTCAAGGTTGATATGCTGCCGTTGGGCAGCAGCTTCGGTGATCTGTTGGAATGACCAGAACAAGACGGCGATGACCGCAAGGAGCATCATCGCTGCTCCGATAATCGAAGCGGTGGATTTAGAGGGGTATTTCAAGGCTATTCTGTCCCTTGCATTGCGCGTACATTTGGCCGATTTTGGCTGCTACTAAATGCAATTGTGAGGACAAGCACAACAAGACTATCCGATTACAATCCACCTACACGTTCATTGTAAGCCGTACGGCAATGACTGGAGTGAATTAAATAGGAAACGCCGTTTTGGCAGTATGGATGGCATTCAAGCAATAAAGGGTCTTTGATGCAAATTGAACATCAAAGACCGATGTGGGACGAACGTCATCATCGCTGGTCTAGCCACAACTCGTCACCCTAGCTGGACGTAGCCGCCACACTGGCCCGTGCCGTGTGCAATTTGTTGTAGCTGTCAATCAGGCGCCGGTGCCTATCGAGTCCTTCGAGTTTCATGCTCGTTGGCGTCAGGCCGAAGAAGCGCACGCTGCCGTCCACCGACCCCATCACCGCGTCCATTCGAGGGTTGCCGAACATCCGGCGGAAATTGACCGTGTAATCGTCCAGTTCCAGGTCGTTGTCCAGCAGCACCTCCAGCACCACATTCAAGGCCTGATAAAACAATCCGCGCTCGACCGTGTTGTCGTTGTACTGCAGGAAGGCTCCCACCAGCTCTTGCGTCTCCTCGAATTGCTGCAAGGCGAGATGGATCAGCAGCTTCAACTCCAGAACTGTCAGCTGGCCCCAGGCTGTATTCTCGTCGAATTCGATACCGATCAAGGTGGCTATGTCGGAGTAATCATCCAGCTCATTGTTCTCCAAACGCTCAAGCAACGCTTCCAGGCTGGCATCATCCAGTCGATGCAAATTCAAAATATCGGCGCGGAACAACAGCGCTTTGTTTGTGTTATCCCAGATCAAATCTTCCACCGGATACACTTCCGAATAACCCGGCACGAGAATCCGGCAGGCAGTGGCGCCTAACTGTTCGTACACCGCCATATAGGCTTCTTTGCCCATGTCTTCGAGAATGCCGAACAAGGTCGCGGCTTCCTCGGCATTGGAGTTGTCACCCTGGCCGGAAAAATCCCACTCAACAAAATTGAAATCGGCCTTGGCACTGAAAAAGCGCCACGACACCACGCCGCTGGAATCAATGAAGTGTTCAACAAAGTTGTTTGGCTCAGTGACGGCGTTACTGGTAAAGGTGGGTCGAGGCAAATCGTTGAGGCCTTCAAAACTGCGACCCTGCAGCAATTCCGTAAGACTACGTTCCAGCGCCACCTCCAGGCTTGGGTGCGCGCCGAACGAGGCAAACACGCCGCCGGTCTTCGGGTTCATCAAGGTGACGCACATCACGGGGTACACCCCACCCAGCGATGCATCCTTCACCAGCACCGGAAAGCCTTGCTCTTCCAACCCTTTAATGCCGGCCACAATGCCAGGGTATTTCGCCAGCACTTCGTGCGGCACATCAGGCAATGCGATTTCGCCTTCCAGAATTTCGCGTTTTACCGCCCGTTCGAAAATTTCCGACAGACATTGCACCTGGGCTTCGACCAGCGTATTACCGGCGCTCATGCCATTGCTGACGTATAGGTTTTCGATCAGGTTGGACGGAAAATACACCACCTCGCCGTCCGATTGCCGCACGTACGGGAGCGAACAGATACCGCGCTGCGCATTGCCGGAGTTGGTGTCGACCAGATGCGAGCCACGTAGTTCGCCATCGGGATCGTAAATTTGCAGGCAGTATTCATCCAGAATTTCAGCCGGCAGCGCGTCTTTACGGCCAGGCTTAAACCAACGCTCATTCGGATAATGTACAAACGCTGCGTTGGCGATGTCTTCGCCCCAAAACTGACCGCCATAGAAATGATTGCAATTCAGGCGCTCGATGAACTCCCCCAACGCCGACGCCAACGCGCTTTCCTTGGTCGATCCCTTGCCATTGGTAAAACACATCGGCGAGTGCGCATCGCGGATATGCAGCGACCACACATGGGGGACAAGATTGCGCCACGAAGCGATTTCAATCTTCATGCCCAAGCCCGCCAACACCCCCGACATATTGGCGATGGTTTGCTCCAGCGGCAGGTCCTTGCCCGCAATATAGGTGCCCGCTTCAGAAGCCGGTGCCAGGGTCAGCAAGGCCTGGGCATCGGCATCCAGATTCTCTACCTCTTCAATCACGAACTCGGGTCCGGCTTGCACCACTTTTTTCACCGTACAGCGGTCGATGGAGCGCAAAATACCTTGGCGGTCTTTGGCGGAGATATCCGCCGGCAACTCGACCTGAATCTTGAAAATCTGCCGATAACGGTTTTCCGGATCGACAATATTATTTTGCGACAGGCGGATATTTTCGGTAGGAATATCGCGAGTTACGCAGTACAACTTCACAAAGTAAGCCGCGCACAAGGCCGACGAGGCCAGAAAGTAATCGAACGGACCAGGCGCCGAGCCATCGCCCTTATAGCGGATAGGTTGGTCGGACACCACCGTGAAATCATCGAACTTGGCTTCAAGACGAAGCTTATCGAGAAAGTTGACCTTAATTTCCATGGGGGAATTCCAAAATTGTGTTCAAAATGATTTAGCGTTGCGTTGCTGTCGTCTTTGCCATAAAACTCGACGCCGATGCGTTCGCGACCGTTGGTTAAGGGCCCAGCCCTTCGATAAGAGCGTCCTCTCTTGCGATCAGGACGTCGAAATTGTCACCTTCAAACTGCTGCACAAGTTAATGGCTCATGATTTTCAAGAGCAGTAGCCAGCAAGAGTTGAACGGGAATCGTGCATTTTGAATTTCTAATTGCATTGTATGCATTAGATTGCCCAAGAGCGCAAGTGACTCCAATTGGCGACAATGAACCATCAGTATATCGCCAGAATATCGATTCTCGTGCCGCGGCGCTGCAAAAATGCCGAAAAACGGAAATTATTTTGCATCGCGCGGCGAATACCATCAATCACAGGTACGTCTTGAACATGGCCAAAATTGACCTTTTAAGCTCTTTGGGGGAGGGCATCTATGGCATTTGCGATAACGCAGGTCAGGATGGGCGCTTCACGCGGCTTCGACTACGAACATCCGCGCTTGCTGGGCTTCCTGACGTTCGGCCTTGATCGGCGCATACCTCTCGGAATTGTAGAAGGCTAGCGCCTGGGCGAGGGTCGGAAACTCAAACACGCCGGCCATCGGCAGCGGCGCTTCATCGCCCTCTAGAATCTGCGCAACAGGACCGAAATGCAGAATCTGCCCGCCCGCCTCTTTTAGCGCCGCCTGAAAGCGTGGAGCGAGCGCAGCCTGCTTGGCGGAATCGATGACGCGGAGATTGACGTGTACGTATGCTGGCATTGTGTCCTCCGTTAATAATGTATATACATTATAATGCGAAGATGGCGTTGTCAAGAAGGTAGACGTGAACGGTTTTGATCCAGAATCTTTGAAAGGCGTCGCAGCGGAGTGTCCAGGCTTCCAGGCGCGTGCAACGGCGCGCGCACTCACACGATACTACAATGCCTGCTTCAAGGCGCTCGGGCTGACGGCCGAGCAATTCAGCCTCTTGGTTGGGATCGGTGCGACCGAGGGCGCGACGCTCGTCGAACTTGCGGATAGGGCCGGGGTCGATCCGACTACCCTCAGCCGAAATGTCCAGAATCTGGAGAGCCGCGATTTGGTCAGTGCTAAAGGCGGGCGTGGCCGTGCTGGAAAGCGGCTAGCTCTGACGACATCCGGGCGTCAACTCGTGGTCGATGCGTTCCCGGTGTGGAATTGGGCCAAGGCGGAACTCGCCCGTCGCATGGGCGATGAAAAACTTCATTCGGCAAGGCAGGCAATGATGGAGCTGGCTAAGGCCGCTGAATCCTCATCTACATAATATGGTCTTTGCGGGACGAAGCTCTGGACAACATCAGAAGGGCTAGACAACGAGAATTCGCGTACCTGGCGATCCAGGATTGTGCGCTGCGTTGGGCGTCGTTTTTGCACCTTACTTGACTCTTGCAATGGTAATCACAATGGCGAAAAACGACCCGAGCCGAAGTTCGCGACGGGCTGCTTTCGGGTGAATTGTTCCTGCGAGTTTTATGCCAATACACATGACACGATTCAGTAAATTACTGGGTCAAAGTGCTCTTATCTTACTTCGCCGCTTCCGTAATTGCCTTGGCACGTTTTAATAAGGGCTTGGCCTGCGCATTCCGTCCCTGGTCTTGGTAGAGTCCAGCGAGATTGTTAAGGCTCTTGGCAACGTCCGGGTGATTTGGTCCAAGCACCTTTTCTCGAATCGCCAGCGAACGCTTGTACAAAGGTTCGGCTCGTGCATAGTAGCCCCAGGCTCGGTAGAGTCCAGCGAGGTTGTTGAGGCTTTGAGCAACGTCGAGGTGGTCGGGGCCCAACATCTCTTCCCGAATTGCCAGCGCGCGTTTGTACAAGGGTTCTGCCTCTGCAAACTTACCTTGAGCTTGGTAGACCATAGCCAGGCTGTTGAAGTTATTGACAACGTCGATGTGATTTGACCCAAGCACCTTTGTCCGAATCTCAAGCGAGCGTGCGAACAGGGGTTCGGCTTGCGCAAGCTGGCCTTGCGCTTGATAGAGCGAAGCGAGATTGTTGAGGCTGGCGGCAACGGCGGCATGATTTGGTCCCAGCGCCTTTTCCCGAATCGCCAGCGCGCGCTTGTACATGGACTCCGCCTGTTGATACTGCCCCTGAATTCGGTACAGCAAAGCGAGATTGTTTAGGCCTTCAGCAACGTCGAGGTGATCAGGCCCAAGCGCCTTTTCCCAAATCGCCAGCGCGTGCTGGTACAAAGGCTCGGCTTGCTCATAGTGACCCTCATCTTGGTAAAGTAGTCCGAGATTGTTGAGGCTCCGGGCAACATCGGCGTGATCAGGCCCAAGCGCCTTTTCACGAATTGCCAGCGAACGCTGGAACAAGGGCTCAGCTTGCGCAAACTGGCCCTGGGTTCGGTAGAGTCCTGCAAGGTTGTTGAGGCTATTGGCAAGGCCGGGGTCATCCGGCCCCAACACCTTTTCGCGAATCGCTAACGCGTGTTTGAACATGAATTCGGCCTGCCCAAACTGCCCCTGAATTCGGTAGAGAAACGCAAGGTTGTTGAGACTCTCGGCAAGGTCCGGGTGATCCGGCCTTAGCACCTTTTCTCGAATCGCCAGTGCGCGTTTGAACAAGGTTTCGGCCTGTGCGTACTGACCCTGCGCCTGGTAGAACAATGCGAGATTGTTGAGGCTCTTGGCAACGTCGGGGTGATCTGGTCCAAGCGCCTTTTCGCGAATCTCCAGCGAGCGCTGGTACAAGGGTTCGGCCAGCGCATACTGCCCCTGGGATCGGTAGAATCCGGCAAGGTTGCTGACGCTATCCGCAACGTCAGGGTGATCCGGCCCCAATTCTTTTTCCCGAATCTCCAACGACTGTTTGAACAAGGGTTCGGCCTCGGAATACCGACCTCGGGCTTGGTAGAGCGTGGCGAGATTGTTCAGGCACTGGGCGATTTTGGCGTCATGTGGTCCCCGCGCTTTTTGCCAAATCTCCAGTGAGCGCTGGTACAAGGGTTCGGCCAGCTCATACTGACCCTGGCTTTGGTAAAGTAATGCCAGATTATTCATGCTCCCGGCAATGATGACATTGTCGGGAGCATACATACTTTGAGCTAGCTTGAGACTCTGTTTTGCAATATCGATTGCATGCTTAAAGTCGCCCTTGTGATACAGATCGTCCACCTGTTGATTTAGATCATTTAAGGTCGAATCGCTCCCGGCCGCTGCCGTTTGCGTTAGAAATATCGCAAGCGTAAAACACATTGTTCGGACTAACGCATGTTTTCGACATCTTTGCATCATGAATAAAATTCTCCAGGAGCGGCTTCAAAAATACTATCGAAAAGCGATTGAGGATCGGAACATTACTTCCACAACGTTGAACGACCGCTAGCGTACAGGCAATTCGGAGGCTCGACTGGCCGCTTGCAGTCGATATCCCACAAAATTTGTCCGATTGTTACCCGCTGCAAAGCTGACTTTCGCACATATCGACAAAAGATTAACCAAAAAACTGCGGCCCGTCATCTGACACGTTGTGTAAGATCAAGCCACAACTTATGCAGTTAAGTGAATGTATTGCTTTCCAGCGCAACGCCAGGCTCCACATCCATTTTGCGGGCCGTACGCACTAGAAGCGTGCTTGCAAACTGCTCGAATTCGGCTATCGGAAGCGGTGCGCTGAAGAGGTAGCCTTGGTAGTCGTGGCAGCCATTTGCGGCCAGGAATTCTCTCTGCTCTTCGGTTTCGACGCCCTCGGCGATGACTGACAGGCCGAGGCTTTTGGCGAGCGCCACGATCGTCTTGGCGATCGCTGCATCGTTCTGGTCGACCAACACGTCGCGCACGAAGGACTGGTCGATCTTCAACTGGTCGAGCGGCATTCTTTTCAGATAGGAGAGCGAAGAATAGCCGGTGCCGAAGTCGTCGAGCGAGAAGCAGACGCCCTTGGTTTTCAAGGTGCCCATTTTTTCGATCACCGTCGATACGTCGTCCACCAGCAGGCTTTCGGTCAACTCCAGCTTGAGGCGGCGCGGATTGGCGCCTGTGCGCTCGAGCGTTGCCAGCACCAGGCCCACAAAATCGAGTTGCCGGAATTGGCAGGCGCTGACATTGACGGCCAGCGTCAACTGCGCCATTTCCGGTCGTGTGGCCCAGATTGCCAACTGTTGACAAGCGGCTTCGAGCACCCATTGACCCAAGGGGAGAATCAGGCGGGTTTCTTCGGCGATATGAATGAACTCGGAGGGAAATACCAGCCCCACTTGCGGACGTTGCCAGCGCACCAGCACTTCGGCGCCGGTCAGGCGGTCCAAGCCCTCGATCTGCGGCTGGTAGTAAATCAGGAAGTCGCCGTCTTGCAAGCCGCTACGCAAATCTTTTTCCAGGGCTGCGCGGTGCATGATGGCCGCTTCCATCGCCGGCGCGAAGAAGCGCACCGTATCGCGGCCGACGGCTTTGGATTTGTACATGGCGAGGTCTGCCTGTTTCATCAAACCGTCGAAGGAGTCGAGTTTCTCACGGTACAAAGTCGCACCGATGCTGGCCGTATTGACGTAGGAGAAGCCACCCAATTGATAGGGCAGGCGCAGCGACGCCAGGATTTTCTCGGCGACGGTTTCCGCAAGATGCGCGGCCTCTTGTTCGTCGGCGCTCAGATTGGCCAGGATCACCACGAATTCGTCGCCGCCCAGGCGCGCCACGGTATCGACTTCGCGGACAAAGGCGATCAGGCGCTTGGCGACCTGGCGCAGCAGCTTGTCGCCGACATCGTGGCCGAGGGTATCGTTGAGCGCCTTGAAATCGTCGAGATCGATGAAGAGCAGGGCGCCGTAATTGTCGCTGCGCCCGCCCGCCAGAATCGCTTGCCGCATACGGTCGGTAAACAATGTGCGGTTTGGCAGGCCGGTCAGCTGGTCGAAGAAAGCGAGGTCCTTGATCTCGGCTTCTGCCTGCTTGCGCTCGGTAATGTCGGAATGCGAAGCGACGAAATGCGTCACTTTGCCATCCTTGTTTTTTACCGCCGAAAGGTTAAGCCATTGCGGATACTCTTCCTTGTTCTTGCGCCGGCCCCAGATTTCACCCTGCCACCCGCCGGTATTGAGGACGCTGTCGCGGATAGCGCGATAGAAATCCTCATTGTGACGATTCGATTTGAGGATGGTCGGCGTCTTGCCAACCAGATCGGCTGCGGTATAGCCAGTGATTTTGGTGAAGGCCAGATTGATTCTCTGGACGATGCCCTCGGCATTGGTGACGATAATGCCGTCGTTGGATTCGAAGGCCGTGGCGTTGATGCGCAACTCGGCCTCGGTATAATTGCGTGCGCTGACGTCGTGCAAGGTGGTGACGATCAAACGGCCCCGGCTGGTTTCAATCGCGCTGAGATTGACTTCGACGTCAATTTCCTTGCCGTCGCTACGCATTGCCTTGGCTTCGTGGGCACGCGCCTCCTGTTGCGCTGCCGGTGTATCCGGCGCCAAGGCCAGCAGCATGGGGTGCTGCGCATACAGCCGATCCGGCACGATGATTTTGCAATGGCGGTCCTGCAACGCGCCGGGCGCGTATCCAAGCAAGAGTTCGGCCTGGCGATTGGCCATCGTAATTGCCCCATCCCCATCAACGATCACCAATGGATCGACATTGCTATCGATGACGGCTTGCAGGCGTTCCTGGTCCGCGCGCAAATTTTCTTCGGTCTGTGCTGACTGCAGCTTTTTAAGATAGCAAAACAGGATGCCGGAGCAGCAAAAGATCCCCAACTGGAGCATCAAGTCGAAGCTCCACTTGAATGTCGCGCCGGGCGGCATGAAGAAATAACTTGCCGCCAAGGCACTGAGTGCGAGAGCGAGAAGCCCCGGCCGCACGCCGAAAAACAAGGCCGAGAGTGCAATCGCCGGGTAGAAAGTGAGGAACGCGTATCCCGTTGTGTGCGGCAAAATCAACAGTCTGCCCGCCAGCGCAACCATGACAGTGGCGACGGCAAAACAGTAATCGCGCCAGATCGTGCCTGGGGTCGCGCCTGCACGAACGCTGCCAAGAGCATGGTTACGCATGAGATTCTTCGGATTTGCCGTCAATGTCGTTATTCCTATTGCAAACGCAAGTTACCTGAAACATATGATTATTGGTAAGTGTACTCCATTGTTTTCGCCTCAGAAAACAAGCTTCGCTTGGATCTGCTAATTGGCAATTGCCAATTTAACGGCGTGTCACGCCAAGAATCATCATCACCAGCATCCCCACGGCAAATAGAACGCGGATGATAAATTACATCGACCGGGTTTGCCGCCGCTTGACGGCCGCTTTAACGGCAGCCTTGGCCGTCTGCGCGGGCGCTTTTGTTGCTTGTGGCATGTGCCGCCTCGCGCCGGCCTGAGGCGCCGGAACTTTTTTCGGTTTCTCGATCTGCTTCTGCCACCATTTCACCGAATTGGCGTTGGTCTCGTAAAGCAAGGCTTCCGGTGCAGATTTTTTGGATAGCTATTGTAATTGAGCTTTAATGGCGGCCACCTGAAATTAACCCAGGAAGGCGCGTTTTCAGTCGGGCTCTTATTAATCTTTACATAGATATCGAGGAATTGGCGGCAAAATGTTACCCTACAATAAGACGGTAATAAAATCCGGGCAGCATGTCAAACTTTCAATCGAGAGGAACAGACTTATGCTAAATAAACAGTTCCGTGTTCCGTTATTGGGTTTGCTGGCGATGGCTGTCAGCATCATCGTGGCGGCTCTGGGAACCTGGATGGGCGGCACGTCCCCCATCCTGTTGACCGCCATCGGTACCGGCGCCGCTTTGCTGACCCTGTTCCTGCTCACCAGACCCGGCGACAGCGGTCAAGCCAGCCTGGCCGACATCATCAGCGGCGAACTGGACCACATCATGATCGGTTCGGCCGAGACTTCCTATTTC
>OUMJ01000033.1_pt1 | contig 21628 bp, 20 predicted proteins | sample 1690841 | NCBI WGS metagenome assembly OUMJ01 (sample SAMEA3914812, study PRJEB12502) | metagenome | biome: forest; material: soil | place: Canada | collected 2011-07-07 | depth 0.1 m | reverse complement strand
TTCAAGTTTTATTTCGATAGGATAGAACCATGGCAAATATCGCCTTTCTCGGGACTGGATTGCTCGGCGGTGCGTTCGCTGAAGCGGCGGCAAAACGCGGCGATTCGGTCACCGCATGGAATCGCTCAGCGGACAAAGTTCACGCCCTGGCACAATTTGGCGTCAAAGCTGCGGCAACCCCTGCAGACGCCGTTCAAGGTGCGTCGCGCGTGCATCTGGTGTTGAAAGATGACGCGGTCGTCGAAGAGGTGATTGCCATGGCGCGCACCGCTGTAGCGCCTGACACGATCCTGATTGATCACACCACTACCTTGCCGACCCTCACCGCAAAGCGGGCCGAACGCATGCAGGCGGCCGGATTGAAGTATCTGCACTGCCCTGTCTTTATGGGACCACCGGCAGCTCGCAACGCGCAAGGCTCGATGATGGTTGCCGGCCCAAGCGCGCTGTTTGAATCGGTCAAAGCGGATCTTGCCAAGATGACCGGGCGCCTCGTTTATATGGGTGAGCGCGCCGACCTTGCCGCCGCCAACAAATTGCTGGGTAACGCCATGATCATCGGCCTCTCTGCGGTGATGGCGGATGTCTTGACCCTGGCGCAGGCCAGCAGTATCGATGGTGAAGACGCCATCAAATTGCTTGGTATGCTGGACTTGAATGCGATGGTCGGCGGGCGTGGCCTCAATATGGCAAAAGGCAACTTCAGCCCAAGCTTTGAGCTAGCGATGGCACGCAAGGATGTGCGACTGATGTTGGAGACCTCAGGCAATCGCACGATGGCGGCACTGCCATCAATTGCCGCAAGAATGGATCAGCTCATATCCGCAGGGCATGGTGCTGAAGACGCTAGCGTGCTGGGCATTGATGCGGTGGTACGACCATAAATGGTCGTGGCGATCGTCCAAAACGGGTTCTAGTCAACGATAGGTGCGGCAAAAGGACTTTCGCGCGTGGGACACTGCCTATTTACTTCCAATCGGTCAATCCGTACTTGGCAAGAATTTTGGCGAGCTGCCCATTTTGGCGCAGCGTCTCCATGCCTTCATCGAATTCCTTGACGAGATACTGCGCATTTTTTAGTTTAGGACTAAAAGCAGCATAAATTTTCGTTTGCTTCTGGCAACCGGCCAAAACCAGATCATGCTCAAGTCCAAACTTGAAAATGAGCTGCTGCATGACGTGGTCATCTTCAATTACTCCGTCCAGGCGCCCCAACGCAAGATTCCTTGCGTTTATCTCAGCCGGCTCTTCGCCTTTTTGAACAATAATTTTGCTCCTGTTTTCTGGCCGTTTTAGCCAGGCATCGATTTCAGTCGAATAGCTATAGCCAGACGACACACCGATTCTTTTCAGCGAATTGAGGTCCCCTGCGCTTGAAAACTTGATCTTGTTATTTGGCCCAACGTACAAACAATCACTTGAATCTCCGATCGACTCGCTTCCAATCAGCAGGCCAAAGGTATCCGCCTCATGTTGCGTCGCTGCGAGTGCCACATCCGCCTTCCCATCGCGAGCCTGAATCAAGGTTCGATCCCATGGAACAACTTCGTACCGAATCTTTATGCCTTTCGGTTCAAATATCGCCTGTAATAATTCAATCACATAACCTGGCGTCGCAGTTCCCGGCTCGCAATTATAGGGACACCAACGATCTGCCTGTACCGTGAGTTCCTGAGACCTTGCAGTCGCAGAGAATAGGAAGGAAAAAGAGAGGGTCGCAAGGAGAAGAAATCGACGCAGCGATATGCTCTTTTGGCGCGTCAAAATTGGCAATTCGATTTGCATCAGTTGCAGCATCGTTACCCCTATCGTCCCTTTGCAGCGGTGCGAATCATAGACCAAGCGTTTTATTGATCAGCTATTGCGTAGTCATCGCCATTTTCAGAAGCATGCGAAAGTGGTTCGTTTTTCCAGTCGCGCTACGCGCGGAGAACAAGCAAGCTCGCTGCCAGTTTATCCCTTTTTTCATCGTATTGGGAGTTCCCAGCATTGCTATTATCAAAGTTCGCTTAGCCGACCGGAAGCAACTTACACGATCAAATCCGGATCAATACAGATTACCGCATCGCGCTTGGCGTGGTGCCAAATTCCCGCTTAACCAACTTACGCAACGCCGTTCCATCCTGATAACCGACTTGCGCCGCGATCGCTTCAATCGACAGCGTTGTGGTTTCAATCAAATGCGAGGCCCGCATTAACCTCCGGCGCTGAATGAACTTGATGGGCGAAATCCCCGTTGCGCAGGCAATGCGGCGCGACAAAGTCTTGGCTGACAGCGCCAGTTCGGAAGACAAGGCGGCGACGCTGATTGGCGTCGACAAATGCGCATCGATCCATCGCTCAGCGGCAATCACGGTTGGATCACTATGTTGCACATGCGTTTGCATCATGTATTTCGCCTGCGAAGGCCGCTGGTCGATGAGCAGGTAACGTGAACATAGATGGGCAATCGCGCTTCCCATCGTCTCGGTTACCACCGCCAACGCAAGATCCAGCTGCGCATAGGCGGCACCTGCAGTCAGGTAAGGTCCGTCCTGAACCAGCATTTTTGTTTCGTCGAGCTTGATCTGTGGAAAGCGGGATCGAAACAGTGGCGCCAGCCACCAGGTCATGGTGGCACGCCGTCCGGCCAACAAGCCGGCCTGCGCAAGCAGGAACACTGACGAACAGGAAGCGCCGATCTTGACGATGCCATTATCCATGGCTTGCAACAGCCGCATCATGTCCAACGCATCCTTGGCGGTAAATTTCGCGACGATCTCTGCGTCGCTTTTCAGGCCACAACCGGGAACGATGATCCAATCCGGCTTGATCGCGGATTCCAGCAATTCGCTGAATGCAATATCAGTGGAAAGGCGCAAGCCGCCGCCCGTCTGCACAAATTTTTTATACCCAGCGGTCAATACACGGACTTTATGCGGCTTGCTCGTGTTGGCAAGAAACGCCTGCCCTGTCTTCAAGGTATCCAGGGTAATCGCCAGGCTGGAATCCATGACGCCATCCAGCACCAATATCAAAATGGTTTTCATTTGTCCATTTTGACATGAAAAATGTCATTTCAGGACATTGCCTTCAAGCTTGCAAAAATGCAAACTCAAGGTTCTTGATCAGAGGAGAGCATTTTATGTCGCATACGCACCAAACCTATCACGGCTCTTGCCATTGCGGCCGAGTCGCCTTTGAACTGCAAGCCAAGCTTGAATACGTCATGGACTGCAACTGCTCGATGTGCCGTCGCCGGGGAGCGCTGTGGCACGGTGCATCCGAGCAGAGTTTGCGCATTGTCAAAGGCGAGGATGAACTCGCGCTCTACCAATTCAACACGATGACGGCAAAGCACTTTTTTTGCAGGCATTGCGGAATCCATCCATTCGTTCGTCCGCGCCTGGATCCGAGCAGGTGGGCCGTCAACATTCGCTGCATTGACGAAGTCGATCTCTCGGCCTTGAAGGTCATTCCCTTCGATGGGGAAAACTGGGAAGGCGCTGCCAAGGCCTTCTACGAGAGCCGCAAGTCTGCGCCTGCGGCTTAATCAGGTCGAGAGAATGTAGCGATCAAATTCCGGTACGCGCAGCGATATATGCTTTCACCTGCGCCACATCGGCGGCCATCACATCGAACCGCTGCGGCAGCGCTTCGATGTTTTCAAAGCCAGCCGGACGTGCAGCATCGCGGCCCAGTGCTTCGCGGATGGTTTCATTGAACTTGGCCGGCAATGCGGTTTCCAGCACGATCATCGGCACACCCGGTTTGACGTGCTCACGCGCAACCTTGACGCCGTCGGCGGTATGGGTATCGATGGTGATGCCGTATTTGGCCTCGATATCGCGAATGGTGCGAACGCGATCTTCATGCACGGATTTGCCGGAATCGAAACCGAATTGGGCGATGTTGGCGAATTCGTTGCCGTCGCTGCCTGGATTGCCGGATAAATCGAAGCCGCCGTGCGTTTCCACTTTCTTGAACAAGGCCCGCACACGCTCGCCGTCACGTCCCAGCAGATCATAGATAAAGCGCTCGAAGTTCGAGGCCTTGCTGATATCCATGCTGGGGCTGGTCGTATGATAAGTCTCTGCCGATTTGCGCACGCGATACATGCCGGTGCGGAAAAATTCATCCAGCACGTCGTTCTCGTTGGTCGCCACCACCAACCTATCGATAGGCAAACCCATCATGCGGGCAATGTGACCGGCGCAGATATTGCCGAAGTTACCGGACGGTACGGTGAACGACACCTTTTGCTGATTCTCGGTAGTCGCCGCCAGATAGCCGCAGAAATAATACACTACCTGCGCCACCACGCGGGCCCAGTTGATCGAATTGACGGTGCCGATTTTCTGTTTAGCCTTGAAATCGTGATCGTTGGAAACCGCCTTGACCATATCCTGACAATCGTCGAACACGCCTTCAATAGCGATATTGAAAATATTCGGATCCTGCAGGCTGAACATCTGTGCAGTCTGGAACGCGCTCATTTTCTTGTGCGGCGACAGCATGAACACCCGGATGCCGCGCTTGCCGCGCATCGCATATTCGGCCGCGCTGCCAGTATCGCCGGAGGTAGCGCCGAAAATATTCAATTCGGCATGCTGCTTTGCCAAGGTGTATTCAAACAAGTTACCCAGCAATTGCATCGCCATGTCTTTGAACGCCAATGTCGGGCCGTTGGACAATGCCTGCAATAGCAATTTGCCGCCGTTGACCTGTTCCAGCACGCATAAAGGCGTGATTTGCGCCGCATCCTCGCCTGCACGCACATTACGGTAGACCGCGGCGGTATAGGTTTTGTCGGCCAAGGCCTTCAAATCCGCTTCGGGAATATCGGTGGCAAATTTCCTCAATACCTGGAAAGCCAGGTCTGCGTAAGACAAATGACGCCAGGCATCAAGCTCCGCGCCGGTGACTTGAGGATATTCCGTTGGCAAATACAAACCGCCATCGGGGGCGAGACCGCCCAGCAGGATTTCAGAAAACGGCAGGGGCGCGGCCTGACCGCGCGTGGAGACGTATTGCATAGGATGGGAATTGGGGGTTGGTTGGCGTCAATTTCACTCCATTATAGCGAAGCGCCGCCAACCCAGGCCATTTTTACCCCTTTTCCAGCGTGTTTTTGCCTTGTCAGGCTGCCTGACTCAGTATTGCCGCAGGGGCCTTGATATTTTCCAGCATGTCGCGTACCAATCCATCCAGCCCGATCTTTGCCTTCCAGCCCCAATCGGCGGTGGCGGTGCTGTCGTCCAGGCTTTGCGGCCAACTGTCGGCGATGGCCTGGCGGCTGTCCGGCGCATAGGCGATGGTAAATCCCGGTAACGATTGCTTGATCTTGTCCGCCAATTCACGAGGATTGAAACTGACGCCGGCAACGTTATACGACGAACGGGTCTTGATCTTACCGGCAGGCGCATCCATCAATTCGATGGTGGCGCGAATCGCGTCGGGCATGTAGATCATCGGCAAGCCGGTTTCCGGTCCGAGGAAGCAGTTATATTGCTCGCCGCGCTGAGCCGCATGGAAAATGGCAATCGCGTAATCGGTAGTGCCGCCGCCTGGAGGCGACTTGTAGCTGATGATGCCTGGATAGCGGATGCTGCGCACATCGACGCCGAATTTCGAGAAATAGTATTCGCACAAACGCTCGCCGGCCAGTTTGCTGATGCCGTAAATCGTGGTCGGGTCCATCACCGTCAATTGCGGCGTATTGACGCGCGGCGTATTCGGGCCGAATGCAGCAATCGACGACGGCCAAAAAACGCGCAAGGGTGTGCCAGCCTGATTGCGCTCGCGCGCAATTTCCAGGATGTTCAACAAGCCGTTCATGTTCAAATCCCAGGCCTTCAACGGCGCCTGTTCACCAGTCACTGACAGCAAGGCGGCCAGTTGATAGACTTGCGTCACATGGTAGGTATCGATGATGTGGGCCACGCCCTTGCGGTCGAGCACATCGATAGGTTCGTAACGCTTGACGCCAAAGCCGCTGCGCGGGCCGATGTCCGCTGCAATCACATTTTCCGCGCCGTGCTGCGCAGTCAACGCCTCTACCAACTCGCTGCCGATCTGGCCGTTCGCACCAATGACTAAAATTCGTTCCATTCTCTCTACCCCTTAATTCTTCAGAATATTCAATTCGCGACCGGCCTGCGCAAACGCAGCCAGCACTTTGTCGATCTGTTCCGTGCTGTGCGCGGCTGACAATTGCACGCGCACCCGCGCCTGCCCCATCGGCACCACCGGATAAAAGAAACCCGTTACCAGCACACCGAGCTCATACAGGCGCTGCGCAAATTTCTGCGCTACCGGCGCATCGAACAACATCACCGGCACCACCGGATGCGTGCCCGGCTTGATGGTGAAACCGAGTTCAGCAATCGAGCGACGGAAATGCGCCGTGTTGGCGTGCAGGCGGTCGCGCAATTCGGTCGACGATGCCAGGCGTTCCAGCACCGACAGCGAAGCGCCGGCAATCGATGGCGCCAAGGTATTCGAGAACAGGTAAGGACGCGATTTTTGGCGCAGGGTTTGCACCACTTCGCGCCGCGCCGCGGTAAAGCCGCCCATTGCACCGCCCAGTGCCTTGCCCAGCGTGCCGGTGATAATATCGACGCGCCCCATCACGCCGTGATGCTCATGCGTGCCGCGCCCGGTGGCGCCCATGAAACCGGAGGCGTGGCATTCGTCGATCATCACCAGTGCGCCGTAGCGGTCTGCGAGGTCGCAAATTTTGTCCAGTTGCGCAATTGTGCCATCCATCGAAAACACGCCGTCGGTCACGATCACCTTGTGGCGCTTGCCGGCAGCAGCCTGCAATTGCACTTCCAGGTCGGCCATGTCGTTATGCTGATAGCGATAACGGGCTGCTTTCGACAAGCGGATGCCGTCGATGATCGACGCATGGTTCAAGGCATCGGAAATGATGGCATCTTCGGCATCGAACAAGGGTTCAAACACACCGCCGTTGGCGTCGAACGCAGCGGCGTACAGGATTGTGTCTTCCATACCCAGGAAATCGGACAACGCTTTTTCCAATTGCTTGTGCACGGTTTGTGTGCCGCAGATAAAGCGCACCGACGACAAGCCGTAGCCGTATTTTTCGGTTGCCGCAATCGATGCCTTCACCAGCGCTTCGTCACCGGACAGGCCGAGATAATTATTGGCGCACATATTGATCAGCGTACGACCATCGTCGCACACCACTTCCGCGCCCTGGCGCGAAGCGATCACGCGTTCCGGCTTGAATAAGCCGTCGCGGCGCAGATTGGCCAGATTTTCTTCCAGTCCGGTGAAAAAAGCGTTTTTTGTATTCGTTGCGCTCATGGCAATCCTTTTATTTGCTCTGACTTGTGATCAGATTTGACCTGGCATCACCGGCATATTGCCGGCAAGCCAATTAATTACCGCCCGAACGACTGTTTCGGGCTAGAATTCATTTTCCTGCACTTTCCAGTGCAATTCGCGAAATCCATTATTGAGAACATAAATTCGATATAATGGATATTACCGATTCTCATAAAACATTGCAAGCCGGTGCCATGAAAAATCTTGTTGTTCAAAAATCACCGCCCGAAGTCGGCGCCACTTTACAGAAAATGCGACTGGCGCGCGGCTTGACGCTGGAAGACCTGTCGCGCGCAGCAGGCGTCTCGAAGTCGATGCTGTCGCAAATCGAGCGGGAAAAGGCCAATCCGACCATCGCGGTGGCTTGGCGCCTGTCGAATGCGCTGGGGGTCGGTATCGGTGAATTGCTGTCCAACGAGGCCAAGGAAGAAGAAGCAATCCGCATATTGGATGCGCACGAAACCCCTACCCTACCCGGCGACCATGCCGGCTATGTGTTGCGCATCCTGGGGCCGATGGAATTGGCGGGCAAATTTGAATGGTACGAGTTGACGCTGGCGCCCGGCGGCGAACTGATCTCGCAACCGCACGACCCCGGTGCAATGGAACACCTGACCTTATTACATGGCGGAATGGAGATCGAAGTCGATGGCAACAAGCGCAAGCTCAAACTGGGCGGTACTGCGCGCTATCACGCCGATCGCAGTCATGCGATTCGGAATTTAGGGAAGACGGAAGCGAAGGCGTTGATGGTGGTGATACATCGTTGACAACAAGACCCGCATGAAGCATCTCATGCGAGCGTCCTCGCAATTCCGATCAGTCGAATTTCTTTACACGAGCTGGCACCTGCGAATAATCGAATGTCTATGCCCTGCTTCGCTTGATCAATGCGAGTCCGGCCAGCCCAAGGCAAAATAGCGCTATCGACGCCGGTTCGGGCACTGGCAGTGGATCGGTGAACACGATCACGCTTTGTGTATTTCCTTGGGTGCCGTCGCTCAGATAGGTTAGCGTGTAATTCCCGGTATTCTTGGCCGTACCTAAGTCCAGAAGCCAGGTATCAGCCAAAGCCCCGTAGGCCGAACTTGCTACCGCGCTACTGACATTGAAATTAGCATCGGTTGTACTGAGCTGGAAGTGTCCAGAGCTATTCAGGTCGCCGTAGGTAATTTCCCAAACGGCCAATTGAAAGGCCGCCGAATCAACTTCAGAATCGAGGGAACTATAATCCTCGTCAGCCAATTGAATTAGATCGGTAACTCTCGTGGTGCCACTTGGCGAACCGGGGCGCAAAGACGCCAACGCAGTGGCCAGGTCGGTGCCGGTCTCGACATTGTAGGTAACCGTTCCACCGCTCATCCAGTGGTAGATATCGACACACCAGGTATTGAATTGCCCAGTACTGGAGAAATTAAATGTTTTGTTTGTCGATGTAAAAGAGTCCCCGCCGATACCGACTTCAACTTGTGCTGTGGCGGAATTAGGATTTGGCGCAATCGAGCCATCCTCATAGCCTACCTGTCCGCTACCAAAGTTGGCAGAGCCTGAATAGGTGGCAACAAAAGGCGTGGCCTGCGCATCTGCCACATACAAACTTATTAGAACGGAGGCTGTTACTCCAACAAATTTGCGCGCCAATTTCATGTTCATATTTCATCCAATCGAATTCCAAGGGTTTAATCCCTAGTGAGTTTCTGCATATACGCAAGAAACGCACCAACAATAAATAATCGGAAGCAATTCAATGAAATCAACGAGTTACCTCAAGTTGCGCATTTCGAGCAACCACTTACTGTAAATTTTGCCGACGGGAAATGTTTCGTGCCCGACATTCTCTCTTTAACATTTAACAGTCAAAATGAGCGTGGGGTCACGAAAGCATTTCACCACGATTTTTGGCAAAGCTGAAGTTAGACAACTGAAGTGCGGGCCACCTTAGAATCAGTTCGTGCCGTGACGCTTGCGATAATTGTCTAGAAAGCGCGCAATGCGGCCGAAGGCATCGGTCAAATCATCGGTATTCGGCAAGAACACGACGCGGAAATGATCGGGCGTCGGGCAATTAAAGCCCGTGCCTTGGACGATCAATACCCGCTCCTCGGCCAGCAATTCATAGGCGAATTCCTGGTCGTCGGCGATCGGATACATTTTCGGATCCAGGCGCGGGAACATGTATAAAGCCGAGGTCGGCTTGACACAGGTCACGCCCGGAATATCGGTCAATAGCTTGTGTGCCAAATCGCGCTGACGCGCCAGGCGGCCACCGGGCCCCACCAGGTCATTAATGCTTTGATAGCCACCCAATGCCGTCTGGATTGCGTATTGGCCCGGCGCGTTGGCGCATAGCCGCATCGAGGTCAGCATATTCAGACCTTCAATATAATCCTTGGCGTGTTTCTTTTCACCCGACACCACCATCCAGCCGGCACGATAGCCGCAGGAACGGTAGTTTTTCGACAGCCCGTTGAAGGTGATGAACAGCACATCTTCCGCCAATGAGGCCAACGACGTATGAGTGACGCCGTCATATAAAACCTTGTCGTAGATCTCGTCGGCAAACACGATCAATTGATGCTGCCGCGCCACTTCGACGATTTGCTTCAACACGTCCAGCGAATACAAGGCGCCGGTCGGATTGTTTGGATTGATGACCACGATGGCGCGCGTGTTGGCGTTGATTTTACCCTTGATGTCGTCGATGTCCGGCATCCACCCTGCTTGCTCATCGCAGACATAATGCACCGGCTTGCCGCCGGACAAGCTGACTGCTGCGGTCCACAAAGGATAATCGGGCGCCGGCACCAGCACTTCATCGCCGGTATTGAGCAAGGCGTTCATGCTCATCACGATCAATTCCGAAGCACCGTTGCCGAGATAAATGTCGTCGATGGTCACGCCCGTCACGTTCTTTTGCTGGGTGTAATGCATGACCGCCTTGCGCGGCGCGAACAGGCCCTTGGAGTCGGTATAGGCCGACGCGCTTTGCATGTTGTGGATCATGTCCTGCACGATCTCGTCGGGCGCATCGAAGCCGAACACGCCCAGATTGCCGATATTTAACTTGATGATCTTGTGACCTTCGTCTTCCATTTGCTTGGCTTTTTCCAAGACCGGGCCACGAATGTCATAACAAACATCGGCCAGCTTTTTCGACTTTTGAATCGGTTGCACAGCGAGTTCCTTGTAAATGAATCTGAATGAATCAGTATTAAAGCCGGGTTAGGGCGATATTGTGGCTATATTGAAGCCAAGTTTAAGCTGAATTAGGGCCAAGATCGGGCCGATTCGCGGATTTATGTATCCCGTGATCCCGATGGGGTGGAAACATCCGCAGGTGGGCAAATGCCTTACTGCAAGGTATTGCAGGGGATCGGTGGTATCCGTCCGCCTGCGCTACCGTTTGAGCTGACCAGCCCAAACGCCTTCCTGTTGGAAACCGCTGCTGCGCCGCAAAAAAGACCATTCTGCCGAAAATATGCGGCTTTATCAATCCTTTATCAATCTATGTCGGCCGCAATGGGTCGATTGGGCGCGCCAAAACACTGAAAACGCTACAATGCTGCATCTTTCCATCGCAAATTATAAGAGATTGGCGCCTTTGCGCCCGCCACCAATATGAAGCTCCACGCGACCACGACCCAGCATTATCAAACCGTTACCGGCTACGACGAACACGGCGTTGAAATCAACGCTATACCGTTCGCCTTCAGCCTGATTGTTTTGCCTGAAACCGCGCCGACCGTCTGGCCGGTCGCCAATTTCGAGGCACTGACTGCCGAGCACTTCGCGCAAATCGATGCGACCAAGCCAGATGTGGTAATCCTCGGTACCGGCCGCAAGCAACGCTTCGTGCATCCGAAGCTGACGTCGATCCTGACCTCGCGCCGTATTGGCATCGAATGCATGGACAACCAGGCCGCTTGCCGCACCTACAATATTTTGATGGCTGAGGGCCGCAAGGTGGCGCTGGCTTTGATCATCGACTCATATTCCGCCGGCGGACCCGCCTGATGCGTGACCTCTATAAGTCGAAATCGTTTATCTGGATATTGCTATTCCTGTTCCTGCTGGTATGGTTTTACGCGCTGGACGCCCGCACGCTGGTGCCGAGCGACGAAGGCCGCTATGCGGAAATGGCACGCGAAATGGCGGCCACCGGCGACTGGATCACGCCGCGCTTGAACGGCCTCAAGTATTTTGAAAAACCGCCGCTGCAAACCTGGATGAATGCCCTGACCTTCGAACTCTTCGGTTTGGGGGAATGGCAGGCGCGCCTGTGGTCGGGCCTGTGCGGTTTGCTCGGTATCGGGCTGGTGGCCTACACCGGGCGTCGCGTATTCAACGCATGGGTCGGCACCACCGCTGCGCTGGTACTGGCGTCGAGTTTCTGGTGGGCCGGGCTGAGTCATGTCAATGTCCTGGACATGGGCTTGTCCGGCATGATGACAATTTCCCTGTGCGGCGTATTGCTGGCGCAGCATAGCGGCGCCAGCAACAATGAGCGACGCAACTGGATGCTCGCCTGCTGGGCCGGCATGGCGCTGGCATTCTTGTCCAAAGGACCGATCGGCATCGTCTTGCCGGGTGCGGTCTTGGTGCTGTACACATTAATCACGCGAGAATGGGCAATCTGGAGGCGGCTGCATCTGGTTTCCGGCTTGGCGCTGTTCACCTTGATCGCCGCGCCGTGGTTCGTGCTGGTTGCGTTGAAAAATCCTGAACATCCGCATTTCTTTTTCATCCACGAAAATTTTGAGCGCTTTACCAGCAAGATTCACCACCGCACCGGGCCAATTTATTATTTCATCCCTATCCTTATGGTCGGCATCGTGCCGTGGCTAGGGGTGCTGGCGCAAAGCCTCTGGGCCGGTCGGCGTGATGTCGGCACTGGCTTTCGCCCCAAGATCATGTTGCTGACCTGGGCGATTTTCATTTTCGTGTTTTTCAGCATTTCAAGCTCCAAGCTGCCGCACTATATCCTGCCGATATTTCCCGCTTTAGCTTTATTGATTGCTATTTTCCTGGAAAACGCGAAGGCGCGATCCTGGGCAATAGCTGCCGGCCTAATGGCGGCAATTGCCGTCGTCGGGCTCGCATTCGTTCCGCAATTAGCCAAGATGGGAACCGAACCGATCGAAATCGCCACTTATGAGGCGGCCGAGCCCTGGGTAGCCGCCGCGTTCGGCATCATGTTGGCGGCTGCGATCTGCGTATTTTGGTGGATCAGGCAAAAGCGCGCCGACCTCGCCACGCTGGCCACCGTCGCCTTGGCCATCGGCGGCTTCGTCGGAGGTCAATTGCTCATGCTCGGCTCCGAACCTTATGGCCGCTATCGATCCGGCACCCTGCTGGTTCCGGCTATCCAGGCCGAACTGACGCCGAGCACCGTGCTCTATACGATAGGCACCTACGAGCAATCGATGCCTTTTTACCTGCGTCGCACCATGACCACCGTGGGCGAGACCAACGATGAATTGGATTTCGGTGTTTGCCAGCAGCCAAATCTGTACCTGCCGACTATCGAAGACTTCCTATCCCATTGGAATAATGGGCAGAAGGCAATCGCCATCATGCCGCCGCAGATTTACGCGGGACTGCAACAAATGAACGTGCCGATGCGCATGCTTGCACAAGATACGCGCCGCGTCGTGATCGTCAATACCGGTGCCAATGCGACGATCGGATCGCAATCCGCGTCAACGCTCGCGTTGTCGACGCCGAATTGCGCAACGCCCGTGAAATAAATCCTACAATACGAATTCAACGAACGATTCATCAAGATATATCATGAGCCAAGCGCCCACCCTGCCGCATCTGCCTTTCACCAAACCCACCATCGATGAAGCCACCGTCAGCGCCGTTGCCGATGTGTTGCGCTCCGGTTGGTTGACCAGCAATGGGCCGAAGGTGCAGGCGTTTGAGGCGCAGTTATCTGAATATTTCGGCGGACGTCCGGTACGGACCTACAATTCCGGCACCTGCACGATGGAAATCGCGTTGCGCATTGCCGGCATCGGCCCAGGCGACGAAGTGATTACCACGCCGAATTCCTGGGTCGCGACAGCCAATGTGATTATCGAAGTCGGCGCGACGCCGGTATTTGCCGACATCGATCCGCGTACCCACAATATCGATCTGGACAAGGTGGAAGCGGCCATCACGCCGCGTACCAAGGCGATCATCCCGGTGCATATGTGCGGCTTGCCCTGCGATATGGATAAGCTGTATGCGCTGGCTAAAAAATATTCCTTGCGCGTCGTCGAAGATGCGGCCCAGGCCATCGGCTCCAACTGGAAAGGCAAGCGCATCGGCGCCTTCGGCGATTTCGTCTCCTTCAGTTTTCAGGTCAATAAAAACATCATGAGCGCCGAAGGCGGCTGCCTGGTGTTGAATAATGCCGACGAAGCCAAGCTGGCGGAGAGATTCCGCCTGCAGGGTGTGAGCCGCAGCGGCCTGGACGGCATCGACGTCGACGTGCTGGGCGGCAAATATAATATGACCGAGATTGCCGCAGCCATCGGCCTCGGCCAAATGGCGCGGCTGGAAGAATTCAATGCTAAGCGCCTAGCCCTTGCACAGCATTATTTTCACTGTTTCGGCTCGGAATTTGAGGCGCAATGTGGCGCGGAACTACCGGTTGCCGATTTCGATCAGAGTAATTGGCATATGTTCCACATAGTTTTGCCCGAGCGCATTTCCCGCGCCGATTTCATGCAAAAAATGCTGGATCAGCAAATCGGCCTCGGCTTCCACTATGCGGCGATTCACCTGTTCAGCCTATACCGCCAACGTGGCTTCAAGGAAGGCATGTTTCCGGTGGCGGAGAGAGTGTGCCGCCAAATTGTCACCTTGCCATTATTTCCACTGATGAACGAAAGCGATGTCGAAAGAGTGGTTGGCGCGGTAAAATCCATCCTTCGTTCTTAAATAATCAACTATCGATGAAACCTGAACTTTCCGTCGTCATTCCGATTTACAACGAAGAAGCCGGGTTGGCCAAGCTATTCGCGCGTCTTTATCCGTCGCTCGATGCACTAGGGATCCCCTACGAAATCGTGTTCGTCAACGATGGCAGTCGCGATCGCTCGCCGGAAATTCTTTCCGACCAGTTCCGCCTGCGCCCGGATGTTACCCGCGTGGTGCTGTTCAACGGTAATTACGGCCAGCACATGGCGATCCTGGCAGGCTTTGAAGCAACCCTGGGCGAGATTATCGTCACGCTGGATGCAGATCTGCAAAACCCGCCCGAAGAAATCGGCAACCTGGTCGCAAAGATGCGCGAAGGCTACGATTATGTCGGCTCGATCCGCCGCAAGCGTCAGGATTCAGCCTGGCGCACCTACGCATCGCGGGCAATGAATCATTTGCGCGAAAAACTCACGCGCATCAAGATGACCGACCAAGGCAATATGCTGCGCGCCTATGGGCGCAACGTGATCGACCTGATCAATCGTTGCAATGAAGTCAACACCTTCATCCCGGCGCTGGCCTATACCTTCGCCCGCAAACCGACCGAGATTACGGTCGAGCATGAGGAACGCTCCGCCGGCGAATCCAAGTATTCGCTGTACAGTTTGATCCGCTTGAATTTTGACTTGGTCACCGGCTTTTCGATCATGCCCTTGCAATTGTTTTCGATGCTGGGGATCGTCTTATCTTTCCTGTCCGGTGCATTGGTGCTGGTATTGGCGTTCCGGCGCTTTGTATGGGGTTCTGAAGCCGAAGGGGTGTTTACCCTGTTCGCCATCAGCTTCTTCCTGATGGGCGTGATCCTGTTCGGCATCGGCCTGCTGGGCGAGTATGTTGGACGCATTTATCAACAAGTGCGCGGCCGTCCGCGCTATGTGGTGCAAGCCGTGCTGGAACAATCCAGCCCGGCTGCCGAAAGCTAGGCCCCGATGCGAGCAGTCGTTTTTGCCTATCATAATGTCGGCGTCCGTTGCCTGAAAGTGTTGCTGGCGCGTGGCGTCAAGGTGGCGTTAGTAGTCACCCACCAGGACAATCCAGCGGAAACCATCTGGTTTGAATCGGTGGCAGCCTTATGTAAAGAACAAGGCATTCCCACCATCACCCCGGACGACCCAAAAGACCCGCAGCTATTGGCACAAGTGCAAGAATTGCAGCCGGATTTGATTTTCAGCTTTTATTACCGGCACATGCTGCCAGTAAATTTGCTGGCGATTGCCAAGTTTGGCGCCTACAACATGCATGGCTCTTTGTTGCCAAAGTATCGCGGCAGAGTACCAGTCAATTGGGCGGTATTGCATGGCGAGACCGAAACCGGCGCCACCTTGCATGAAATGGCGGCCAAGCCAGATGCCGGCGCGATCACCGCGCAAACTTCGGTTCCGATCTTGCCAGACGATACTGCCTATGAAGTATTCGGCAAACTCACAGTCGCCGCCGAGCAAACGCTATGGGATGTGCTACCGGCGATTCTGGCGGGCACGCCACCACGCTTGCCCAATGATTTGTCGCAAGGCAGCTATTTTGGTGGCCGCAAACCGGAAGATGGACGCATCGATTGGAGCCAACCAGCGCAAGCGGTCTATAATCTGCATCGGGCCGTGGCGCCTCCTTATCCGGGCGCTTTTACCGAATTGGCAGGAAGAACTTATCGAATTGACAAAGCCAAGTTATCCGGCCAATTGCAAGCAAATTTGCCGCCAGGCTTGGCAGTAGTGGATAATCACATATTTGGCGTATGCGGCGATGGTCGCGCGCTCCTGATTCACGCGTTGCTGGCAGACGGCAAGCCCGTTTCGCCCGCGGAATTACAACAAACCCTTTCGTCGCTGAAGTAAGCCGGCCACGATCAATATCAGAAATTATTATGAAAAAAGTCCTCATTCTCGGCGTCAATGGCTTCATCGGTCACCACTTGTCCAAGCGCATCCTGGAGACCACCGACTGGCACGTGTACGGCATGGACATGATGACCGACCGTATCACCGACATCCTCGAAAACGAAGCCTTTAAATCGCGCATGCACTTCTTTGAAGGCGACATCACGATCAACAAGGAATGGGTCGAATACCACGTCAAGAAATGCGATGTGATCTTGCCGCTGGTGGCAATTGCAACCCCGTCGACCTACGTGAAGAAGCCATTGCGCGTGTTCGAACTGGACTTTGAAGCAAACCTGCCTATCGTGCGCTCGGCTGCCAAGTACGGCAAGCACCTGGTGTTCCCATCGACTTCCGAAGTCTATGGCATGTGCCATGACGAAGAATTCGATCCGGAAGAATCCGAACTGATTTGTGGCCCGATCAATAAACCGCGTTGGATTTATTCATGCGCGAAGCAATTGATGGATCGCGTGATCTGGGGCTACGGCATGGAAGACAATCTGAACTTTACATTGTTCCGTCCGTTCAACTGGATCGGCGCCGGACTCGATTCGATCCATACGCCGAAGGAAGGTAGCTCGCGCGTGGTCACGCAATTCTTTGGCCATATCGTGCGCGGCGAGAACATCTCGCTGGTCGATGGCGGCGCGCAAAAACGCGCATTCACCTACATCGACGACGGCATCGACGCGCTGATGAAAATCATCGACAACAAAGATGGCATCGCCACCGGTAAGATCTATAACATCGGCAACCCGGTCAACAATTACTCGATCCGCGACCTGGCGGGCATGATGCTGACGCTGGCAGCCGAGTATCCAGAATATGCGGACGCTGCGAAACACGTCAAACTGGTCGAAACAACCTCCGGCGCCTACTACGGCAAGGGTTATCAAGACGTGCAAAATCGCGTGCCGAAAATCACCAACACCTGCGAAGAGCTGGGCTGGAAGCCGACCACCTCAATGGCCGATACACTGCGCAATATTTTCGACGCCTATCGCGGTCATTTTGCCGAAGCCAAAGCGTTGATGGATTGATGCTTCTTTAATGCCGTTAATTACCTTAAAGATAGACGTCGATACCTATCGGGGCACGCGCGAAGGTGTGCCCAACTTGTCTCGCATGCTGCAACAGCACGGGGCCAACGCTTCTTTCCTGTTTTCGCTCGGCCCCGACCACACCGGTTGGGCCTTGCGTCGCGCCTTCCGCCCCGGCTTGCTAAAAAAGGTTTCACGCACGTCGGTCGTCGAACACTACGGCTTGAAAACCCTGATGTATGGCGTATTGCTGCCAGGACCCGACATCGGCAAGGAGTGCGCAAGCGAATTGCGCGCGGTGCGCGATGCCGGCTTCGAATGCGGCATCCATACCTGGGATCATACCTTGTGGCAAGACAATGTCCGCCGCCGCGATGCGGCATGGACCATCAAGCTGATGCAAAAAGCTTTTGACCGCTGTATCGAGGTATTCGGCAACGCACCAAAAACCCACGGCGCGGCCGGTTGGCAAATGAATCAACACGCATTCGCGCAACTCGATGCACTCGGCATCGCCTATTCGTCCGATGGCCGCTCGTTCCTGAATGACGACGGCAGCCTGGTCGATCCTGCCGCCGGGCCGTACAAGCTGCAAGTCCACGGCAAAACGCTCAATTGCATTCAAATGCCGACCACCCTGCCGACGCTCGATGAAATGCTCGGCCGCACCATCGATGGCGAAGTCATCTCACCGTCAAATATCGCTGCTAAAATCTTACGCATCACTGAAACGCCGCGCGATCATGTATTTACTCTGCATGCAGAGCTTGAAGGGCAAAAACTCGCCCCCATCTTTGAACAGTTGCTGAGCGGATGGAAAGCGCAAGGTTATGCATTCGGGTCGATGGCGGATTATTATCTGCAGGTGAAATCCAAAGCATTACCGACCCGTCCTCTGAGCTGGGGGGAATTACCGGGTAGATCGGGCGAAGTGATCGTTTAAATGATTTAGCGTAAATCTAAACATAGTGTGCGTGGTGCAATGTGGAGCCGCGCAATCGATTTTTAGAGCTACACTGATATCAAAGAAATGATATGAAACACGATCATTTCTCTTGAACTTTTATTGCCGTACGGACTCGAACTCCAACTGGTTTTTTCTCGCTGCAATTTACCACTGCTTGCATGAACGAATAACCTACCTAAGGGAATCGACAATAATGGATCAAGAGAGCCTCGTGGCTGAACGCCCATCTGCATTGAACAAGACTGTTCCCGATTTTTCCGCTGCCATGACGGGCGATAAGGAATTCGATTTGGCCGACTATGCAGGAAAGAATATCGTGCTGTACTTTTATCCAAAGGACAACACACCTGGATGCACCACGGAAGGGATACAATTTCGCGATTTGTATCCACAGTTTCAGCAAGCCAATACCGAAATATTTGGCATCAGCCGCGATAGTTTGCGCTCTCATGAAGGGTTCAAGTCCAAACTGGAAATGCCATTCCAACTGATTTCCGACCCCGATGAAACGCTCTGCCTCATGTTTGACGTCATGAAAATGAAAAACATGTATGGCAAGCAAGCCCGTGGCATCGAACGCTCTACTTTTGTGATTGACGGCGCGGGTACATTGGTGAAAGAATGGCGTGGAGTGAAAGTACCTGGGCATGTCGATGAAGTGCTACAGTTCGTGACAACTCTCGCGTAATCTGGAAAGCGTTTATCACTTGTCAGCCTTGCACCATGTGAATGGGTTTGCCGTGAGATTGTTATTTGCGGCGCTAATAAATTGATTGAAATGGTGGCAGTATCAGTTTGAATACCATTTTTAGGCTAACCAACCCAACCCATTGAATTCAAAAGAATTTTCTCTGCAGAAAGCCGTTTATGGAATAGGTGCCAAACCTTCCAAAACGGCTTTTTTGCTTCGAAAATATGTCGCTCGCTTAATCTGCGTCCCCCCGTTTGCTCCCTTTCAGTTCAAACATTTATCGTTGAGGTCCTGATGCCCCTGCCAAAATTGCCTGTTAAACCTGCCGCATTGTTGTCTCCACGTGATTATCCGAAGGCGGAAAAAGGCAAGCCGGTTAAACCTCTTACCTTGATTGAGCCTGTGCCACCGGTGCACGCCAAGCCCGTGCCGGTAGTACGCGCCAAATCGCCGGAAGCGCCTACTGCAGAGAAACCCCGTGCGGCCAAGCCTAAAATAGTTGAAAGCCGTCCGAAATCAAGCACCAGCCGGACTGCCGACAAATTGGGCGTAACCAAGCTGTTTGTACTCGACACCAATGTGTTGATGCATGATCCGTCGTCGCTGTTCCGTTTCGAGGAGCACGATGTCTACCTGCCAATGATGACCTTGGAGGAATTGGACGACCACAAGAAAGGCATGTCGGAAGTCGCGCGCAATGCCCGCCAGGTATCGCGTTCGCTGGACGCTCTGGTCGGCGGCATCGAAGATCATGCAATCGACCAAGGCATACCCTTGTCCAAACTGGGCAACAAGGATGCGCGCGGCCGCCTGTTCTTCCAGACCAAATTGCAAAACGTCAGCCTGCCGGAAGGACTGCCGCTCGGCAAAGCCGATAACCAGATCCTCGGTGTAGTGCGTGCGTTGGAATTGCAATATCCGGGGCGCGCCATCGTGCTGGTCTCGAAAGACATCAACATGCGCATCAAGGCGCGTGCGATGGGCTTGCCGGCCGAAGAGTACTTCAACGATCATGTGCTGGAAGATACCGATCTGCTGTACTCGGGCATCATGCAATTGCCGGACGATTTCTGGAACAAGCATGGCAAGGGCATGGAATCGTGGCAAGAGAACAAGCACGGCACCGGTTATACCTTCTATCGCTTGAGCGGACCGGTAGTGCCGGCGATGCTGGTCAACCAGTTCGTGTTCATGGAACCGAAAAACGGCGAACCGTCGTTCTACGGCCACGTCACGCAAATCAACGGCAAGACTGCCGTCATCCAGACGCTGCGCGATTATGCGCATGCCAAGAACAGCGTGTGGGGCATCACCGCGCGCAATCGCGAGCAGAATTTCGCCCTCAACCTGTTGATGGACCCGGAATGCGATTTCGTCACGCTGCTCGGCCAAGCAGGCACCGGTAAAACTTTGCTGGCGCTGGCTGCGGGCTTGGCGCAGGTCCTGGAAACCAAGGTCTACAATGAGATCATCGTCACCCGCGTCACCGTGCCGGTGGGCGAGGATATCGGCTTCCTGCCAGGCACCGAAGAAGAAAAGATGTCGCCGTGGATGGGCGCCTTCGACGACAATCTCGAAGTGTTGAACAAATCCGATTCCGACGCCGGCGAATGGGGCCGTGCAGCCACGCAGGATTTGATTCGTTCACGCATCAAGATCAAATCGCTGAACTTCATGCGCGGCCGCACTTTCGTCAACAAGTTCCTGATCATCGACGAAGCGCAAAACTTGACCCCGAAACAGATGAAAACCCTGGTGACGCGCGCAGGCCCCGGCACCAAGATCATCTGCCTGGGCAACATTGCGCAGATCGACACGCCTTACCTGACCGAAGGATCGAGCGGCTTGACCTATGTGGTCGACCGATTCAAGGGATGGGCGCACAGCGGGCACGTTACGCTGGCACGCGGCGAGCGTTCACGCTTGGCGGATCATGCGAGTGAAGTGTTGTAGAGGTAAAAACGTCTGCGAAAAGCCTGCCCATATCGGCAGGCTTTTTTTATTCTTCAATCGGGCTCGCTCCCCGTCAAAATGATGCATCCATGAGATTGGTAAACAATGTATTACGGTGAAAAGTTCAACAGCATCAGCCACGTCGTCGGCGCCGCCCTGGCAATCGCCGGCGCCGCCGTCCTGATTACAATCGGCGCCCGCCTGGGTGACCCGTGGAAAGTTGTCAGCTTCAGTATTTATGGCGCCATGCTGCTGTTGCTGTACACCACCTCGGCGTTGTACCACAGCCTGCGCGGCAGGGCCAAAGACGTATTTCGCAAATTCGACCATTGCGCGATTTATCTGCTGATCGCCGGCAGCTACACGCCGTTCACCTTGGTGACCTTGCGCGGCGATTGGGGCTGGACATTATTTGGCGTCGTGTGGGGCTTGGCGACCCTGGGAATCGTCCAGGAGATTTGGTTGGCGAAGGGCGCGCGCTGGTTGTCGCTGGCAATCTATGTGATGATGGGATGGTCGGCGCTGGCGGTGATTGTGCCGTTGATCTCGATACTCAAGGGCGGTTTTATTTGGCTGGCGGCAGGCGGGGCTTTTTATACTGTCGGAATTATTTTCTATGCCACTGATGAGCGGGTTAAGCATGGACATGGGGTGTGGCATTTATTTGTTTTGGCTGGGAGTGTTTGCCAATATTTTGCTGTTTTGTTTTATGTGGCTTGACGGAAGTGTGTTGCACCGCGCAGGTTGTGGCTTTTCTTGATAAAGTTGTAGTCACTCCGTCGGGGCTTGCCGG
>OUMJ01000041.1_pt1 | contig 23537 bp, 24 predicted proteins | sample 1690841 | NCBI WGS metagenome assembly OUMJ01 (sample SAMEA3914812, study PRJEB12502) | metagenome | biome: forest; material: soil | place: Canada | collected 2011-07-07 | depth 0.1 m | reverse complement strand
GTCTAGCAGCGGACCATGCTGTCCAGTGATACGATACGGCAAGTAAACTCGCATCGACTGCATAACATGGCCATTAATTATCAACTTATCCTCGATTCCATTTGCGAGGACGTCAAGGAACTGCTGCCCAAAGGTAAAGTGGCCACCTATATTCCGCAGTTGTCTGCGGTGTCGCCTCTGCAATTCGGTATTGCAGTCTATTGCCTGGACGGCCGTACTTATACGGCCGGCGATGCCGATACCAGATTCTCGGTACAGAGTATTACCAAGCTGTTCGCCCTGGCGTTGGCCTTCTCGCGAGAAGGCGACAAAATCTGGAGCCGCGTCGGGCGCGAGCCGTCCGGCAATCCATTCAATTCCCTGTCTCAACTTGAGCACGAGCGGGGCATTCCGCGCAATCCCTTCATCAATGCCGGCGCCCTGATTATCCACGATATCCTGGCCGGTCGTTTCGTGCAGGCGGACATTGCCATATTGCAGTTCATGCGCATGCTGGCACGCGAACCGGGACTGGACTTCGATCGGGCGGTGGCATCCTCCGAACATCAAACCGCGCATCGCAACTATGCAATTGCCCACTTGATGAAGGATTTCGGCAATTTGCACAATCAGGTGGAAGATATTATTTACGGTTATTGCCGCCAATGTTCAATCACGATGAATTGCGTTGAATTGGCGCGTGCCGCCAGCTTCCTCGCCAATCACGGCAGCATTCCCTGGGACGGCACCCGAATTCTGGATTCCAGTTCATCCAAACGCTTGAATGCCTTGATGCTTACCTGTGGCACGTACGACGTCGCCGGCGACTTCGCCTATCGCGTCGGATTGCCTGCCAAAAGCGGCGTCGGCGGCGGCATCGTCGCCCTGGTGCCGGGGGAATTGGCTATTGCGGTGTGGTCACCGGGGCTCGATGCAACCGGCAACTCGCTGGCAGGTGTCATGGCGTTGGAGCGCTTCACCACACTGACCACGCGTTCGATTTTCTAATGAACTTTGGGAGAAGCCGATTGCCTTCTCCCAAAATTGGACAGACTGTGTTGTTGCCTACAATGCCTGCAAGAAGTTCGTCAAATCCGCGACTTCCTGCGGCGTAAAGCCGATCTGAAAGCGTTTATCGTAGAACTGGACGACATCGGTCAAATTAGCTTGCGAGCCATTATGGAAATACGGTGCGCGCGCTGCCAAGGCGCGCAGGTTCGGCACCTTGATCTTGCCGACATCGGCCCATTTTCCAGTCACCAAGGCGCGCCCCGGATCGGTGGTTTGCACCGTTACGCCAGTCGTAATATTCTTGAGCGTGTAGAGCGGCAAATCGGGCGTGCGCAACAACGCCGCAGTAACGCCGGTGTTTAGCAGGCGCGGCACCGATTGGGTGCCGGCATTGGGCGCGCTATGGCAGGTGCTGCATGAACCACGCAGATTCGGCTGATTCAAGACATCATTCAAGCCGTTGACCCCGCTGATATTGAATGGCCTGGTATTGAATATCTGCTCGCCGCGTGCGATCGATGCTTGCGCATTCGCGACGGCATTGTTACCTGCAGGCGGCGGCGCGCCGCGTGTGCCGGGAGCTGGCGGCGGTGGCGGTGCTGCCGTGGTCCAGGCACTGAACAGTGTCATCACATTGCGCGTGAACGGCGCCTTGGTTTGATAGTCACCGGCGAAAAAGTCGTTGATGCCAAAGTAAAACGGATCGTTGGAGAGGTTTTGCGGGCCGCCGAGAGCGCCACTGGCGCTCAGGCTGCCTGCCAGATTGTCGGTGGCTTGTGCGGTAAATAAAGCCGACTCGAAACCCACGACCGCTTGCTGTTGCGCGGCAGTCAAGCCGGCCGCCAATTGCGCATGGCTTTTGGCCGCTGAATTGGCCTGGTCAAGCAAATCGAAATTGGTCGTGGCAAAACATTCCGGCGGCGTCACATTGGCAATGCACAGAGTCGACTCCGTGCTGGCAAGGGTCTCGCGGCCATCCCACATCACCGTGCTTTCGAACTTCAAATTGGTCGTCGGCAGCGGCCGCCTGAATAGCGACAATTCCGCCGCGCTGGCGAATCCATAGGGATCACTGACTTGCGCTAGCTCGAACTCCGCGCCACTGGGTATCGGCAAGCCGATGCGGATCAATCCCTTGGTGAGCAGCATGCTGTAGGCGGCCTGCTTTTGCGCCAGTGTCGTCACGCTTGCCAACGGTGAATTGGCGCCATCCACCAATTGAAATATCGGGTCAGTCCCTTTGCTGGCATTGAAGCGCGTCAGCAAGGCCGCTGGCGTTACGCTCCACGCCTGCCCCTCCTGATGGCAAGTGGAGCAGGACCGTCCGTTGCCTAGGGGCGTGAAAAATAGATTGGTGTTGTCAATGAACCCTGCCGAACTATAGGTCAGCACGGTGCCGCTGCCATCGGCAATCGGCACTGGAACCTCATGTTGAACTGCCGTCGCCACTCGTTCAACTTGCTCCACCTGCTTGACGCTGGTCGCTGCCGTGGCGGTGCTGCTACCAGCCTGGCTTGAACCGTCACTGCCGCCGCATGCGGTCAAGGCAAATGCCGACGCCAGCAAGATTGCAAGACAGTCAAATTTTTGCGTAAGCTGATCCATGATGAATTCCCCTTGCATAATTAGGCAGACTGGTTTGATTCGCGCCGTTAGCGGCGAAAAACCCGGTATCGTTTTCTACAAGGATGAGATTGCGCTGGAAATGTGAAGAAAAAATGGAGATCCGGGAATTTTTACCGTGGCTTCATTCAAGGCGTTCATGCCAATTCATCAAGCTTGACGATTTTCCTTCACGATTGCTCCACAATTTAGCTGCAATATTGCAAATAGTCGTATAGTGCAATCGTCAATAAATTTCCTGAAATGTGGCAGATGAACAAGCAATATCCAGTCGATGCCGACTTACTATCTACCTATAGTCGGCAACAGAAAATCAATCGCCGGAGCGCCTTCTGATGCGCATTACCATCGCCAAGAAACTTGCTTTCGCAGTGATTGCGATGGTTGTATTGAGCGTCGGCGCGATGGCCTGGATCACCAGCAGCAACCTGGAACGCGGCTTCATCGCTTACTTGAATGAGCTGCAAGCCGAACATCTTGAGCAGGTCAGGGAGATATTGTCTGAACAATATCGGACCCACGGCAATTTTGATTGGCTAAGAGGTAATCCGCGCTTGTTGAACGAGCTGGTGGCCAGTCGCAGCGGCGACATCCACCCGGAACTGGATCAGCCCCCTCCTCCTCGCAAAGACGACCCGCCGCCACGTCGTAATGATGATAGCGACGATCAGCCGCCTCCGCGCGACGATGGCCGCCCGCCACCGCCAGGCGGCACGAGGCCCCCGCCACGCATACCCTACACGGCCGGATCTTCCGGGACGCAACAACAGCAACAACCGCCACCGCGCAATACAGCACGGCCACCGCCAGCCGACCCATTCGGCTTTGGCCCACGCCTGAGTTTTCAAGACGCCGACGGCCGCCATATCATTGGTCCGCCAAATCCTGGCCCCGGTTTGGTACGCACGGTGGAAGTCGACGGCCGCGTGGTCGGCACCCTGACGTTGATACCCCTGCGGCAGATTCCGGCGACCAGCGCCAGCGGCTTCGTGCGTGGGCAGATTCGCGACATACTCTGGCTAGCCGCCGTGCTGATCATGCTTTCCGCGCTACTGGCAATCTGGCTGGCGCGCCGCTTGTTGCGCCCGGTCGCCGCGTTGCGCGTCGTGACTGAGCGAATTGCACAAGGCAAGTTGGATGCACGGGCGCCGATACTCGGCCGGGATGAACTGGCGACGTTGGCGGAGCACGTCAACGCGATGGCGCAAGCATTGGAAACCAATGAACAGCAGCGCCGCAAGATGCTGGCTGACGTTTCCCATGAATTGCGTACGCCATTGACGGTCATACGCGGAGAAATTGAAGCATTACTGGATGGCATACGGCAAGCCGATTCCAAGGCCTTGGAATCGCTGCATGTCGAGGTCTTGCGCCTGAACAAACTGGTCGACGACCTGCACCAACTGGCACTGGCCGACGCCGGCGACCTGCACTACGCCCGCCAACCTATCGACCTGCTCCAGTTGGTGAGTGACGTCGCTGAACGATTCAAGGCGCGCGCAGAAAAGGCCGGGCTGCATTTGCTCACGAAACTGCCGGCACAGTCATTGACCGTCAACGCGGATACCGGCCGCTTGACGCAGGTGGTCACCAATTTGCTGGAAAACAGCGTGCGCTATACCGATGCCGGCGGTAGTATCGTATTGTCGCTTCGGAAAGATGGCCGGCACGCCGAGCTATGCCTTGAAGATAGCGCTCCCGGTGTGCCGGAAGGCGCCCACGTGCGCTTGTTCGAGCGCCTGTATCGCGTCGATCAGGCCCGTAGCCGGGGACGCGGCGGTAGCGGCCTGGGATTGTCGATTTGCAAATCCCTGGTCGAAGCGCATCAGGGAAGAATCCTGGCAATGCCGTCCTCGCTGGGCGGCTTGAAACTGTTGATTCGCCTGCCGCTATCGCATTCCGAGGAAAAATGATGCAGCAGCCATTGATGCCATTGATTCTGATCGTCGAAGATGATGCCAAGATCGCTGCCGTGCTGGTCGACTACCTGGCCGACAGCGGCTATCGCACCGAGCATATCGATGACGGCGCACGCGCTGTCGCCTACTTGCGCAAGACACCGGCTGACTTGATGTTGCTCGACCTGATGCTGCCAGGGATGGATGGCCTGGAAGTTTGCCAGGCGGTGCGCACCTTCAGCCAATTGCCGATCATCATGCTGACCGCACGAATCGATGAAGTTGATCGCTTGCTGGGCTTGGATGTCGGCGCGGACGACTATGTATGCAAGCCATTCAGCCCGCGTGAAGTGGTGGCGCGGGTCAAGGCCCAGATCCGGCGCGCGCAGGGCATGTTGATCCATGCCAAGGGGCCGGCCATCGTGGTGGAGCGAGGTCACATGCGAGTCCAGATCGGTGGCGTGCCCTTGCCTCTGACCCCGGTCGAATTCCGTCTGCTGGCTGAAATGATAGAACATCCGGAGCGCGTCTATTCGCGCCAACAATTGCTGGATTTCTCGCACGAGGACCAGCGCGATATCAACGATCGCACCATCGATACGCATATCAAAAACATCCGCCGCAAACTGGGTCACTTGTTGCCGCATGCGGATTGCCTGCAATCGGTCTATGGGGTCGGCTACCGTTTTGAATTCCCGGCCTGATTGCTAGCGCCATTGCAGTAATCGGATCCGACGCGATTTGTACAATGCGCGGTCCAGCTGCGTTACACTGCGTTAATCCGGATCGCAGGCATAGTATTAGCCCATGACATAAGCTCATGACTATCGTCACGATATTCAATCAAAAAGGCGGCGTAGGAAAAACCACCACCGCGCTCAATCTTGCGGCGGCGCTGGCGCGCCGCGAGCGGGCGCCTTACGCCATCGATCTTGATCCGCAGGCGCAGCTAAGCGCCATCACCGGCGTCCATGCCGATTCGGGTGACGACACCGTCTTGAGCCTGTTCCAGCGCAACCGGCCGTTGCGCGAACTCTTGCAGCATGCGCATAGCGGTATTGACGTCATCCCTTCGCATATGGAATTGTCGAAAGTCGATTCGCTGTATGGCAAAGGCTACAACGTGGTGAATCGCCTCAATGCCAGTTTGCGCGGAGAAAAACTGGCGCATGACGGCCAGCCCTTGCTGATCGACTGCTCGCCCTTGATCAGCGTATTGACCTTGAACGCGATTTTTGCCTGCGATTGCATGATCGTGCCGATTTCCGCCGACTATTTGTCGGCCAAGGGTGCGATACAAATCGCCAAGACGCTCAACGCGCTGGAGCCGGTTCTCAAGCGCCGCATCAATCGACGCTATCTGCTAACCCGTTTCGACGGAAGGCGTCGCATGGCATGGGATGTGTTGCGTACCGTCGAAGAACATTTCGGCAGCGAAGTGTGCCACACGCGCATCGCGGAAAACGTCAGCCTGGCGGAAAGCCCTGCGTTTGGCAAAACCGTGTTCGACCATGCGCCCAACAGCCGGGGGGCGCATGACTACGACGAATTGCTGGAGGAGTTGCTGGCTTCGGAATTTATTGAATGAAGCCGATGCAGATGCGGCCGGCACCTATTTTGAGATAATCGACAAGATGTCTTCCAGTGAGGTGGCCTGCCATTGTTTCTCTTCGATGTGGCGGGTTTCGCAACTCAATACCTGGCAATCGCGGTACATTTGACGCAACTTGCGCTCGGCGTCGGCCTGATCCTGTGCAGCAATCACTACGCTGACAATCTTGGAGCCGTCGCGTGTCTTGACAGAAAAATCGAATTTCAACATGGTCGTTCCCGCCATTTGCCGAAACCTGGAAAACTTGTGGTGGAATGCTTCATTTTGTTGCAATTTTCAGCATAATACAAACTAACCTAGATGACGAGCGAATATTTTTCGCGGCCGTGCCATTCCTACCCTGATTCTTCATGCCGACAATCACCGCACCCAGACTTACCGCAAGCCTATTCCTTATGATAGGAATTTTCTTATTGGTCGCTTGCAGCCCTAAATACAATTGGCGCGAAGTGCATGGCAAGGATGCGCCATTCGTGGTTTTACTTCCTGACAAACCGGTTACCGCAAGTCGCGACATCAATCTGGACGGCATGACATTGAGCATGACCATGACCGCAGCCGAGGTCGACGGCGTCACTTTTGCGGTGGGATACGTGGTGCTGGCCGATAGCAAACAGGCGGAGGCGGCACTAAGTGCGATGAAAACCGCATTGGTTCGCAATATCAACGGCATGGTAAAACCCTCATCAAATTCGCAGGGGCAAACTGCGACTGCGACGAACGATATTGAGGCGTCAGGTTCGCGCAATAGCGGCAATAGCATCGAGCCGCTGCTTTTGCTGGGCCACTTCGAGGCAAAAGACAGGCGCGCCTATCAGGTAATCGTACTCGGCAATGAAAAAGCGGTATCGCGAGAGGAAGCCGGCACCTTTTTGGCCTCTTTCAAGCTGAATTGAATTGCTACGCAGCATTGCGACGGCAATGACCGCGACCCAAAATCGTGCTATGGTTTTACTTGTGCACAATATAAGGAGGCTAAATGCTCGTTACATTCAAATCAAAAGCCGCCGCCGAAGTGGTCATGTATGAAGCGCATGCCAAGCCGTTGCTGGAATTAATTAATAAAGACGTCAAGATCGGAGTCATCACTGCAGCGGAAGCTGCCCACGCTGTGGCCAAACTTGAAGAGGCGGTCGGCGAAAGCAAAATTCACCCGACCACCGAAGAAGTGAAGCGCGATGTGGTTGCCCATCACGGGGATGCGGGCAGCGATAACGACCACGAACCCTCGCAACATGTCAGTTTTGCAACACGCGCCTACCCACTGCTGGAAATGCTACGCGCCGCACAAAAAGGTGGCAATGACGTCCTCTGGGGTGTCTGAACGTGCAAAGCCAGGAGCGCAAGCTGACCGCAGCCGATGGCACCTCCATTTTTGCGATCGATTGGCGACCTGAACCGGGCGAAACCGTCCGGGGCGGCATCGTCATCATGCACGGCCTGGGTGAGCATTGCGGACGGTACTCGCATGTTGCCAGGTTCTTTAATGATCTTGGCCTGACGGTTCGTGCCTTCGACCATCGCGGCCACGGTCGCTCGGGTGGACCGCGCGGCGACGTCCCCAACAACGACAGCCTGCTGCAAGATGCAAAAATGGTGGTCGACGATTTTGCCCGGCAAATTGCCGGTGTGCCGTTCTTGCTCGGGCACAGCATGGGCGGACTACTGGCGGCACGTTTTGCGGTGGAAAATCAGTCGCCGTTGCGTGGCTTGATATTGTCGTCGCCGGCGTTGACGGTCAAGCTGACGCCGCCACAAAAGATATTGTTCAAGATTCTCACTGCGATCGCGCCCGGATTCGCACTTCCGAACGGGCTGGATAAACGCTATCTGTCGCATGACCAGACGGTGGTCGACACCTATGCAACAGATTCATTGGTGCACGCAAAAATCAGCGCACGGCTATTGGGCTGTATGCTGCACTCGATCGATATTGCCCATTCCAGGGCACCCGGCTTGAGACTGCCCACTCTGATGGTGATTGCCGGCGATGACCACATCGTCGATGCCAGCGGTAGCCAGGCGTTTTACAATTTGTTGCCGGCCGACGTGGCGACCATCCATGTCTATCCACAGTTGTATCACGAGATATTCAACGAAACCGATGCCGGCCCTGCTTTTGAGGATGTGCGAAACTGGCTGCAACCACGGATTTAGGCATTAAAGACCGATATTGCCGCTGAAATCCGGCGTCCTGGTTTAATTTCCTGAAAAATTCGCCGCAAACGCGCATCGATTGTCCGCGCCCGTTACAATCCGTCTTTAGCTTTGCGCTCCTCTTGTAATTACAGCCACCATGTCCAAGGTATCATTAAAGACCGACTCACTTGCTTTTTGCCTGCATGGCGCAGCGCAAGCGGTGGCGGCAGTTAGGTCCGGCACCGCCCTGCCACTCGCCCTTTCCCAGATTTCAGCAAAAAAGGATACTCCGCCACAAGCGCGCGGCGCAATTCAGGATATCTCCTATCGCACCATGCGGCACCTCGGGCGAGCCGAGGCCCTACTCGCCGTGATGGCGCCCAAGGCGCCGGAACCGGCACTGTTGCACGCCCTGCTTTGCTGCGCGCTGGCCCTGATTTCCAATCCGGACGAGCAGCCCGAAGACGCACCCTATAATGCCTTCACGGTAGTGGACCAGGCAGTCACGGCAGCGGCGTCCGACTTGTCGATTGCGCATGCCAAAGGCATGGTCAACGCGGTATTGCGACGTTTCTTGCGCGAACGCGACGCCTTGCTGCAGGAAGTTTTGCGCAACCCGGTGGCGCAATGGAATTATCCGGCGTGGTGGATCGACACGATCAAATCAGCCTATCCGGCCGACTGGCAAGCCATCCTTGCTGCCGGCAATGCGCTGCCGCCGCTGACACTGCGCGTCAATTCCCGCAAAACCACCACTGAAGATTATCTGCTCACCCTGGGCGAGCATGCGATAGCAGCCACGCAAGTCGGGCCGTTTGCGATACGCCTGGCGCAAGCGGTGCCGGTCAACCGGATACCAGGATTTGAACAAGGCCTGGTATCGGTGCAGGATGCGGCTGCACAGTTAGCTGCGCCGCTGCTGGATGCCCACACCGGCATGCGTGTGCTGGATGCCTGCGCCGCACCGGGCGGCAAGACCGGCCACATCCTCGAAGGTGCCGACGTCGAACTGCTGGCGCTCGACAGCGACAGCAGACGCTTGCCGCGCATCACCGAAAATTTGCAAAGATTGCAACTCAAGGCCGAATTAAAAGTTGGCGATGCCGGCATCAATGACTGGTGGGATGGGCAGCCATTCGATCGCATTTTGGCCGATGTGCCCTGTACCGCATCCGGTATCGTGCGACGTCACCCTGATATTCGCTGGTTGCGGCGCAAAGGTGATGCGGCTCAGTTAGCGAAACTATCGCAGCAAATCCTCGACAACTTGTGGGGCATGTTGCGCCCGGGCGGCAAATTATTGTTTGTCACCTGTTCGCTATGGCCACAGGAGTCCGAAGCACAGGCGGCCGCCTTTGCCATCCGCAACCAAGCCATCCGCTTACCCGCGCCCGGCCAATTGCAGCCCGTCAGTAGCGCCGAGTATGATCATGATGGCCTGTTTTATGCATTATTCGAGAAAACAGCTACCTGATTCAAACCGCATTGCAGCATATTGAACTACGCACAATTTGTGCAATCAGATCAAAAGTCGATGCAATTCCCGGTATTTGATGGAAATTTGACCTTGGATATGTTGCCAAAAACCGTGCATTTACATAAATTTTCCGTGTTTTGAGCCGAAATAGTGCGGCGATCCACTGCAAAACTGGTCTAATAGTGGAGGGAAGCCGGATTTACTAGATTTCGCCTGGGTGTGCCGTGCTGGATATGCCGTACTGCGTTGATTAACTTTTTAAAGCGGATACCTTCCGTATTTTGACACGAGTGACACGACGAATTTTTCATTCCTTCCATCGCGGATTGTTGACAGCCCTGTTGCTTGCGTTGTCGTTCATGCATGCGTCGGCCTATGCGGCCGATGGTATCGAAATCACCCAAGCCCATCTCGAAAGTTCGGAGGAAGGCTATCGGCTTTCCGCCAGCTTTTCCTTCGACTTGAATCACACGCTGGAAGATGCGATCAATCACGGCATCCCTCTGCATTTCACCACGCAGGTGGAAATGACGCGCCCGCGCTGGTATTGGTTCGACGAAACCGCGGTCAGCGCGCAAAGGACTGTCAGCATCACCAAGAACCTGCTGACCAACGAGTATCAGGCGACGATCATAGGCGGCGTGCAACGCAGTTTCAGCACGCTTGACGAAGCGCTGGCTTTGCTGCGCCGGCCCAGCCGATGGCTGGTGGCGGAACACGGCGGCTTGAAGTCGGGCACGACTTACACCGTGGCGGTACGCATGCGGCTGGACCTGGAATACCTGTCCAAGCCGATTCACTTTAACGCATTGAACAATAGCGACTGGCGTCTTGCCTCCGACTGGAAATCCTTTCCCTTCAAGGTGGAATAGCGGTGGGGCGGATTCTGAAGTATATGCTGTTGGTGGGCGGGCCCATCATTTGCATTCTGTTGTTCCTGCTGGTCTCGGCGTCGGATAATTCCGGCTCTTTCGAAAAAAATTATCCCTGGCTTTTGGGCCTCAACGCGCTGTTCGCCGTCGGCTTGTTGATTTCCGTCATTTCGCTGATCGTTCGCCTCTACCGGAATTTCAAGCAACGCCAGTTCGGCTCGCGCTTGATGGCGCGCCTGGTGCTCTTGTTCGCTGTCATCGGCATCCTGCCCGGCACCGTCATCTACCTCGTTTCGGTGCAGTTTGTATCGCATTCCATCGAATCGTGGTTTAACGTCAGCGTCGAGTCGGCGCTCGATTCCGGCCTGAACCTGGGCCATGCAGCGCTTGAGTCGCAGCTCAACGACTTGCTGGCAAAAGGCCGCAGCGTGGCGCTGGAAATATCCGACTTGTCCGATGCCGCCCAGACCGCGCAATTGGCCAAGCTGCATGATTCGAATCCAAACCAGGAAGCCAGCATTGTCACGGCCAATGGCAAGGTGATTGCCAATATCGGCGGCCAGATCGATGCCTTGATGCCGGACTTGCCCACGCCGCTCATGTTGAAGCAGGCGCGCTTGACGCGCGGCTATTCGGCATTGGAAAGCGTGGACGATAACAGCGAAGTCAGCAAGGAGAGCTCCAACGACTTGCGCTTGCGCGTCATTGTTGCCATACCCTCTTCCAGCAATGAATTATCGGTCCAAAGCGAAGCGCGCTTCCTGCAATTATTGCAGCCAGTCTCGACCAGCCTGGCCACCAATACCAAAGCCTTGAGCGAAGCCTCGCGGGAATACCATGAACGCTCCCTGGGGCGAACCGGCCTGCGCAAAATCTATATCGTCACCTTGACGCTGACTTTATTATTGGCGATATTCTGTGCGATCGCCGCGGGCTTCCTGATCGCCACCAATCTGGCCAAACCCCTGTTGTTGCTGGCGGAAGGAACCAAGGCGGTCGCCGAAGGCAACCTGTCGCCGCGGCCTATCGTGGCTACCTCGGATGAATTGGGCACCTTGACGCAATCGTTTAATACCATGACCAAGCAGCTGTTCGATGCCCGCGCCTCGGTTGAGCAAAATCGGGCCGCGCTGGAAAACGCCAAAGCCTATCTTGAATCGGTATTGGCAAATATGTCGGCCGGCGTGATGGTGATGGATAGCCAGTTCATCCTGGTAAGCTGCAACGAATCGGTCGAACGCATTTTGCAGCACCAATTCGAAAATTACCTTGGTAAACCATTGGCATCCATCGTTGAATTGCAGGTATTTTCGACCGCAATAACACAAGCCTTCTCGGAACAAAGCGCGCAATCCGCTGCCGACCAGGCCGACCAGGCGCACTCGCATTGGCAACATCAAATTGAAATACCGCGTGTTCAAGGAGTCGATGACGCCGACAACAACACCACCTTGCTGGCGCGCGGCTCGCGTTTGCCGGTCGCCAGCGGCACCGGCTACCTGGTCGTGTTCGACGATATTTCAGACGTGATCTCGGCCCAGCGCAGCTTTGCGTGGGGCGAAGTAGCGCGCCGCTTGGCGCACGAGATCAAGAACCCGCTGACGCCGATCCAATTGTCGGCGGAGCGCCTGCAAATGAAATTGGCGGACAAACTGTCGCCAGCGGACGCCGCCATGCTCGACAAGAGTACGGCTACGATCGTCAATCAAGTTGCCGCAATGAAACGCATGGTCGATGATTTCCGCGACTATGCGAAGACGCCTCCTGCGGTATTATCGGCATTGAATTTGAATGCATTGATTGAAGAGATCCTTCATTTATACTTGGGCGGCGACGAGCGCGACGTAATCCATGCGACGCTGGCCGCGAAGCTGCCGTGTGTGATGGGCGATGCCACGCAATTGCGCCAGGTGATCCATAATCTTTTGCAGAATGCCCAGGATGCGGTAAATGACCGTGTCGACAGGCTGTCCGCACGCATCGAAGTGGTGACCGAGGAAATTCATTACAAAGGCTCGAATGATGAAATCCGCACGGCTGTTCGTATTTCGATTACCGACAATGGCCCTGGCTTTTCGCCAAAAATCCTGGCGCGCGCCTTTGAACCCTATGTCACTTCAAAGCCGCGCGGAACCGGGTTAGGATTACCAATGGTAAAGAAAATCATTGATGAACACGGTGGACGGATAGATATTCAGAATCGATCCGACGCAAATGGTGCAAAGGTGTCAATTTTGCTGTTAAAGTTAGCACCGTTTGAATAACGAACTTGAAATTTGAACGAAGCGTCACGCTTCCGATTGCGAAAAGCGGTCCCTGATCGTTCTCCGCAGGTGGCTCAACAGATGCAAGGCAATTGAAATGATGAAGGCACGCACATGGCAAATATCCTAGTTGTTGACGATGAAATGGGAATACGGGAACTTCTCTCGGAAATTCTTGGTGACGAGGGGCATGTCGTCGCCACGGCAGAAAATGCGCAGCAAGCGCGCGAGTTGCGTGCTGCCAGCGTACCCGATCTGGTTTTGCTTGATATCTGGATGCCGGACACCGATGGCGTCACACTGTTGAAAGAGTGGCAGCGTGATGGCTTGTTGACGATGCCGGTCATCATGATGTCTGGTCACGCCACCATTGATACAGCGGTAGAGGCCACGCGCATCGGCGCGCTCAATTTCCTGGAAAAGCCGATTTCGCTGCAAAAATTGTTGAAAGCCGTGCAACAAGGATTGTCACGCTCGATTGAGACTGTGCGCCCGGTCAATTTCCAGGTGCGCTCGGTCGCGCCGCAAGCGGAAACCGCCCGCGTTGCCCAAGATATTTCCTATTCCGCCAGCGCTTCCTTGCATAATCCATTGACGAGCTCCTCGATCTCGATGCTGCCGCAGGAAACGCAATTGTTTTCGCTCTCGTTTGACTTGCCGTTGCGCGAGGCCCGCGATGCGTTCGAGCGCGCTTACTTTGAACATCATCTGACCCGCGAAGGCGGCAGCATGACGCGGGTTGCCGAAAAAACAGGCCTGGAACGCACCCACCTCTATCGCAAATTGAAGCAACTGGGTGTTGAACCTGGCAAGCTATCGAAAAAAGGCGGATGACGCTTGTCACACTGGTAATCGGAGTTCATGCGGCGGTGCGCGAAGCGGCAATCGCTGCGCGCATCGAGCCTGCCACCTCCACCGCAGTCATCCTGGAAGGATTGGCATCGGGCGTCAGCCACCTGGTGCCAACGACGAATTTGCAAATCATCCGCATTGCTCCCGGTTGCATGTGCTGCGTCGGCAACCTGACTTTGCGCGTGAACTTGAACCGCTTGTTACGCAACCCCCCCGCACGTTTATTTATCGCGCTGGCAACCAACACCCATCTTCCGCAAGTCCGTCATTTCCTTACTCGGGAACCTTATGATGCATTTCTCACACTAACCGATAATATCGACGTGGAAGATGCAAATTAAGCATTGCCTGCATTGTTCGGCATTGTTCGGCATTGTTCATTGCGCAAGCTTAGCGTGCAGATAGAGTGCAGATTCAATTTCTAATGCAAAATGCCGTTATATATGTATGGCGGTGTCTGTCATTATTTAGTAATATTTTCTTACCTCAACTTGAAATACGTCCACCGAAGCTCCACCTTCAGCGTTAACTGGGTAATCCCCGCAGTGCATTGGCAAAGGAGCATATATGAACTTGATCTACAACAGCGAGCAATACAGCGTCGTGGAATTCGGCATCGACAACGATCAGGAAGCATTGCGTTCGGGTGGCTACGAAATCATGGACAAGTCCGGCAAGCGAGAGATCTTTATTGCTGGCGCCTTGGCGGAAATTTTTCGCGCCAATGTAAAATCCCTGATTGCATCCGAGCCGAGCGTTGAAGATATTGACGACTTCCTCGGAAAATATGATGCCATGATGGGTAATCGGGTCGTGTTTCATTAATTCTGCTTCACTAATTCATACAATCAGTCGCTCCAAACCAGCGCCCGGATCAATTCTCAAAAATTTGATTCGGGTACTGATTAAATCGCCGGTTTCGGCACATCCGATGCGTGCCAATTCCACTCCTGTCTCCAGTTCCCAAGTTCGTGTCCATGATGGGTTGGCCGCGCTCGTCGCCAAACATGCTGCTACCGAATTCAAGAAACCACTAACCGCCTACAATCGCGCGGCATTCGATACCAGTATCGCCACTTGGCAGGCCGACGGCAGCAAACCGCTGATTCTCGATGCCGGTTGCGGAGTCGGCTTGTCGACCCTGCATTTGGCAGCGCAATTTCCCGATCATTACGTTATCGGTGTCGACCAGTCGGCCGATCGACTGGCACGCAACACGCAATGGCAGGGTGTCGAACCGACCAACTGTACTTGGGTGCGAGCCGATTTGATCGATTATTGGCGCTTGATGCAGATGCACGCCATCCGACCCGCGCGCCATTACCTTTTGTACCCGAATCCGTGGCCGAAGATTGGGCAGCTGCAACGACGCTGGCACGGGCATCCGGTATTTCCAATCGTGGTTGCTTTGGGCGGATATCTGGAATGCCGCAGCAATTGGCAGGTGTATATTGAAGAATGTGCAGCCGCCTTGACGCAGCTAAGCTCGAAGGCCGTGACCCCGGAGCCGTATCACAGCCCGGATGCCATCACCCCATTCGAGCACAAGTATCAGGCTTCAGGCCACGCGCTGTGGCGTTGCACCGTTAATTTATAGTTCCAATCCATTTTCATTGCAATATCGATCTCGACAGCGGTTTACGGCGACTCCTTTTGGCGGATAACTTGCACTGACGGCAAAAAAAGCAAATAATCGAAGTAACTATTCCCGAATCAGCAACAATAAAGAAGCCGAATCATGGATCGTTTGCAGTCGATGCGCGTCTTTGCAAAAGTAGTAGAGCAAGGCAGTTTTGCGCGCGCTGCCACGCTACTTGATCTTTCCAATGCGGTTGTCACGCGCCATGTCGCCGATCTGGAAGCACATCTCGGCAGCCGCCTGCTGAATCGCACCACCCGCAAACTATCGCTCACTGAAACCGGCATGGCTTATCTGGAGCGGGTGCGGCAAATATTGCAAGACATTGATGACGCTGACGCGATAGCTTCATCGCAGGCGAAAAACCCGACTGGCACCTTGCGCATGTATTCGCACCTGGGCTTTGGGCAATTGCAGCTGGCAAAGCTATTGCCGCATTACGCTCAAAAATTCCCGAATGTCACGCTCGATGTCACACTGTCGGACCGAACCGTCGATCTGGTCGAAGACGGCTTCGATGTCGGTATGTTTATCGGCTTGCAGAAATTCGATGTCAGCATGATTTCGCGCCAGATCGGCACTACCGAAGTGCTGCTCTGTGCTTCGCCCGAATATTTGGAGCGACATGGCGCGCCCGTGGTTCCGGAAGACGTGTCGAATCATGCCTGCCTGAATTTCTCGTTCGAACAACTGCGCCACCGCTGGCCGATCGAAGGCCCGGATGGCACGACAGTGCACATTCCGGTGACCAGCAAAATGATATCGAATAATGGTGAGTTGTTGCGCCAATGCGCAATGGCCGGCATGGGCATCGTGATACGGCCATCCTTCAGCTTAAGTGACGATTTGGTGTCGGGTCGATTGGTGCGGCTGTTACCGGATTATCATCTGGGACAAATGAGCGTGATGATGGTGTACCCAAGTCGGCGCCTGCTATCCGCAACGGTGCGCAGTTTTGTCGATTTCATCAGCAGCCAATTCCCGCACCCGGAACGCGATCCCTGGCTGGATGGATAAGAGACCATCGCAAAATCACCGCTTCTTGAGTATTTGCAGTATCCGTTGACCAGCCAGTTCAAGCTGCCCGCTGTTATCGATGCGGATCACCTGATGGCTGTCCGGCGCCGCGAATTGCGTGGCGCGACTTATTCGCCTTAACAAGGCGGGTCCGGTTTCCCTGCCGCGCGCCATGAGCCGCTCACGCAGCAACGCTTCGTCAGCCTCCAGCCAAATCACCTGCGCTTGCGGGAACAATTGTTGAAGCTGCGGGACATACTCGCGCGAACCGTTGATGACCACATCGCGGCCCGCTTTCAAGTCAGCTTCAATACTGCGCCGCACCCCATAACAAAGGCCGTTGACTTCCCAAATCATCGCGAACTGCCCGGCCGCCGCCAAACGCCAAAACGTGCTGTGATCGACGGCTTCATGCGTATCGCCAGGCTGCTGCGGCCGGGTAATGACGCGTTGTGCGAACACCAGCTCGGCGTGTTCGGGAATTCGGGCTTGCACCCATTGCAGCAAGGTGTCCTTGCCTGCGCCGGATGGTCCGACAAAAAAGAAAAGGCGACCACTCGCCGGTAGCATGGCATGTGGCAAATGGTCGCCAAAGGGGAAGCGACGCCAGGCGATGAAGGGGGCGCCCGGTTGATGTTCCCGGAAAATGGTTAACGCGTCGAGCGTCAAAGCCGACTGTGCGATCGGGTCAGCGAAGTGATGTTCGGCTGCTTTGCGGATTGCATAGGCAACTTCGGCATCGACTTCCGCCAGATCATCGGTCAGGGTAAGGTGAAACTGGAATTCTTCTTCGGTGTAGGGATAACCCCAGCGCTGCAGCAATGTCTCCTGCCGCGAACTCAAGCCGCGCGTGCGCCGCTTCGCCAGTTCGGCCTCGTTTGGCGTCGCCCGCAACAAGTCAAAATAACTGACGCAACGCATTGCCAATGCAGCCGGCCCGTCGCTCGATTGCTCGGGACGCAGCGCCAGGAAATCTACGATGGGGCGCACCTGCGGCTTATCCAACAAAATGCAGGTTTGCACTTTGCAGAACGCTTCCGCCATCGCTTCCAAATGCTGTTCTGAAAAACCCTCGGCCAAGTGAAACGGCGCTTTCAGCGTCGCATGAAAACCGTAACGGCGCGCATCCGAGGTCAATTTCGCCAAAAGCAAAGGCGGGATGCCTGGAATTTTATCTTGTGTGGATTCGCCGACTTGTGTCGCCTCGCGCCCCAACCACGCAGCACCCGCTTCGGACCACGCCGATCCGGGAAGCGGTGCAAAATAAAGGGCGTAGCGTGTCATGCCGCCATCGTATAGCTGTGGCGCGTTATCATCCGGTCCGGTTCCGCGCAATAAGCTAGGCGCCCGGCGGCGATAGTTGCGATCAAGCGCACGCTGCCGCCCTGCCCCGGCTCAACCAGAATCAAATCGGCGCGGCTGCCAGTTGCCAAGTGCCCACGGTCCGCCAGCCCCAAACACGCGGCCGGTTGCTCCGACACCATGCGCCAAGCTTCGGCCAGCGTGCAAGCGCCTTGATGCGCCAGCTTGAACGGCGCATGCAAAAGGGCCGGATAGTAATAGTCGGAAACAAGGATATCGCACATGCCGCTGCGAACCGCGTCGATCACCGCCAGTCCGCCACGGTGGCTGCCGTCCAGCAGCACATTGGGCGCACCCATCACGACCCGATTATCCATCGCCAAGGCGCTGAACAAGGCATCCTGAGTCATCGGAAATTCGCTGATGGTGGCGCCTAATTTTTGATAGCTTTCGCGGTCGAAGCAAGTCTCGTCATCATGGGAGGCCATCGGCACGCCGTGCGTGCGACATGCCACGGCGATTGAAGCGACCACTTGCGCTACCTCATCGGCACGGCTATGGGCCAAGGCCAGCCTTGCCTTAAAGGTATCGATGCCGCATCGAGCCCGGGCGGCATAGGCCGCCAGTTTCTCCGGACGATCGCAAGCTGCCACAATGGTCGGCAAATGCTCATTGAAGGCAAAGAAATCGATTCGACCGGCGGCAATCCACTCCAGCACGTCGGCCAGACCGTCTACATGATGATTTTCGAAACGCAAGTGAATGCGATGATCCGCCTGTGCAATACTGCGCTGTGCCGCCACTTGGTCCAGCAAGCGCAATGCCGCTTCGCGCCCGCGCAAACCGCCTTCCCAACTATAAGTCAATCCATGACAAGCCGTGGTAATCCCATTGGCGACCAGTTGCCGATCGGTGTCAGCGAGCGCAATATCATGCGCAAACAAAGTGTCGGGGCGCGGTTGAATCTGACGCTCAAAGGCATCGCCGTGGAGGTCGACCATACCGGGCAGCACCAGCAAACCGCTCGCGTCAAAATTGGCGCCCTCGGCACCGCCCATATTCTGCGATCCGCCCACATGCTCAATACGTGCGCCGAACAGTGCAATATCGGCCATGCTCCAATCCGCAGGGTTATCCAGATGATGCGTCAACGCAGTCCCACCGTGGATAAAAAATCGCGTGTCCATAGGTTGCCCAGAAAGTAAGTGGAGATTAGCATCCTAGCTGTCGAATATGACTGGACTTTGACATCATCGTCCATTGTTGTTTGTTATTTGCCATGACGCGACATGGCTGGAAATTGGGAATTTGAAATGTCTAGGCAGGAATTCGACCTGATTTGAAGCATAAATAGGCTTTTTTGCGTATTGCGGGGCAGTTCGTCGATTGGACGTGTTAGGTTAACGCTTGCCCGCTTATTTCTCTAATCTCACCTTACCTCGTAAAGCCATGTGTCAATTACTCGGGATGAACTGCAATGTTCCCACCGATATCGTCTTCAGTTTCACCGGATTCGCCACACGCGGCGGCGGTTCGGACGTCCACAAGGACGGCTGGGGCATCGCCTTTTTTGAAGGCTCCGGCGTGCGGCATTTTGTCGACCATGAAGCAGCGGTCACGTCGCCGATTGCCGACCTGATCCGGCGTTGGCCGATCAAATCCAAAAATGTCATCGCCCATATCCGCAAAGCGACGCAGGGCGAAGTGGCGCTGGAAAATTGCCATCCTTTCGTGCGCGAACTGTGGGGGCGCTACTGGGTATTCGCCCATAATGGCGATTTGAAGAATTTTGCACCGCCGCTGGACGGCCCCTACCACCCGGTCGGCAACACCGACAGCGAACAGGCATTCTGCTACCTGTTGCAGGAATTGCGGCGTCGCTTCGGCGACCAGGCGCCGGCTTTGGCGACGCTGAGCAAAACGCTGCAGGAATTGACAGAGGAAATCGCCGCATTCGGGCCATTCAACATGCTGCTGTCGGATGGCTTGGCGTTATATGCGCATTGCTCTACCAGGCTGTTTTACGTGGTGCGGCAGTACCCATTTGCCCAAGCCACATTGGCCGACGATGATTTAAGCGTCGACTTTTCGGAAGTCACCACACCGAATGATCGGGTTGCCATTATCGTCACCGAACCCTTGACTGCCAACGAGGCCTGGCAACAATTTCGCGCCGGGGAACTGAAGGTATTTGTCGACGGCAAGCCAATTGGCGGCTGATCTGCCAAGGAAAGGCTCAACACGATCATTCTATTGCTGTTTAATTTACAACACTTTGGGTGCTGCATCGCACCGCAGCATAGAAAGTTTCGGGCGAAAAAAGGGAAATAGGCTAAAGTAGTAATGGATAGAACCATTGTGTAAGCTGCACTGACTAGCGTAATGCAGGCAAACTTTAACGAATTGGTTACCGGCCCAAATTGCCGTAATGAGAGCGAAACTGTTTCGATAATGTCCGATGCTACTCCGCGCTCACTTCGTGTCCGGGATTTTTTCCTGGCGCGCCAACCCATCCTGGATCGCAATCAGGAACTTTTCGCATACGAATTGCTGTTTCGTAATGCCGATGTCGGCACCGCCAAATTCACCAGTGACTTGTCGGCAACGGCGTCAGTCATCTCGCACACGGCACAACTAGGCATTGAAAAAGTGGTCGGCGACGTGCGCGGCTTCATCAATGTCGACGCGGCTGTCTTGATGAGCGATATTTTTCAATTTCTGCCACGCGAAAAAGTCGTGCTGGAGATTATTGAAACGGTGGTGGCGACCCCGGAAATTCTGGCTCGCGTTGCCGAACTGAAGCTTGAAGGTTTTACCTTTGCGCTGGATGACGTGATAACCGACTCCGACGACGTGCGCAAATTTCTGCCGCTGGTCGATATCGTCAAATTCGATTTACGCGACATGCCGTTGAGCGCCCTGCTGAAGTTGACGCCTCAATTCAAGCAGGCAGGTAAAAAATTGCTGGCAGAAAAAGTCGAATCTTTCGGGCAATTCAAAATTTGCCTGGATCTGGGTTTCGATTATTTTCAGGGCTATTATTTCGCGAAACCTTCCATCCTGAGCGGCAAGAAGCTGACGCCGTCCCAAATATCCGTGATGGAATTGATGAATCTGGTCGTGTCGGATGCGGACGGCGCCGCGATCGAAACAGCGATCAAGCGCGACTTGGCCCTTGGACTCAACCTGCTGCGATTGGCAAACGCGCCTGCCTTCGGCATCCGGCACCGGGTAGACTCGCTAAGCCAGGCTCTGGTCGTGCTGGGACGCGAGCAATTGCGGCGCTGGCTGCAAATCATGCTGTATGCGGAGCCTTGCAAGACCGGCCAAAGCGTGGCGCCGCTTCTTTTGATGGCGACAACGCGCGGAAGAATGCTCGAATTGATGACGCAAAAATTACGGCCGGGAAATCGCAATAGCGCCGATACCGCGTTCACGGTCGGTATCATGTCTCTCATGGATACACTGTTCAGCATGCCGATGCAGGTTATTCTGGAACAAATCGCGGTAGTCGAAGAAGTCAGCGATGCCCTGCTTGCTCGCCGAGGGTTTTACGGCGACCTCCTCAAACTGGCTGAATACCTGGAGCGCATCGAAGAAGCCGAACCCTTGCTGATGCCGATGCTGAAGAAATTGCAGCTATCGAGCGACGACTTGTATGAACTGGAAGTCGCCTCTTTCGAGTGGAGCGATTCCGTGTTGCATAGCGCTGTCTAGAGCCAGCCGAATACGCCAAGCACTGCTGCTGCAGCCAACAGCCACAGCGGATGAATTTTCGATTTTAGCGCCACGAATGCGGTGAGTCCGGTGATGCCGTAGGCTATCCAGTTGTGGTCGGCGGCACGCGTCAGCACATATCCGCTGGCCAGGATCAAACCTATCGTAACCGATACCAGCCCGCCCTGCACCACTGTGCGCCAACGCGCTTGCTGAAAACGCTGCCAGAATCCGGAAAAGAAATACGTCGTCAGCGAAGACGGTATGCACATCGCTGCAGTCGCCACCAAGGCGCCGGAAATGCCCGCAACTTTCCATCCGAGCAGGCTGACGATTAACACATTCGGCCCCGGCGCCGCTTGCGACAATGCCACCAGCGACACGAATTCGCCGCTGCTCAACCAGCCGCGCAACTCAACCAGTTGGTGATGCATTTCGGGAATCACCACGTTGGCGCCGCCGATGGCCATCATTGAAAGCAGCAGAAAATAAATCCCGACTTCCAGCAATGAATGCGAAGAATTCATTTACGCCCCCACCAAGACAGGAAAATACTGATCGGCACCAGTACTCCCAGGACCAATAGCAGCGGCAAGGCCATGACGCCGGAGCCGATAAACGCCAGTGCCGTAATGCCGCTGGTGCGCCACGCTTTCACTTGCCTGGCCACCATATTGAAGCCCATTGCCACTACCAGGCCGGCGCTTGCCGCAGCGGTGCCGTGAATGGCATTTTGCACGGCGACCAGTTGCCCGTAATGCCCGTATAGTTCCGCTAGCATCAGGATAATCACCAGCGGCGCCAACATTAATCCACCAAAAGCCAGCAACGCGCCCACAGCGCCATGAAAACGTGCGCCAACCATGATCGACAGGTTGACCACATTCGGACCTGGCAATATTTGCCCCAAGCTCAAGGCTTCTGCAAATTCTTCGCTTGTGAGCCAATTACGCTCTTCGACCAAGGCCCTGCGAGCCCAGGGCAGCACGCCGCCAAAGCTGACCAAACCCATGTAAAGAAAGCACAAAAACAGCTCTTTCCTGGTCATAAGCGACGTATTTTGGGAATTCATTGTCGTATCCATGACGCTACAATAGCATTCGAGATGGAGATTGAAAAACGATTTATCCTGCCAACGCTTGTGATATATACTCACAAGCTATGGAGCCGCGCCTACCCCCGTTAAATGCCTTGCGCGCTTTTGAAGCTGCTGCCCGCCTCGGAAGTTTTTCCGCCGCAGCGGAAGTCTTGCATGTGACGCACGGCGCTGTCAGCCGGCAAATCCGCAGCCTGGAAGACTGGCTCGGCATGCCCTTGTTTGAACGGCGCGGTCGGCGCGTGCTGTTGACCAACCCCGGACGCGACTATTATCATGCGGTGCAGTCGGCCTTCACTACCATTATCGGCGCCACCCGGCGCGTCACCGAATCAGGCGCCAAACGTCGCATTACGATCGATGCGCTTCCAACTTTCACGATGCACTGGTTGTTGCCGCGCCTGACACGCTTCCAATTACGCCACCCGACCGTCGAATTAAACTTGATCACCTCGGAACGCGCGCTGTCGAATGCAGCCAACGATTTCGATATCGCCATACGCCGCGGCCCGTTGGATTTGCCCGGATATCAAGCGCACGATTTCTTGGTCGAACAAGAGATTCCTGTCTGCAGCCCGGCCCTGTTGGAGCGTATCCCATTGAAGTCGGCGCGCGATCTACGGCACCACACTTTGTTGTCGTCTGCCGGACGTCTGCACTCATGGGAGCGGTGGCTGAACGCGGCCGGCGTACCGGGGCTGGAGGTTGGTCGGCGCCAGCAATTCGATCATTTCTATTTGACCTTGCAGGCCGCGGTAGATGGGATTGGCGTGGCATTGGGTCCGCGCCCGGTTATCGATGGCGAGTTGGCGGCCGGGCGATTGATTGCACCGCTGGCAGGCCCGATAGTGCGCGCCCGCGCCTATTGCTGGCTGCTCTCCACCGCTCGTGCCGCCGATCCGCTGTTGCGGGCATTTTGCGATTGGCTGGAGGAAGAAGCTGGCGTTCAATAACTTGGGGGAAGCACCGCGTTGGGTTAAGTCTTGCCGGTCAGCACGTTGAAATCATCGATCCACTGTTGCAACCGCTCATTCGCGTG
>OUMJ01000036.1_pt1 | contig 23539 bp, 21 predicted proteins | sample 1690841 | NCBI WGS metagenome assembly OUMJ01 (sample SAMEA3914812, study PRJEB12502) | metagenome | biome: forest; material: soil | place: Canada | collected 2011-07-07 | depth 0.1 m | reverse complement strand
GGTCATGACGTTCTCGACGAGGAGCATGAGGAATCAGTACGCCCCTTCGCATGTGTCGACAATACGGAAGTTCCAACGCACGCCGTCGAAAATGAAAAATTCAGGCTCAGGGCCGAAATAAGCAGCGTCGCCGAGACCTGAAGATTTCAGATAGGCTTCCGCACGCTTGGCGATCGAACGCGGATCGCGATCATAACCCTTGCCGTCCGACGGTTCGATCACGTCGCACTGCATGAACAGGGTTGTTTCTTCCATGAACGGATCGATGTTGGCGGTATTCGGGTCCGGCATCAAGATCATGTCCGATGCTTCGATACCCTTCCAGCCGGCGATTGAGGAACCGTCAAATGCATGGCCGGACTCAAATTTGTCGATGTCGAAATGAGATACCGGCACCGTTACGTGCTGTTCCTTGCCCCGTGTATCGGCAAAGCGAAAATCAACGAATTTGACTTCGTTGTCTTTCGCCATCTTCAAGACCTCTGCGGCCGTCATTCCCATGCGAATCTCCTAAAATGAGCAAAATAAATTGATGTGGTTGGTTGTGAGCCGACTATGTGCGTACGACAATGCAAAACGGTGCGACCAGAACTCGGGAAGAAATCATAGCAGATTCCGTGCCACCGTCCGAGTCAAAATGGAGCGCTTTGCACTTCCATGATGCACGCGGGATATTACAAAATGATGTCTGTTACTGCTGTTTTAGGGGAAAATGTTCAAATCAGGAAATGGCACCAAATAAGTGCATTTAAAATAATCCGCATTTATTTGGTGCATTAAGAGGTGATGAGCTTATTTTGAACAATTTTGGTGCAATCGCGAATGCTGGGGGTTTCGTTCGGGCAATTCTTCTGCCTTCGAAACATCCGCTTTGATACGATAGCGAGAAAGCGCTAGTCCGCCTCAATGTCGACTTGTTGACCTTCATACTTCTTGCCATCATCCGAAAGGAATTGTGCGCCCAGTTCGAAGATTTCATCACCGTTCAACACTTGGTGCACCAGCGGAAGGAGTTCCTGCTCTTCCTTTACGAGGCGCAACTGCAGATTGCTGCAATACAATTCCATTGCCCGCCGCAATTCCTTTTGCTTGGCAATCCCCTGATCCAAGGCCTGGCGCACCTGATGTGGGAATGATTTCAATATCTTGACGCAAAACTCGCTCAGTGCCTCCAGCTCATCCAATAGCGGGTCAACCGCATGGGTTGCGTTTTTTATCGCTGGAATAACGTATTTTTCCATTTTGCGCGAATGAAAAAATTGATCAAATTGGGCCAGTTTGTGAATTGCCGCTTCGATGCCGGCAAAATCGATTTCCTGGAAATTTTTCCAGATGTTCCTGATGTTCTGTTGAAGCTTCGCAAGAAGCTTGCGGGCATTCTTTTGTTCTGCTGAAATGGCGACGATAGAATATGTAGCGGTAAGCATTGCGACCTCCTTGATTACTGCAATGGCAAAATCCAGTTGCGAACTAGCCCGCATGCGTCAAGTCAAGGAACTTGCACGCAGCAGGCAGTGTGTACTAGCAGGTAATATGGACTATTGTTAAACCGAAGAGTTCTAACAGCATAACCGATCCGCGAAATAACTGCCGAGCCCGTTACCCAATGTAACAAGTAGTGGCGAAGAGTTAATATTCAATGCAGAAATTTTTTGCGATCGAGGCGCGGCAGAACGTAACCGGCATAAGGAGTGACATCCCGCACGGCCAGCGCGGGATGTCGGCAGGAAAATAACTGAGTAACTGTGACTACGCCAGCTTTACCGCATGCTCGCGCGTTGCGTGGAAAGTCAGCTTGGGCCAACGCTCCTGCGTCAATTTCAGATTCACCCCGGAGGTTGCGAGATACGCCATGTTGCCGGCAGCATCGTAGGCAACGTTGTGTCCAGCCGAGGATTTCTCGAAATCGGCCAGCATCCGTTTATCATCGCACGATACCCAGCGCGCGCTGCTGATGCTGGTGCCCTCGAATACAGCGTCGACACCATATTCATTGAGCAGGCGACTGGCGACCACTTCAAACTGCAGCACACCGACCGCGCCCAGCACCAGGTCGCCGCTATTGACCGGCTTGAAGACCTGCACCGCGCCTTCTTCGCCGAGTTGCTGCAAGCCCTTGTGCAATTGCTTGATTTTCAGCGGATTGCGTATGCGCACGGAACGGAAGAAGTCAGGAGCGAAATACGGAATGCCGGTAAATTGCAGCAACTCGCCTTCGGAAAAACTATCGCCGATCTGCATGTTGCCGTGATTCGGCAAGCCGATAATGTCACCGGCGTACGCTTCCTCCACCTGTTCGCGGCTGGAGGCCATGAAGGTGACAACGGAAGACACCTTGATTTCGCGGTTCAGGCGTAAATGCTTAATCTTCATGCCGCGCTCGAAACGTCCGGAACACACGCGCAGGAAGGCGATGCGGTCCCGATGGGCCGGGTCCATATTGGCCTGGATCTTGAACACGAAGCCGCTGAACGGCGCTTCGACCGGTGCGACCGAGCGCACGGTGGCGTCGCGCTCGCGCGGCGGTTGCGCCCAATCGAGCAAGGCATTCAGGATTTCGCGCACGCCGAAGTTGTTGATGGCGGAGCCGAAGAACACCGGCGTCTGGGTGCCTGCCAGGAAAGCATCGAGATCGAACGGATGCGAGGCGCCATGCACCAGCTCGACTTCCATCTTCAATTGCTCGATTTCAAGCGGGAACATCTCCGCCAAACGCGGATTATCGATACCCTTGACCACCTCGAACGTTTGATCGGCCTTTTCGCTGCCGGCTGCAAAGAGCATGATCTCGTCGCGCAGCAAGTGATACACGCCGCGGAAGGATTTGCCCATGCCGATCGGCCAGGTAACCGGCGCGCACTGGATGTCGAGCACCGACTCCAGCTCATCAAGCAACTCAAGCGGATCGCGGGTTTCGCGGTCCATCTTGTTCATGAACGTGATGATCGGCGTATTGCGCATGCGGCAGACGTTCAACAGCTTGATAGTCTGCGCTTCCACGCCTTTGGCTGCATCGATCACCATCAGGGCGGAATCGACTGCAGTCAAGACCCGATAAGTATCTTCAGAGAAATCCTGGTGGCCTGGCGTGTCGAGCAGATTCACCACGTGATCGCGGTACTCGAATTGCATGACCGAACTGGCGACGGAAATGCCGCGCTGCTTTTCAATTTCCATCCAATCGGACGTCGCATGGCGACCGCTCTTGCGCGCCTTGACCGTGCCGGCAAGCTGGATCGCGCCGGAAAATAGCAACAGCTTTTCAGTCAGCGTGGTTTTGCCCGCATCCGGGTGGGAAATGATGCCAAAGGTGCGACGTCGCGCTACTTCGCGAACTATCTGCTCGGTCGATACGCTGCGCAGCTCGGGCGTCGAAAGGTCGTCGGATTCAGTCAATGGGAGGTCAGGAATGGCGGCCATGATGGTAGCCCTTGCAAAAAGCCCTAAAGTCTACCGGCTCTTGACCACGAAGTCTAATGCCTTGATAAAAAAGGGAAATTTCATCGCGAATCAGTGTAGATAGTAGCAAGAATACCACCCATGCCTGGCAGCTGCCAGTGCAAGAGCGGAATCAGGGTCGAAAGTTATGCACAAGAACTGTGGCCAAACCTGTTGATAAGCATGCTGAATTCTCGCCAAGCGATTGATTTATAAAGATTTTTCAACGGTGTACAAGAACCGATCAAACCCTGGAATCCACCCCCTCGGCGTGCCGCGCAGCCGCAAACAATCGCCCGATGAAGAGTTATGCACATGAATAGTGGGTAAGTTTGTGGATAACCCACCGGATATCTTACTAAACCGTTGATTTTAATCAAGAATGTGCCCCTGCTTCGATAACGAACAACCGTGCGAAAAATCATATGACAATGCGAAATTGCTGGAACGAGGCACAAATATAAAGGCGAAAAAATGCCCGCAGGGTATTAAGCTGCGGGCAAACCTAGACTCCGAAGAGTGTTAGGGGGAGACCAACCTCAATGTAAACCGGAAAGCACGAATCTATATTTGCTTGTTTGTCCACATCCCCAAACAATATCAACTAGACCACAGCGCACAAATCGGCTGAAACACCCGGAATTCGGCCACGGCCCGGCCACTCTCCCTCTTACGGGAAACAAGCTATCGATGTCACGCTGGATTTTTTGCGAAGCTTGGCTTTTCCCCATTGCTTGTTGAGACTTTTTTTCCTATGGTGAAAATCCCCTGCAGAAGGAATTTGATACAGCAACTTGTGAACGGCGGAGAGTAAACATGATGCAAGCCGCAATGACGAATACCAATCTATCCACCCCTAGCAATCGGGGTGAACATCGCAACAAGAATACCGGTAGCTTTAGCCTGGTCGAAGTTGATCGCTCGAATGTGGTTGACAGCATCAGGCTGGACGACGGCTACGAACCCGATGGCGTGTTCGCCACCGGCGAAATGCGGGAATTATGTCCGTATTGCAAGGCCACTCATTTGAAATTGGTCTTGCGCCAAAAACGGGTGCGGCACGCGCACCTATTTTGCGACTATTGCGAAAAGTGCTTCGATGCACGCAATCCTGATGGATCGTCGGCATTGGAGTTTGCTGATTAAGCGCAAACCCAATTAATGGGCAGTCCTAATGTGAGCGAGACGGTGCTGGCGCATCTTCTGCAAACAGCTCCTGCATCAGGAATGCCTCCAGGCGATCGTTATCGGCCGGGCGCGCCGACATCGGTACTGCTCGTCCCAATCGATGGGATTCAAACTCGAAATCGCCGGTTTTGTATTTGCGAATCACTTCGATCACTTTCTTGACGATCGCCAGCTTGACGTTGCCGCCCTCGCCCGCATCCACCGTATACGATTCATGCCAATTATCACGCGCTGGGTTCCAGCCATTGAATTTGAATGAGGCTTCACGTACACCTAATGGGTATTTGACTTCAAATACACCGCCGGTACCGTCCGTCGTCGAGCGCTTGGCGCGATTGATGTTGGCAGCAATCTTTTCGCTCAGCGACGGGCCACCGCTGGCCGCCGCTGCCGCCGCATTTTCCTGTGCCGCTTCATTCTCGGCAGCTTCCCGCGCCGCGCGCCGCGCATTCACCCTGGCCATCATGTCGTTGTTTTCATCAGGCTGGACGGTCGGCGGGGTCGGCGGTTGTTGCTGCTCCGGCTGCGGCGGCACGACGAATGCCGGCTTGCTGTTGGATGACCGACGCTGCGTCGCCATGACGGTAGCGTGACGTGGCGCCGGTTGCGGTGTCGGTTCAGCCTTGGCTGGCGGCGGCGTGCGCGGAGCTGGATTGGCTAGCCTGACCGTCAGCGGCCCTTGGGTTTCACTGGAAGCAGGCGCAGCACCCATGCGTTGCGCGATCGGAATCAGGAGTATCGCCAAGTGCAGCAACATCGAGACAACCACGCATACCAGGAACCAGTTGCGCGCGCGATCATCGTTATAACTGACTTCCCTGCGCGTCCAGGGCGCAAGGGGGCCCAGCCAAGGGGTAATGGTGTCCTCAAGCAATTCAGGGCCAGCTAGGCGGGATTGAAACGAAGTAATCACGTAAGAGAGAACACCCCAGAAACTGGGTTTGGCTGAGTTTTCAAAATATTAGTATATTCAACAAGTTACCCGCTTTCAGGGGTATGACCACCTTCAATGATACCCCATGCATAGGTGCACAACCATGTTACCGACCAGGTGGCACCAGCGACCGCCAACATTTTCCGTTACAACAAGTTGTTTAGAGCAACAAAGACAGCGATTGTGCGCCAAACTGAGTGAAAAATTTGTAAGCAAGTGTTTCTGCCGTTAACAAAACAGCAAATTCACACCGAATTTGGCGGTATGCGCCCTCTCTGATCGATTGATTCGGGGATTTTGTTAACTAGGCTAGGCAAAATTCAAGCCTGGGAGGGTTCAGCGAGATTGCACATGCTTTGCCGTGATGTAGGTAGGCGCTCACATCGTCTGTGTGATAATTGCACATCCTGCAATTGTCAGGCAAGCTGAAGCGTCCCCCAATGCTTGGGGACGCTTCATTACTTCGGCAGGCTGCAAATTATGCCGACGGCAACATCCCCGGCAAGGCTTCGATAAAGAAGTCCGCCTGCAGGGGCACACCGGGGCGCATATCGTATTGCGCGAAGTCGCGCACCCCAGCCGCCATCAATACTTCGTCATCGATAAAGAAATTACCGCTGCATTGCTTGGCGGTTTGTTGCAAGATCCAATGCGCCGCATCGGCCATGATTTCCGGTTTGCGCGAAGCATCGATCATTGCCTGCCCACCGATTTCGTTAGCGACCGCTGCCGTGGCAATCGAAGTACGCGGCCACAGGGAATTGACGGCCACGCCCTGCTTCCGAAATTCCGCCGCGTGCGCCAGCGTAAACAAGCTCATTGTGTATTTCGCAATGGCATAGGCCGGCCAGGCTTTGAACCACTTCGCCTCCTGCGCCAAAGGCGGCGACATGGTCAGGATGTGTGGATTTTGCGCCTTCAGTAAATACGGCAGGCAGGCTTGCGAACAAACGAAGGTACCGCGCCCGTTGACGCCGTGCATCAGATCGTAACGCTTGACCGGCGTGTCAAGCGTGCCGGTCAGGCGAATCGCGCTGGCATTGTTGATCAGGATGTCGATCCCGCCGAAATGCGCCGCCGTTTCCTCGACCGCCGCTTTGACGCGCTCCTCATCGCGGATGTCGACGATCAGCGGCAAACATTTGCCGCCGGCTTGCTCGATCGCCGCTGCCGCTGTGTAGATCGTCCCTTCCAGGCGCGGGTCCGGCTCGGCGGTCTTGGCGGCAATCGCGATATTGGCGCCGTCGCGCGCTGCCCGCAAGGCAATCGCCAAACCGATGCCGCGGCTGCCACCGGAGATGAAAATGGTTTTACCAGCTAGGCTCATGTCTTTACCCCTTTGTTAAATTACATCGCGGCGTGTAACTCAACGCCGATAATACGCGGCGGTGAAATCGACGCATACGGTGTTCCCAAGGTGTTAGCCGACGAATTACCGATGCTATCGACATAGCGATTGTTGAATAGATTTCTGCCATACACGGCGACGCCCCATTTGTGGCCGTCGGCATCCCACGCTATCCTGCCGTCGGTATGTTGCTTGGCGGTACCGACGGTGAAAGTCGGCGTCGTCAAACAAGTGCCCTGCAGCGGGTCGGAGTTGCAGCGGGTAGCCCCCGTATAAGCATCTTCCAGGCTGTAATTCATACTGCCGCCGGCGATGCCGTGCACGGTATAGTCTACACCCGCCGCCGCCGTCCAGAATGGTGTGCCAACCGGCTGTTCATTCAAATTGATGCCGTCCGGCGTCACGTAATTCTTGTACACCTGGTCGATGTACTCTGAAGTCGCGAACAGGCGCAAATCGTGGGTTGGTTGCCAGTGCGCCTCCATATCCAGGCCGTTGGCAGTCTGGTCGCTGCTAGTGACTTGATAGGTCGGGATCGGCGAACCATTGGCGACTAGATTAAGCGCCTGCAGGTTGGAGAACTTGTAGGTGAACAACGACGCATTGATCAGCAAGTGCTGTTCGCGGAAATAACTCTTGAACCCTGCCTCGTAACTCCAGATATTTTCCGGTGCATAGACACCGGCCACCGACAGCGCATTGAAACCGCCGGATTGGTAGCCCTTGGTAATCGAAGCAAAAACCATGAAGTCGGGCGCCAATTTATAATCGAGCACGACACGCGGGCTGACATTGGTCCAGCTATTGCTCATGGACACACGCCCCGTGGTTGCCGCAGGATTATTGAATTCAATGTTCTGCGTCAGCAAGCCCTGCGCCTGGGCCGCTTGCTGCGGGGTAAATGCGCCGACTTGGACCAGGCCGGGGAAAAAGCCTGCCTGGTTCAAGCTTGCCAATGCCGAATCCAGTCCCGGCGCTGCGCGCGGCGGGTTATACCAACTGAAATCCTTGGAATCGTAGGTAAAGCGCACTCCGGTGGTGAAGTTCATTTTCTGCGTCAAGTGCCAGATCGCGTCGCCGTAGAGCGCATACGATTTATAGGAGCCTTTGTTGATCATGCTCTCTTGCCAGGTATTGCCGAACAGATTGACCGGTAGGCCGAATTGCTGGATCGCGCCTTGCAGCACGCTATATACGGGAAACCCCGCCACGTTATTGAACAGGGTATTGAGCGTATCGGTATAGGTGTCGACCTGGCTGGTTTGGTGCGCCGTCTCGGCGAAGAAACTGGTGCCGGTCAGCCAGTCGACAGTGTCGTTCTTGCCGGACAACTTGAATTCCTGCTGCCAGGTGCTATTGCTCTCGATATTGTTGGTGTCGAGATAGGTCGTGATCTGGTTGGTGCCGTCGTTGCCTTCGAGATTACCGGAAGTGAAGTGGCGATAAGCGGTAGTCGAATTGAATGTTGCCCAGGACATGGGATGTTCGATACGCAAAGTCACGCCATCGAATACGCGCGTTTCCATGTCGCCGGCGACGTCGTTGTAGACAGGCGCAGTCAACGGGTTGAGGAAAGTATTTGGATTGACCGGCAGTGTCGGCACCGCAACCAGGCCGATGGCGGGAGTTGCATTCTGGTCCAGGCTTTCATGTTCCCAACTGAGCAAGACCTTGGTTTGTTCAGGCGCATCCCAGCGCAGCGTGGTGCGCGTGCCCCAGTCGCTGGTGGAGTTCAAGCGCTGACCGGTCCCCGCATCGGTAAGCCAGCCGTCGCTCTTATTATCGACAAAGGTAAAGCGCAAGGCCATGCTGTCGTTCAGTGGAACATTGAGCAAGCTATCGACATAGCGTTCGCCATACTGCCCAATGCGCACATGCGCATCGGCTTCGAAGTCGGGCGATGGCTCCTTGGTGACGATGGATATCGCGCCGGCGGCGCTATTGCGTCCGAACAAAGTGCCTTGCGGCCCTTTCAATACTTCAATCCGCTGGACATCATTAAAGTCCATCAAGGCGCCGCCGGTCTTGCCGGAATAAACCCCGTCGACATAAATGCCGACCGGGGCGTCGGTGCCGATACCGAAGTCGGTGGCGCCCAAGCCGCGCAAGGTATAGTTTGGCTGGGTCGGCTGATCGGCATCGACCACCAGGCCCGGTATATAGCCGTTAAGGTCGCCCATATTGGTAGCGGCCAGTTTGTCGATTTGGTCGGCGTTAATCAGCTGCATTGAAATCGGCACGGCTTGCGATTGCTGGCTGCGCGCTTGCGCGGTGACCGTGATGACACCAATCGATGTGTCATCGCTGCTGCTCACTGAAGTGGCGGCCGGTACAGCGGGCGTCGGTGTAGTTGCGGTGTCGGCTGCGGGATCGGCGGCGGACGCTTGGTCGAGCAAGCCGCCCATCGCAAAGGCGCCGCAGAACAGCGCGCGTGAAATACTGAAAGCCAGATTCTTTCTCCGAAATTTCATACCCACCTCTTGTTGTTTTATTTCTTGTCCAGACGCAAGCGTCGCCGTTTACCTGATGCCAAAAAAATTCGTTCATCTGAGCATTTTGTGGATCAACAATCGTTACTTAACCCTCCGTCGTTCCCGCGCAGGCGGGAACCCATAAGTCGCCCGCTCGACTTACCTCACAATGGATTCCCGCCTGCGCGGGAACGACGGAGGGTGTTTTTGCTAAACCTGTCCGAACAAGTATTTTTACTCACAAAAAAGTCGGCACAACCAAAAATTCCAACACTTCCGCTATCTTCACTGCGGCTATTGCTGCGAACAAGTTCCCGGCCACGCGGCAATCCATTCGCGGATCAGCGCGACGCCTTCGCGATGCACGGAACTCCTGCCTATTTCCGGCATCATCAATCCGGTCTCGGCGGAATTGATGCGATAGGTCAAAATCGATTGATCGGGCTTGCCAGGCAAGATATCAAACTGGAAGTCGCCAGTGCCGCGACCCGCTGCAACCGGCGGCTTGCATAGACCCAGGTGCAAGTCGGCGGCGGCCCCCATATTCAAGAACAAGGCTGTGGTATTCGCCGCCCCCTTGGCATTATGGCAGTGGCCGCAATTGATATCCAGATAGGCGCGCGCACGGGCGTTCAAGTCTTGCGATTTATCGGCCCAGTTGGCGTTGCGCGGTGCTGTTGCCGGATCCGGCGCGCCGCTGAGATAACCGATCTTGGTTAAATGCGCCAATTGATTTTCCGCCACGCCATCGTAGACATAGTCGCGATTGAGGTGGCGCGCCTTGGGCCCAAGCGGCTCGAACTGGCGCGATTTGACGTCGGTAACGTGGCAGGCGGCGCATTGGTTCACATTCGGCACGACGTAGGTGATTGCCTTGCCTGGGCTGTCGGCCGTTTGCAGCTCTAGCGGAATCTGGTCGCCGGTGCGGGCCAATTCGGCATCGGTCTGGTCCGCATTCCACACATAAGGAAACGCGTCCCAGCCAGTGGCGCGTCGCACCAGCAGGCGCGTTTCTATTATCCGCACCTTGTTCAAATCGAGATTCGCCCCCGTGAAATCGCCGCTCGTGTCGTAAGTGACGGCAACTGCCTTTGCGTCATTGGCAGCGCCCGCCACGCGCGGATAATAGAAAGTCTTGGATATGATGGTGCCGACCGGAAAATCAAAACTCTTTTCCGCGTCGTATTTGGCGGCACTGCCCTTCGGCATCCAAATGGTACGCAATTTGTGCGCGTAATCGGTGAACAAGGGCGTGTTGAGATCATACGGCACGACGCCGCTGTTCAATACCAGCTTCTTATCTTGCGCCAGCACCACGTTCCAGTCACTTAAATGTTGCGGCTTGCCTTCTGCTATAAAACTGACCGGCGCCGGAGTGCGGTTGCATGCAAACAAGGACGCCAGGAGGGACAGCGCAAACGCCGCCCTCCCTATCGTCCGCCAGGGAATCAATCGCAAAGAAACCATCGTTGAACTTAAGCCTTCACTGGAGCGGGTGCCGCTTCGGGTGCCGCAATTTGAGGGATGCTGACTGCCGGCAATTTCGGCAACTCGCAACGGTAAGGAGCGACATCGGTACTGGGGTTCTTATACTTATTCGGCCCATCGGCGTTCAAGACGCCGATATCGCCGTTTTGAATGCAGATGCGTTGGTCGGCCGGCAATACGCCATTGACCGCCACCTTCGGATCGATATAGCCATCCCACAACACATCGGGCAAGTGGCCGGACAAACCGTACATCGCTATTTTCAAGGCTTTCAAATCCAGGCCATCGGGAGAATCGCCGCCGCCCTTGAAGCGGTTTCCGTAAACGAAAATAGCGCGTGGATAAGGGTCGTAATTCGGCGACACGCCTTTTTCGGTGAAATAGCCGGTCGAGAAATAGCTTGAAATAATGACGTTTGCGGTCTGGTTGTCGGTGACGTCGTTATCGAAAATCTCCACTTTGGAATTCGAATTGATCACTACGCCGGAGCCGGCCGGAACGCTCGCCACGGCAGTCCCGCGTGCTGCAAAATTACCGAGATTATTGGCGACCACCTGGTTGTGATAAACCCGCGTGCCATAACCCGGCTGCGACAGGTTCGGCATGTTGAATACCAGGATGCCGCCGGTATTGTTGGTGGCGGTGTTTTCATAGACGTCGGCGGAAATCGTATTTTCGATCTCGATGCCGGCCACGTTCTGTTCGGCCCGCGAATGCCGCACCACCACGCCATGCGATTGGCCGACATAGATGCCGGCATCGGAAGCGCCGATTGCTACGCTGTCTTCGATCAAGACATTTTTCGATTTAACCGGATAGATGCCGTAGGCGCCATTGGTGACCTTGGGCCCATCTGTCCATCGAACGCGCACACCGCGTATGGTGATGTTTTCGCCATCGTTGATCTTCAAGGCATCGCCTTTGCTATCTTCGATGGTCAAGCCTTCCAGCGTAAAGTCATTGGCGTAGACCAGCATGCCTTCCGGGCCGGTGGCTTGGTCCTTGAAGGAGAGGATGGTTTTTTCCATGCCGGCGCCGCGCACGGTGACGCCGTTGATGCGCAAGGTCAATCCGCTGGTCAAGTGATGCTTGCCTGCAGGGATCTCAATCACGCTGCCAGGCTTGGCGTCCAGCAACTGCTCCTGCAGATTCTTTTGGAATGCGGCGTCGTCGGCACTAGCCGCCGGAGCCGAATTATTCGCCTTGTTGCAAGCGGCCAGTAGAACACTCATGGTGACGAGTGCGAAAAGCTTTTGCATTGCTTGTCTCCTACGTTGTTTTCAACAACCAGGGCCCGCTTCCAGCAATCAAATCGACGGGCTGTCGACATGCTGCAAGCGGGTGGCATTCCTCTCTTTAATCGGAGGCTGCTGCATACTCTAAACTATCGTGACAAAAATAGATAAGCCATTTTCGGCCATAATACTGTATAAAATCAGCCAAACACCTTTCTTGAGGGGAACTGTTTGACGAATCAGCCGGTACAAGTCAGCGTCTACATCGACGACAATTGCTGGGGTGGCTTGGCTATCCTGATCAAGGAATCGCTGGCCATCGCCGGCACGCTGCATAACCGCAGCGCCGATTTGCGCGAATCCGAATTATTTGCCGTGAATCTGGTCGGCCCGACCAGGCTGCCGGTGACTTCCTTTACCGGGCCGCTCATTACGCCGCAACGCACCATCCGCAATGCGCCGCAGCCGCACGTTATCGTGATCACTTCATTTTTCCTGCCCGGCGAAGATCGGCTACGGATTCGCCCTGAATTGCGGCGCTGGCTGATCCAGTCCTATGAGAAAGGCGCGATCCTGATGGGCCTGGCCAGCGGCGTGCGGCTATTGGCTGAAACCGGCCTGCTCGATGGCCATGAAATCACGGGTAATCTGTCTGACCAGCGCGTCTTTGCCAACCACTATCCATTGATTCGGTTTTCGCCGGAAACACCGCTGGTGATCGACGGCCGCATCATCAGCGCCGCCAGCATCAACCCTTGCCTGGATGCCTGCGCCTACCTTGTCAGTCAGTTTTATGGCGAAGCGGCGGCGCACAAATTCACCAAATACACCAATTCCATCACCCATCCAACTTACGAGCGCATGGCATTGACCAATGCGCCATGGAAGCAGCATGCCGATCACCGCGTCAAACAAGCGCAAGAATTCATCGAGCGCCACTTCAAGCAGGATATTTCAGTCGACGACGCTGCGCGACGCGCATCGATGAGCGGGCGAAACTTTTCGCGTCGATTTCAGATGGCGGTCGGCATGTCTGCGGTTGCTTACATCGCGCGCTGCCGGGTCGAGCATGCGAAAGAATTGCTGGCGCAACCACGGGCTTCGGTGCTGCAGGTAGCGTTGCAATGTGGTTTTAACAATGAAGCATCGTTCCGGCGCGCATTCATTCAATTTTGCGCACGCACACCGACGCAATACCGTAGCGCGATCGCGATCAAGGCGGAGACTGATTAACTGAAATGGCCCAGATTGGCCAGAAAACGGGTATGGATTTTGCGTAATCCAAATGAAATAGCTTCATTTTGGAGAAATCATGGAATTTCTTATCGCAATTGCCTACGTCGTGCTCATCGTTGCCACCCTAATGGTGCGTCGCGCCCTGAAAACGCGCGAACATCAAAACATGCGGCAATTCAGTGTGCGTTCCAGCACAAGGACAACGCGGGAGCATCATTACTGATGATCCCGACCAATGAATTACGTCACGACCTGATTTCCGGGAAAAGGCAACAAGCAATCAAGCGGCGACACCAAACATCTCGCGCGAATTAACGCTCGTGTTCGTGCTCTTTTCCTTGCGGTGCGGCATGGCCGGCCGGTGCTGGTGCATGGCCGCCGGCCCCAGGTGCACCTGGGGCACCGCCTGGACGACCGCCACCCGCCGCTGCCATACGCTGCTGCTCATGCGCCATAGCCTCGGCATGCGTCTCGCCATGCTCTGGAAGATGGCCGCCGTTACGCGCGGCTACGCGATGCAGCTCTTCTTGCCGCCGGAATACATCCTGACGATGATCACCGCGCATGTAAAAATGCTGAACGCGATGACCATAGGCATCAACACCCCAGATATACGTGACGCCACCAATAAATACCACGTCAGCTGGGGCGGCAGTATTGATGTAGATATCAAACGGCGAAGGAGCATATTCGACCACTGGAGCCGGTTGCACATACACTGGAGCTGGTTGCACATAAACCGGAGGAGGCGGAGCGACGACTACCGCTGGCTGACCGATCACTATGGAAGGCTGGATAATGATCGGGCCGGCTTCGGCAGTTAACCCAAAACTTGCCAATGCAGATGCAACAACAGTGCCGCCAAGATAAAGAGCGATGTTGGATTTTTTCATACATTCTTTCCAGAAACTGAATAAGAGTTGATTGACGCAAGGAAACGTAGGTATCTATCTGTTCCGCTATAGATGGACCGGTATATATGACTTAAACCTTGATTGACTGAAACCAAGACGGTTTAAAGCAAAACCAACCATTTCACTGCACCATGAACTGCAAAAGATCGGGCACTCGTATTGCGTATAGAGCCAGGTTTGTTCACGCACCGTTAACTCGGAAAACGGCGATTGCTACGGCCCCGGAAACAACCGCAGCAATCATGGAAGTATACGCTTTAGCAAGCCATTTGGTTGACTGTCATTATGTAAACGGTTTGTAAATACCACGACACATGGCCCGACTGGAAATCACATTTTCTTCACAACAACGCAGCCAATCGAATAACCCGCACCGAATGAACAAATGACGCCGTGCGAGCCGGTCGGCATATCGTCCTGATACTTGTGGAAAGCGATGATCGAACCGGCAGAAGAGGTATTGGCATAGGTATCGAGAATTACCGGCGCTTCTTGCGGTTCGGCATCGCGGCCCAGCACCAGCCGCGTGATCAGCAAGTTCATGTTGAGGTTGGCTTGATGCAGCCAATAGCGGCTGATTTGCGGAATTGCCACACCGGACGATTCAACGGTTTCCTTGATCATCTCGGCCGCCATCGGGCATACCTCTTTGAATACCTTGCGCCCCTGTTGCTTGAATAACTTATCCGGCTTGCCGATGCCGGATTCGTCTGCGCGGTTCAGAAACCCAAAATTATTCCGGATATTGTTGGAGAACTTGGTCTTCAGCCGGGTACCGAGAATTTCGAAGCGATGCGCGGACGTGGCAAGGTCGCTGCGTTCTATCAAGATCGCAGTGCAAGCGTCGCCGAAAATGAAATGACTGTCACGATCGCGCCAATTCAAATGACCGCTGGTGATTTCCGGATTGACGACCAACACTGCCCTTGCTTGCCCGCTCTGCACTGCGCTGACCGCGGTCTGGATGCCGAAGGTGGCGGACGAACAGGCCACGTTCATGTCGAAACCGTAGCCTTCGATACCCAAGGCGTCCTGCACCTCGACCGATATCGCCGGATAACCGCGTTGCAGATTGCTGCACGCGACCAACACCATGTCGACGTCGGCGGCGGTTCGTCCAGCCCTTGCCAGCGCCTGTTCGGATGCGGCAACTGCCATGTCGCACATGATGGAGCGTTGCTCGTCCGGCCGCTCGGGAATAAATGGAACCATGCGGTTGATGTCGAGTATGCCCTCTTTTTCCACCACGAAGCGGGCCTTGATACCGGACGCCTTTTCCACAAACCCCACGCTGGACTCTTCCAATGCCACCAATTCGCCGCGAGCAATCGCATCCGCATTTTCCGCATTGAATTTGAGCACGTAGGCATTGAAACAAGCGATTAATTCTTCGTTGGAAATTGAATAGGGAGGCGTATATAGCCCAGTACCGCTGATTACGGCTTGATTCATCTGATTACTCTCTTTTAGTTGTCGTTATTGCCATCACGCGCTTCTAGGCCAAGTGCTGCAAATTCTACACAATCAGCATACAGCGTAAAAGCAACATTTTTCGCGATAATAACCGGCCGATGGCGGATTCTTGTGATTGGCTCGAACCTATTTTCGAACGCATTCTTATCCCTCTCTTATCCCTCAATCCATTATAGGAATTCCCGTCTCACCGACAGCTATTTTTGGGTAATCCAATCACTCCATTCACATCTTTTCTCACGCAGAATGGTTTTTCAGTTTGAAAGGAAATTTATCGAAAATCATCTATTTTTAGCTGAAATTATCAAAATTAAACCTATTTTATTAATAAAGCCTCAATATGCATGAAGAGGGAAATGTTAAAAACTGTCAAAAAGCTTGAAATGGGAAAATTGTGACTTGCGAGATGGAATCATTAATGCATATACTTGCTTATCAGAAATGTTGAAATCTCCATTTCCTGGATTTCACAAGTTGTTCCGATCAATCTCGCGCGTAATAATCCGTAACTGACGATGTCTTCCATATCACATATCACCGAAAACTCTACCCGGCTGGAATTCCTCGCCTTCACTTTGGGTCAGGAGGAATATGGTATCGACATTCAAAAGGTTCAGGAATTGCGCGGCTATGAAACCGTCACCCGCATCGCGAACGCGCCTGAGTTCGTCAAGGGCGTGGTGAATTTACGCGGCATCATCGTACCGATCGTCGATATGCGCATCAAATTCAACCTGGGCATGCCGACCTATGACCAATTTACCGTGGTCATCATCCTCAACATCAACGGTCGCGTGGTCGGCATGGTTGTCGACAGCGTGTCCGACGTCATCAACCTGAGCCCAGAACAAGTCAAGCCGGCCCCGGATATGGGTTCGGCATTCAGCACCGATCACCTGATCGGCTTGGGCACGGTGGACGAAAGAATGTTAATTCTGGTTGATATCGACAAGTTGATGTCGAGTACGGAAATGGGCCTGATCGAGAAAATGGCAGCCTGAGTTTTTCTATACACGGCACACGTCAACCTGCATTTAAGCAGGTGACGAAAAAAATAAATTTACGAGGGGTTTGGCGATATGAATATTGCAAAAATGAAAGTTGGCACCAGTCTGGCCTTTGGCTTTGCGCTGGTCCTGATACTGCTGATTGCGGTGACGGCATTGGGCATCAGCCGCATGGGCCAGATCCAGCAGCGGCTGGAGAATGTGGTCAACGTCAATAATGTGGAAACCCGGCTGGTGATCGATATGCGGGCGCTGGTCAATGACCGCACCATCGCGCTCAAGAATCTATCGTTGTTGACCGATCCATCGGACATGCAGCCCGAAATTGATCGCATCAACGAACAAACGAAAAAATACGTCGATGCGGAAACCAAACTGGACGGCATGTTTACTGCCGAAGCAAGCACCTCGCCGGAAGAAAAAAGCCTGCTAGCCAAGGTCAAGGAACAAGAAGCAGCGACAACGCCGGCAATCGCCAAGGCCACCGAACTGTGGTTGGGCAGCAAGCCGGAAGACGCGACCAAGGTCTTGATCAAGGAAATCCGCCCGCTGCAGAAGAAATGGCTGGATGCATTGGCTGAACTCGCAGCGCTCGAAGATAAACAAAATGCACAGGCAGCAACCGACGCACAAAGCGCTTTCGGTTCTGCCCGTTCCTTCATGCTAATCCTGGGTGCCATTGCCTTGCTGGCCGGAGTCGCAGCGGCATGGTGGATCACCAGCGGCCTGTTGAAACAGCTTGGTTGCGAACCTTCCTATGCAGCAAAAATTGCCAGCCAGATTGCCGCCGGCGATTTGGCGGCGAACATCCATACCAAGCCTAACGATCAAACCAGTTTGCTGATCGCCATGAAGGCAATGCGCGACAGCCTGGTCAATATCGTCGGCCAGGTGCGGGTCGGCACAGACTCCATCGCCAATGCTTCCGGTGAAATCGCTGCCGGCAATCTCGATCTTTCCACGCGCACCGAACAGCAAGCCAGCTCTCTTGAGAAAACCGCTTCGTCGATGGAAGAGTTGACTGCCACCGTCAAGCAAAATGCCGACAATGCAAGGCAAGCAAATCAGCTCGCCGCATCGGCCTCGGAAGTGGCGCGCAAGGGCGGAACGGTGGTGTCGCAAGTGGTGGAAACCATGGGTTCGATCAATGAGTCGGCCAAGAAGATCGTCGATATCATCAGCGTCATCGATAGCATTGCGTTTCAAACCAATATCCTGGCCTTGAATGCAGCAGTCGAAGCAGCCCGCGCCGGTGAACAAGGCCGTGGCTTTGCAGTCGTGGCAGCCGAAGTGCGTAATCTGGCGCAACGCAGTGCAGCGGCGGCAAAAGAGATCAAAACTCTGATCGGGAATTCGGTCGAGCAAGTGGAAATCGGCAGCAAACTGGTTGGGCAAGCGGGCGTCACGATGGCGGAAGTGGTCGAGAGCGTCAAGCATGTGACCGATATCATGGGTGAAATCACCGCCGCCAGCCAGGAACAAAGCGCCGGCATTGCACAGGTCAACCAGGCCATCATCGAAATGGATAGCGTCACCCAGCAGAACGCCGCATTGGTGGAAGAGGCTGCATCGGCTGCGCAAAGCCTGCAAGACCAGGCTGCCGAGGTTGCCAACGTGGTTAGCGTCTTCAAGCTCGACGCCAGCCAGCAAGCACATGCAAGCCATGTGGCGGCGCCGGTGCACGTGGCTGAAGTAAAGACCTTCCCAGCACGCGCCAAATCGCAAAAGTTGCCGGCGGTGCCGCCGAAAGCAGCGCCGAAGAAACTTGCCGTCGTCGGCAGCAGCAATGACGACTGGGAAGAATTCTAATAACAGCATTGCGAGGGGCGACACTGCGCCCCTCATTGAAGCCGCCGCCGGAACTAGGCAGGCGCCATGAAACCAGCCACCTGTTTCCAGTTGTGGCGAGAAAGATCGCCTTCGTTTTTAACGTCTATACGTTTGGAATATTATGTCTACCATTACACGCCTATCGCTGATTGTTGCCGCTCCTTTACTTTGCGTGGCCCTCAACGCCACCGCCGCCGACTACGCGGCGACCATCGATACCAAAGCACCTTGCGACAAACCTGAGTACCCACGTGCTTCGTTGGTCAATGAAGAACAAGGCACGGTGATCCTGTCACTCCAGATTGCCGCTGATGGTAAAGTCACCGACTCCAAAGTGGAAAAAAGCAGCGGCTTCAAGAATCTGGACAAGGCAACATTGAAGCTTGCCCAATGCAAATTCAAACCGCTGGTCAAGGACGGCAAGCCGGAAGAGGCTTGGGCGAAGTTTGAATATGTCTGGAAGCTGGATTAACTAGCTGCCCGGCATCCATCACAGACATCGAATTTAGTCGTCTGCTCACACGCTTCATACCTTCGTATTATTCAATATTGAATTGCACGGCATTCTCGCTTCATCGAGCGGATTGCCGTCCTTCATCTTAATGCTCTTGGCGCAAAGCCTTCTCCTTCTCTTACGAGATGATTTAAGCAAATTCACAAATTTGCAAAATTAATATATTTATTGCCACATCGCAATGATGACGGCAAGACCGAGGTCCGCCACAAAAATTCCTGTCGTTTCCTGTTACTCCGTTTTTTTCCTTTATTGCATCTTTGTCGCCGGCATTTGAATCCATCCGGCTATTGCCTGCGTATTTATACGTGAACCCGAGGGAAAGGCGTCGCTATACATTGACGACCTTAAGCGCTCCAACAGGCGCGCGTCACTCCTCAGTAGGTTGATTGACGTAAATCGATAGCAAAAGGACAAATCGCATGGGAGCGGAACGGATCAACATCGCGGTGATCGGCGCGGGCATTTCGGGTCTTTCCTGCGCCTACCAACTGGCTCGCACGGGACATGACGTCACCTTGCTGGAATCCGGCAACTATTTTGGCGGACATAGCCATACAGTAGATGTCACCCGGGAAGGCATGACGTATGGCGTCGATACCGGGTTTCTGGTGTTCAATCATAAGACCTACCCCAATCTGGTCAAGTTGTTTGACGCGTTGCAGGTTGAAACCGTCGCTACCGACATGTCGTTTTCAGTCAAAACTTCAGCTACCGGCTGGTTTGGGTCCAGGCAGCTCGAATGGGCGGGCGCCAACCTGGATACGGTATTCGCCCAGCGTCGCAACCTGCTCAACCCGGCGTTTCTGGTGATGCTGCGCGACATCGTGCGCTTCAATCGCGCAGCCACCGAGTTGGCCCTAGATGCAACTCCCGGAATCGACCGCATATCACTCGGCGCCTATTTGCAGCAACACGACTACAGCGAACAATTCCGCGCCTGGTATCTGTTGCCGATGGCTGGTTGCATCTGGTCATGCCCGACCACGCAAATGCTGGAATTTCCGCTATCGGCCTTCGTCCGTTTCTGCCACAACCACGGCTTGCTGCAAGTCAACGGCAGGCCGCAATGGCATACCGTCAAAGGCGGCTCGCGCCACTATGTCGAGAAAATGCTGGCCGCAATTCCAACCAAACAATGCGGCGTGGCGGTCAGATCGGTGACCCGGCACATGATAGGCGGCCAGCGCAAAGTCCTGGTTCAATCCAAAACCGGTACCTCTTTATTCGATCAAGTGGTGATGGCCTGCCATAGCGACCAAACCCTGCAATTGTTGGCCGACGCCAACGCAAGCGAACGCGAGTTGCTGGGTGCGATCCGCTATCAACCGAACCGCGCCGTGCTGCATAGCGACGCCAGTTGCCTGCCGCAAAACCGAAAAGCCTGGTCGGCATGGAATTATCAAAGCAAAGGTCAAAAGGAAACGCATAAAGAAACGCAAGTGTGCGTGCATTACCTGATCAACCAATTGCAGCCGCTGCCTTTCACAAGTCCGATCATCGTCTCGCTGAATCCGATCGATGAACCGATGGCACATAGCGTCATCGATGAATTCGCCTATTCGCATCCCGTGTTCGATGGCCCCGCCATCGCCGCCCAGGGAAAATTGGGCGACATCCAAGGAAATGACCATATCTGGTTTGCCGGCGCCTGGACCGGTTACGGATTCCATGAAGATGGCTTGAAATCCGGCTTGGCTGTGGCGCACGCATTAGAACGTAAGATTGAGGACAAGCGAGAAGACCATCGCCGCTCGCGCTCGGTGGCTTGAATCGCAACCATCATGGAAACCGACGCCAATCAGATCCAGCTATGTTTCGGGCAAGTGCGGCACAAGCGCTTGCGCCCGACGCTGCATGCATTCACCTACCGCGTCTATTTCCTCCGCCTGCCGCTGCGCTCGCTGGCGCGGCAACCGTGCTCCACCCGCTGGTTTTCGCACAACCGCTTCAACTTACTATCGTTCCATGATAGCGATCATGGCGACGGTCAGCAGACGTTGACCGCATGGGCCGACAGCTTGCTGTCCAGTGAAGGCATCACCGATGCCGATGGCGAAATCTGGCTGCAAACATTTCCGCGCGTGTTGGGTTACGTGTTCAATCCGGTGTCATTTTGGTTTTTCCATCGCAAAGACGGCAGCCTGCGCGCCATTCTCTGTGCGGTGCAAAACACCTTCGGCGAAAAACACTGCTACTTGCTGGACACCGGAACCGCCATGCCATACGGCATCGAATTGCAAGCCAAAAAAATCTTCCATGTATCACCGTTCTTCCCGGTTGAAGGCGGCTATCGCTTCCGCTTCATGCGAGCCACGCGCAAGGTCGGAAGCGACGAGCGCGAATCCACTGTGGCGCGTATCGACTATGGCGACGACTCCGGCCCTTTGTTGCAGACCAGCGTATGCGGAATTGCCGACCAGCTGACCGATGCCGGTGTCGCCAAAGCATTCTTTTTATATCCGTTGATGACCTTGGGCGTCATCGTGAAAATTCACTGGCAAGCACTGCGCCTGTGGATCAAACGCATTCCGTTTTTCACAAAACCTGAACCACCGACACATAGGGTAAGCAGATGAACTCAGAATCCATGCAGAATCAGGTGCTCAATTTTTCAAGCGCCGCGGTATCGATATCGAATGACACGCTACCGCCGCAAGCCCGGTTCGTCCTGGCAATGCTGGAAAATTTAAAGCACGGCGCGCTACAACTGAAACTGCCTGACGGCCGTTGCATGCTGTTCGGCGACGGTTCCGGGCCGTTGACACTGGAATTAAAAGACTGGACCCTGTTTGCCGCCGCGCTGAAATCGGGCGATATCGGCTTTGCCGAAACCTTCATCGATGGCGGCTGGAGCACCGATAACTTGCCGGGGCTGATCGAGCTCTTCATAAGCAATCGCGATGCCATCGAGTCGGTGATCTACGGAACCTGGTGGGGTAAATTGCTGTATCGGCTCAAGCATCTGTTCAATCGCAATTCGAAAACCGGCAGCCGCAAGAACATTCATGCCCACTATGACATCGGCAACGATTTCTACCAGCTCTGGCTCGATCCTTCGATGACGTATTCGAGCGCGCTGTTTTCCAACGGACATGTCGAAAATCTGCAGGATGCGCAACTTGCCAAATATCGCCGCATCCTCGGCGAGTTGAATTTGAAGCCCAATGACCGCATCCTCGAAATCGGCTGCGGCTGGGGCGGTTTCGCAGAAATCGCAGCGCGCGAAGGCGGCAATCGCGTCACTGGCTTGACGCTCTCGGCCGAACAATTGCAATTCTCGCGCAATCGCTTGAAAACAGCAGGCGTCGACGATCAAGTCGATCTGCAATTGCAGGATTATCGCGACACCGATGGCGAATTCGATGCGATCGCCTCGATTGAAATGTTCGAAGCGGTCGGCGAAGCCTACTGGCCGACGTATTTCGACTGCGTCGCCCGCAACCTGAAACCAGGCGGACGCGCCTGCATCCAAACAATCGTCATCGCCGACGAATTATTCGACCGCTATCGCGCCGGCACCGACTTCATCCAGCAATACATTTTCCCCGGCGGCATGCTGCCCTCCCCTGCTGTATTCCGTCGCCAAGCGGAAAAGCACGGCTTCAAGGTCTGCAACGAGTTCTCTTTCGGAAAAGACTATGCGCGAACCTTGGTGGAATGGCGACGCGCATTCAAGGAACAATTGCAATTGGTGCGTCAACAAGGATTCGACGAACGCTTCCTGCATACATGGGAATTTTACCTGGCCTATTGCGAAGCCGGATTCAGGGCAGAAAGCATCGACGTCACCCAATTCACGCTGGAAAAATTGTGACCGCAAGTCGCAAGCGCCTGCTGGGCTTGCACCTAGCACTAGCGATAAGCAGCGGCGATGCACTGGCAATCGAAGTGCCGCCCCACATCGCCACCGAAATTACCGATGCGCATCTGTGCGGCCAAGGAAAATTCCGCTGGTTCGGCTTCAAGATATACGATGCGCAACTATGGGTAAGTAAGCAAGGCTTCAATCCAACCATGCCCTCGGCAGAAAAGTTCGCACTAGACTTACGCTACGCACGCGCATTTCCGGGAAAAAAGATCGCCGAATCCGGCATCCACGAAATCGAAAAGCTAGGCTTGGGATCGCCACAGCAACATCAAGCCTGGCTACAACAAATGGAAAGCTGCTTCCCCGACGTAAGCGACGGCACCCACCTGACCGGCATCTTCGAACCAGGCCAAGGCGCCAACTTCTACCTAGACGGAAAGAAAATCTGCACCATCCCCGACAGCGAATTCAGCACAGCATTCTTCGCAATCTGGCTAGACCCCAGAACCAAGGAAAGCAAGCTGCGCAAAGAGCTGCTTGGCGCGGTTTCGCCAGACTGATCCAACATCATCGTATTGAAGTTGTTCTTGCCCCGCAAGAATGGGAGCACCAATAGCAATTACTAAATACAGTCGCGCCGGACGAATTGCGC
>OUMJ01000023.1_pt1 | contig 25492 bp, 28 predicted proteins | sample 1690841 | NCBI WGS metagenome assembly OUMJ01 (sample SAMEA3914812, study PRJEB12502) | metagenome | biome: forest; material: soil | place: Canada | collected 2011-07-07 | depth 0.1 m | reverse complement strand
TTTTGCGCCATGACACCCGGATGTTTCCTCAGCATCCAATCGAAACACCGAGCCAGAGCACCATGCCGATGCCGAATCGTGGATGGAGAAAGATTCTGGACGCGTTTCATTTCGCGAATCCATGCATCAGCCCAATCGTAATTCAGGGATCCGGTACTGGTGGTGATCAATAAGGGCCGAACGGTATTGAGAAGTTTGATATCAGAAACTGGGACGGAATTCTCGCGCAGATAATCTGCAATACAACGGGAGATTGTCCAGACTTCCTGGCCTTTGGTCGTACGGTCCAAAAGGGATTTGGGAACGACTCCCTGCGCCAGCAGACCTTCAAGCTGAGTGCCATATGCTTCTGCTTGCTCTCGTGTATCGAAAGTCGCATACAGCGGCTTTTCGAGCAGCTTGCTCGAAACGCGCAATTGAAAATTACCGTTTGGAAAAGATTTTATCGTCGACATAATTAAGTATGTTGTCGACGAACTTTCAGACTGTCTACGGCAAAATGGCCGTTTCAAGGTGTGGTTAACCACATTAGCGCAGTGGTGTGAACCTACCTTGAACTAGCCCAGCGTGAGCTAAGTCCTTGATTTTATGGAGGCGGGGACCGGAGTCGAACCGGTCTACACGGCTTTGCAGGCCGCTGCATAACCGCTTTGCTACCCCGCCGTGAACAGCATTGTAACCGTGAAACTTAAAGCGTGCTGCTGAAATACCGCGTTGCCAAAACCTGTTATGAACAAATTCAGCAAGGAAGACAATTTATCGCCTTCCAGAAATCTGGAGCGGGAGAAGAGTCTCGAACTCTCGACCTCAACCTTGGCAAGGTTGCGCTCTACCAACTGAGCTACTCCCGCATTGACCTACCTGTATTGCCTACAGCTACTTACCCTGCTGCACTTACTTTACCGCTTCAAATAAAAAGGAAGCCGTGGATTTGTTTACCCGTGGCTTCCTAAGAATCCTGGAGCGGGAGAAGAGTCTCGAACTCTCGACCTCAACCTTGGCAAGGTTGCGCTCTACCAACTGAGCTACTCCCGCATCAACAACAAGCGAGCATTATAGCGGTTCAACACGCTTTGTCAAGCGCCTGCGCAGCCAAATGCCCCTCATTAACTCAAATGACCGGCGCGTTCCTTGATTAGTGGCCAAGCCTTACGCAAATAATAAAACATCGACCAGACAGTCAGGATCGCAGCCACTGCCAATAACCACTCACCCCAATAATGGGTATTGATGACATAAAATAATTGTTCATTGAACAGCAGCATCGGGATCGCGGTCATTTGCGCTGCGGTCTTGATTTTACCGAGCGAACTGACCGCGACCGACTTTGAAGCGCCGATCTGCGCCATCCATTCGCGCAAGGCGGAAATGGCGATTTCACGGCCGATGATAACGAAGGCGACCGCCGCATTGACGCGATCAAGCTGCACCAGCACCAGCAAGGCGCCCGCTACCATCAGCTTGTCGGCCACCGGGTCGAGAAAAGCGCCGAATGCGGAAGTTTGGCTCCAGCGCCGCGCCAGAAACCCGTCGAACCAATCGGTGACGGCAGCAATAATGAAAACCGCCGATGCGGCAATGCCTTGCTCATAAGGCGTCAGCCAAGTATGCGGCAAATAAAACACACCGACCACCAGCGGAATCAGCGCAACCCGCAACCAGGTCAGAAAAATCGGGATATTAAATGGCATGAATCGTTTTCGGTGGTGGGTGGCGGCGAGAATATTTTCTGTCAAGCTTGCAATTATCTACTTAATTTATCCAATTAGTTCGGGCATTGCCAAAAATCGTGCATGGTTCAGTGCAATTGCTTGTAAATGTCTTCCGCCAATTGCCGCGATATCCCTTCCACCGAAGCCAGGTCCTCGACGCTGGCATCGACCACGCCGCGCAATCCGCCAAAGCGCGCCAGCAATTTTTGCCGCCTTTTGGCGCCAATACCTTCAATTTCTTCCAGCCGCGAAGTCTGCCGTGCCTTGGCGCGCTTGGCACGCATGCCGGTAATTGCAAAGCGATGTGCTTCGTCGCGAATCTGCGCGATCAGCATCAAGGCCGCCGATTCTTTGCCCAATTCTTGCGGCGCGCGACCATCGACAAACACCAGCGTCTCCAGCCCGACCTTGCGCCCCTCCCCTTTCGCGACGCCGACAATCAGGCTGATGTCGAGGCCCAGCTCGACAAACACCTGGCGCGCCATTTCGACCTGCCCCTTGCCACCGTCGATCAGCACGATGTCCGGCATCACGCCGTCGCCGTTCGCCACCTTTTCGTAGCGCCGGGTCAACACTTGCCGCATCGCCGCATAATCGTCGCCGGGGGTGATGTCATTGATGTTGTAGCGCCGATATTCACCGTTTTGCATTGCATGATGATGGAACACCACGCACGACGCTTGCGTCGCTTCGCCTTGGGTGTGGCTGATGTCGAAACATTCGGCGCGCAGTGTGTCGAGGTCGGTGACGTCGAGGCCCAAGGCGTCAACCAGGGCACGGGTACGGCCTTGTTGCGAGCCTTGTTCCGACAGTAGGCGGGCCAGGGCGATTTCGGCGCCCTTATGCGCCATCTCCAACCACTTGCGGCGTTGTTCCTGTGGTTGGAACACCAGATTGATGCGATGCCCGCACTGTTCCATCAGTGCCACCATCAGGGCCGGTTCGTTGAATTCCAGATTCAGGATAAGGGCGCCCGGGATGAATTTATCGATGTAATGCTGTGCCAGGAAGGCCTTCAACACTTCAGTAGCGAGCGCTTCATCTGCCGTGGCGACGGCATTATCGACATGCGTCGGAAAATAGGCGCGATCGCCCAGATGCCGGCCGCCGCGCACCATCGCGAGATTCACACAAGCGCGCCCACCATGCACGATGACAGCGATGATATCAATATCGGCATCGCCACCGACTTCCATGCTTTGCTGGTGCAATACGCGCGACAGCGCCGAGATTTGGTTGCGCACCGCCGCCGCCTGCTCGAACTTCAATTCAGCCGCGTAGGCGTGCATCTTGGTCTGCAGGTTTTCCAATACTTCGGTTTGCCGTCCGCGCAGGAATTTGGCGGCGTTTTCAACGTCGTGCGTGTAATCTTCCTTGCTGATTTCCTGCACACACGGCGCACTGCAGCGATGGATTTGATGGAGCAGGCAAGGACGGGTGCGATTGGAAAACACCGAATCTTCGCAGGTGCGCAACAAGAATACCTTTTGCAAAATCTGCATTGATTCCTTGACCGCCCAAGCACTGGGGAACGGGCCGAAATACTGATTCTTCTTGTCGACTGCACCGCGATAATACGCCATGCGCGGATATTCCTGGCCGGTGATTTTCAGGTAGGGATAGGACTTGTCGTCGCGGAACAAAATGTTGAAGCGCGGCTGCAAGGCCTTGATCAAATTGTTTTCCAGGATCAGCGCCTCGGCTTCGCTGCGCGTGACGGTGGTTTCAAGGCGGGCGATGCGCTCGACCATCATGGCGATGCGCGGGCTGGTCAGGGTTTTCTGGAAATAACTGGAGACGCGCTTTTTCAGGTCGCGTGCTTTGCCGACATAGAGGACTTTATCCTCGGCGTCGAAATAACGATACACGCCGGGCAGATGCGGCAACTTGGCGACAGTGTCGAGGACCACGGCACGCGGATCGGGAGCAATAGGGACATCGGGTTCGGACATCGTGAGTGAGCGCGTGCTTTCAGTTATTGCTGATTGATTTTTTGTTCAACGATCACAAAGGCTACCGCATATTCCGCTTCATCGCTAATCGACACTCGCGCGCTCAATCCATTCTGCTGCATGAATTCATACAGCGCACCGCTGGCAACGATGGCAGGTTGGCCGCTCGGTGCATTCATGACTTGCGCGCTGCGCCAGGTCATCGGCATGCGCAAACCCAGGCCGATGGCTTTGGAGAACGCTTCCTTGGCGGCAAAGCGTGTTGCCAGGTAACGCAGGCCGCGTACTTCGACAGCGGCACGACGCGTGCGGAAAATTTCCAGTTCGTCCGGCCCCAGTATCTTGGCCGCAAAACGCTCGCCGCTGCGCGCCAATGCCGCTTCCAGACGCGCGATCTGGATAATGTCGGTACCGATCCCGTAGATCATTGTTGGTTAAGCTTTTTGACTCGCCAAACGCGCCTGCACCATGATTGCCTTCATCTCGCGCACCGCATTCTGCCAGCCATTAAATACGGCGTGCGCGACAATCGCGTGGCCGATGTTGAGTTCGACGATATCGGGAATGGCGGCAATTGCCTGCACATTGGTGTAATGCAAACCGTGGCCGGCATTGACTTTCAAGCCGCGCTTGACGCCTTCCAGCACGCCTTGTCGCACGCGCAGCAATTCCTGTTGCTGCTGTACGCTATCGTGTGCTTCAGCATAGCGCCCGGTATGCAATTCAATCACCGGGGCGCCCGCTTCGGCAGCGGCCTGGATTTGCGCGACGTCGGCATCGATGAACAGGCTGACCCTGATTCCTTCGGCTTGCAATTGCTTTATCGCGGCCTGCACCTGGGTGAAATATTTGACCACGTCGAGGCCGCCTTCGGTGGTCACTTCTTCGCGCCGCTCCGGCACTAGGCAAGCGTCTTGCGGTTTGACGCGACAGCAAAAGTCGATCATTTCCTGCGTCACTGCCGCTTCCAGGTTCATGCGCGTGCGCAGCAGCGGACGGATCGCCAGCACGTCTGCATCCTTGATGTGGCGCCGGTCTTCGCGCATGTGCAAAGTAATGGCATCGGCACCTGCCTCTTCGGCCAGCAGGGCCGCTTGTATCGGATCGGGGTAGGTGGTGCCGCGCGCATTGCGCAAGGTCGCCACGTGGTCGATATTGATGCCTAAATCGATAATCGTGCTAGCAGGTTCCAGGAAGCTCATAGTGTGTCGTGAATGGTGGGGACGTTTATAGTTGCATCTATAGTTGCATCAAATCGATCAAAATCTGACGGGTATTGAGTTGCATGCCGCCCAGGTGGTGCGCCAGCAAAAAACGCATCAATTGCTTGCTTTGACTTTGCGTGATGGGATCAGTGTAATCCTGGCGTTCCATGTCGAGCAAGGTCTTGCCGGAAACGCTGGGCCAACGATCGGCGGCACGGGCAACGCGCGGGCCGTTTTCAGGGTCGACCACATAGGTTTGTTGCGGATCAACCGCCAGTGCAGTGCTGGTGCAAACGGTAAAGTCGGTCGCGACCCCGGTTTCCTTGAGCAGCGCGCGTTCGAATTTACGCAGCACGATCGGTGCCGGCTCGTCATGCGCAAGCTGGTTCATCGCGGCTACGTAATGATCGAACAAGGCCGGGTGAGGATCATCGCGCGCCAGCAATTTAACCAGCAATTCATTCAGATAGAAGCCGCACAACAGCGCCGATTTCTCCAGCGGCAGCAAACCACCGACCCACTCGGCAGCAGTCAACGTGCGAATTTCCGATTTGCCGCTCCAGGAAACCGATAGCGGCTGGAAGGTTTGCAACACACCGCGCAATTTCGAGTGCGGCCGCTTGGCGCCCTTGGCTACCAGCGCGATGCGTCCATAGTCGCGCGAAAAAACGTCGACGATCAGGCTGGTTTCTTTATAGGGATAACTGTGGAGAACGAAGCCGGGTTGCCCCGATATGCGGAATTCTTTTTCCGGAGTTTTGCTACGACGTGCAGGTGGCTTGCCGGCTGGCTTATCAGCGCGTTGCGCATTCATCGATTCGCGTTCAGCAGCTTTATCCAGCTGTGCATTTGCTGGCAGACGATCAGCAATTGCCGGTTGCTCAAGCGTTTCGATTTCCATTGCAGTTCGATTAAAAGTGCAACACTACTTCAATAGCGTGGCAGTTACGTAAAATCATTCGTAACCGTAGGCACGCAACCCGGCTTCATTGTCAGCCCAGCCTGATTTGACTTTGACCCATATTTCCAGATAAACCGGGCCGCCGAACAGGCGCTCCATATCGAGCCGCGCCTGGGTTGAAATTTCTTTCAGGCGCGCGCCTTTTTGGCCGATCAACATCGATTTGTGGGTGTCGCGTTCCACCAGGATCGCCGCGAAGACGCGCCGCAAATCGCCTTCCTGTTCAAATTTTTCGATCAGGACGGTGCTGGTATACGGCAACTCATCGCCGACAAAACGAAATACTTTTTCACGAACGATTTCCGCCGCCAGGAATTTCTCGCTGCGATCGGTAATATCGTCCTCGCCAAAGACTGGCGGGTTTTCCGGCAATAACTTCCTGATCTCGCCCTGCAAGCCATCGAGCTGGAAATTCAGCTTGGCCGATACCGGCACCACGGCGGCAAACGCATGCTTGGCGACGATCTGCTGGGCGAACGGCATCAGCACCGCCTTGTCTTTGACGCGATCGGATTTATTGATCACCAAAATGCACGGCACATCGTCCGGCACCAGGTCGAGCACTTGCTGATCGGCGGGGCCGAAGGTGCCAGCTTCAATGATAAACAAAATCACGTCCGACGCCGTCAAGGTGTTGGTCACTGTTTTGTTCAGGGTCTTGTTCAGTGCGTTCGAATGACGGGTCTGGAATCCTGGCGTGTCGACATACACGAATTGCGCATTGTCTGCGGTTTGGATACCGGTAATGCGATGCCGCGTAGTCTGCGCCTTGCGCGACGTGATGCTGACCTTGGCGCCGATCAATGCGTTCATCAGCGTCGATTTGCCGACATTCGGCCGGCCGATAATGGCAATGTAGCCGCATTTGAAGTCGGAGGGTGCAGCGGAATCAGTCATGCGGTTTTCGAGTGGGTAATCATGGGTGGCAATTCCAGCTGCAGATTGCTGGAAGCGTGTAATTCGGTTTCATGTTCGGCTTGTGCTTCGGCGCCGACTGTGCCGCCATTCTTAACCTTGGCTTCGCTTTTGGCCTCGGCCTTGGGCTCGCTTTTGGCGGCGGCCTTGGCATCACTCGGTGCAATCTTGCCTTCTGCCTTCACATCCGACTTGAGAGCCGCCTTGTTCCGCACGGCGCTTTCCGCAGGAGTATCAACCTGTACGGTCGCAATCCCGGCCAGTTTCAATTGCGATGCGCGCGGCTTGCTTTTGCGCGCGGTGGCGGGCGTCTTGACCATGGCGGCTTGCACCGCTTCCAACGCCAATTTGGCCGCTGCTTGTTCACCTGCGCGACGACTGCCGCCGGTGCCGAAAACTTGAATCTCGAGCTTGGGCACCAAGCACTCAATTTCAAATTCCTGGCTATGGGCGGCGCCATGCGTGGCGACCACGTTATATTGCGGTAACGCGATTTTCTTGCTTTGCAAATATTCCTGCAGCAGGGTCTTGGCATCCTTGCCCAGGGTTTTCGGATCGACGGTATCGAGAATCGGAATATACAGGGAACGGATCACGTCGCGCGCGGCATCGAATCCGGCGTCCAAAAAAATGGCGCCGAACAGCGCCTCAAGCGTGTCTGCCAGGATCGACGGGCGCCGGAAGCCGCCCGATTTCAATTCGCCCTCGCCTAATCGGAGGAATTGCGATAAATCCAGTCTTTGGGCTATTTCATACAGCGATTGCTGCTTGACCAGATTGGCGCGCAGGCGCGACAAATCGCCCTCATCGATCTTGCTATAACGATCGAACAGCAACGACGCCACCACGCAATTCAAGATCGAATCACCCAGGAACTCAAGTCTCTCGTTATGCACGACGCTATGGCTGCGATGCGTCAGGGCCTGCTGCAATAATGCAGCATCCTTGAACGTATGGCCTAGCCGATTTTGCAATAACATGAGATCCATTTTGTTCCGCAATAATTATTGATCGGGCGCAGCCGCATGTTTGCCCAACTTGGTCGGCGATGTCGAACCTTCGTAATCGATCACCAGACTCGCCGGCCCTACCAGGGGTATCTTTTTCTCGTAGGCGAAGCTGATTTCGAAACCGTCAGCGGTTTTGACAATATCCAGGTCCTTGCCGCTGATCGCGTCGACATAGCCGGTATCGGCCTGTTTGTCGAAGGAGAGGCGCATGTCGGGAATGCTGTTGCTATCGGCCTTGGCCTTGACGATCGCTTTCTTGATGGTCATGTATTCGGTTACCGTCGGAACGATTTTCAAGGCAAGCACGCCGATCATGCCAAGAATGGCGAGAACAAAGATCGTGCCCACCAACGAGACACCACGCTGCCTGTTTCCCCTTGCTTCCATATAGTCGCTCCCGAATTCCGGTTAATGAAAACTGCCGATGCGTTTCAAATGAGAAAAATTCATCCAGATAAAAAATGCTTTTCCAACAATATTTTCATCCGGTACAAAGCCCCAATAGCGACTGTCGCCACTGTTATCCCGATTATCCCCCATCATAAAGTAATGTCCAGCGGGAACGCTACAGGCGAAGCCTTCGATGTCATAGGTACACAACTCGCGTTGCGGAAAATCGTGTGGAAAGCGCACATCTGCCGGCCTGTCGTCATAATTCAATATATTATGTTGCACACCAGTAAGATTCTCCGTGAATTGCTTGCGGTAAGCCAAACTGACTTCATCCGATTCGTCCAGGTAGTCCGGCAGCGCTTGATACGGCAATTTCTGACCATTAACTGTTAAGCGCTTGTTTTTATAGACTATTTTATCACCTGGAACACCAATCACGCGTTTGATGTAATCGGTCGATGGATCTTCCGGATAGCGAAAAACCATCACATCGCCGCGCTTGGGCTGGTTCACTTCGATCACTTTTTTATTGATGACCGGCAGACGCACGCCGTAAGCAAATTTATTCACGAGGATAAAGTCGCCGGAGATCAGGGTCGGCTCCATCGAACCGGATGGAATCTTGAATGGTTCATACAGGAATGAGCGGACGAAAAACACCAACGCTATCACCGGGAAAAAACTGCCCGAATATTCGATCCAGGTCGGCTGGCGCAAAATGCTGGCTTCCAGCGCCGCACGGCCGCTGCTATCGAGCTTGATGCCTTCTGCGCGTAATTTTTCATTGCGCGCATCAAATTCAGCAAGCGCGGAATTGGCTTTCACGCGCCGTTGCTTGGCCAGGTAAAACACGTCGAGGAACCAGACGACGCCGGTGGCAATCGTCAAGACAAAAAGAATCAATGCAAAATTGCCCAATATTGCTTGTCCGTTCATTTCTCATCCACTTGTAAAATTGCCAGGAATGCTTCTTGAGGTATTTCCACCGAGCCGACTTGCTTCATGCGCTTTTTACCTGCTTTTTGCTTTTCCAGCAGCTTGCGCTTGCGGCTGATGTCGCCGCCATAGCATTTCGCCAGCACGTTCTTGCGCAGGGCTTTGACGTTTTCACGTGAAATGATGTTGGCGCCGATGGCGGCCTGAATGGCGACATCGAACATCTGGCGCGGAATCAGTTCGCGCATCTTGGCAGCCACAGCGCGACCGCGAAAATTGCTATTCGCCCGGTGCACGATGATCGCCAGCGCGTCGACTTTTTCGCTGTTGATCAGCATGTCGACCTTGACCACGTCGGCCGCCCGGTATTCCTTGAATTCGTAGTCCATCGACGCGTAACCGCGCGAAGTCGATTTCAGCTTGTCGAAGAAATCGAGCACGATTTCAGCCATTGGCATTTCGTAGGTCAGCTTGACTTGCTTGCCGTGATAACTCATGTCCTGTTGGACGCCGCGCTTTTGGGTGCACAGCGTGATCACCGAACCGACATATTCCTGCGGCATATACAAATTGACGGTAACGATAGGCTCGCGAATTTCCTCGATCTTCGACGGATCCGGCATCTTCGAGGGATTGTCGACCATCAATGTGCTGCCGTCGCGCAGGATGACTTCATAAATCACGGTCGGCGCGGTGGTGATCAAGTCCATGTCGAACTCGCGCTCCAACCGCTCTTGCACGATTTCCATGTGCAGCAGGCCGAGGAAGCCGCAGCGGAAGCCAAAGCCCAGCGCTTGCGACACTTCCGGCTCGTACATCAGGGCCGCATCGTTGAGCTTGAGTTTTTCCAGCGAGTCGCGCAAGGCATCGTATTGATTGGCTTCGACCGGGAACAAACCGGCAAACACCTGCGGTTGCACTTCCTTGAAACCCGGCAGCGGTTGCGCCGCAGGGCGGCTGACCAGGGTGACGGTATCGCCGACTTTCGCGGCTTTCAATTCCTTGATACCGGCGATGATGAATCCCACCTGCCCGGCAGAAAGCGCCTCGCGGCTCAGCGACTTCGGGGTAAACACGCCGACGCTTTCGGTCAAATGCTGCGAACCGTTTGCCATCAGCAAAATCTTTTCCTTCGGCCGCAAGGTGCCATTGACCACGCGCACCAGCATGACCACGCCGACGTAATTGTCAAACCACGAGTCGACAATCAAAGCCTGCAGCGGCGCATCCGGGTCACCCTTGGGCGGCGGCACCCTGGCGATCAGGGATTCCAGCACATCCTGCACACCCAGGCCGGTCTTGGCCGAGCAGCGCACTGCATCGGTAGCGTCGATGCCGATCACTTCCTCAATTTCATTGATCGCGTTTTCCGGGTCGGCCGACGGCAAGTCGATCTTGTTCAGTACCGGCACCACCTCCACGCCCAATTCGATCGCGGTATAGCAATTGGCGACGGTTTGCGCTTCCACGCCTTGCGATGCATCCACAACCAGCAACGCCCCCTCGCAGGTGACAGCGAACGGCTGACTTCGTAACTGAAATCGACGTGGCCGGGGGTATCGATCAGATTCAGGTTATACACCTGACCATCCAGCGATTTATACGACAGGGCCGCGGTTTGCGCCTTGATGGTGATGCCACGTTCGCGTTCCAGATCCATCGAATCCAGGACTTGCGCTTCCATTTCTCGGTCGGACAAGCCGCCGCATAGTTGGATTATGCGATCTGCGAGCGTTGATTTGCCGTGGTCGATGTGGGCGATGATAGAAAAATTGCGGATGTTATTCATTAACTAAAATGCAATTACAAAAAAAGCGCTCAAGAGCGCCTTGTTGCTGAGGGAAATTCAATATCCGCATTTTACCGGATTTCAGAGGGGAAAGCCCGTGTTATCAGGCAAGCGGAGCGATCAAAATCCGACAGTTGGTGCTTACCAACATCATTTCTGGAAAACAAGTCGCCATTGTTGCATCCAGGCAATTAATCAAAGGTGGAAGGATATCAACATGGCCTCTCCGCCATCTTTATGTATAAATCGCCGTTACAATTTCATCGATTCGTGGGAAGCTGATCCGAATGGCACTTATTTAAGAACCTGTAGGGCGGAAAAGCGTAGCGCCTTCCGCCGTATGCATGCGTTCCCAATCGCTCATGTGTTCATCCGATGCAACATTCTGTGAAACATCGATGTCGTTTGGTTTTGACCTACCGAGAAAATATTTGTAACGCCAGCATACGGCGGAAGGCGCTACGCTTTTCCGCCCTACAAATTCCCGTCGCAGTGGATAAGCCACGAGTATTGTGCCCACCCAATTTAGCTTAAGTAAGTGCCATTCGGAGCTGATCCCCGTCTTCAAGAAAAGCACGCAATGCTGGCTCATCCAGAAAATAGTGACAAATTTGCACCGACGATGCGCCATCCCGGCTCGCGAGCAATACCGGCACCAGTTCGTCGTAGCGCGCCACCAGTTCCGGGTCGGCATCGACATCGATCACGTCGATCGTGAACGCATTGTTGACATCGAACGCACGCAGCGCCTGCAACATGTCGTCGCATAAATGGCAATAGCTGCGCGAGTAGAGAGTAAAGTGCGGTGTAAAGTGCATGGCGCAGCGCAGAGAAAAAAGACCGCAGTCAGATGCGACTGCGGTCTTGGGATGAAGTTGCCTTACTGCGCATTCGGCTTGACCAGCACGAATTGCGACGACTCGCCGCGCAATACCAGCAAGGGCACGGGCTTTTTCGTCCCCAGCTTCGCGACCAAGGCATTGAATTGCTTGACGTCGACAATATCCGTATCTTTCACGCGTTCAATCACGTCGCCGGCCCGAATTCCTGCCCACTCTGCAGGGCCTTCAGCGCTTTCAACCAGCACGCCATGCTCGACCTTCAAATCCTTCTTTTGCTCGGCGGACAAATCGCTGGTGATCAAACCCAGCAGGTTGCTGGTTTGTTCGGCCTTGTCCTTTTGCTTCTTGTCTTCTTTCTTGGCCGGCTTGTCGGCTTCCAGTTCGACCAGCACGACATTGAGTTCGCGCGCCGCACCCTTGCGCCAAACGGTCACGGTGACATGCGTGCCCGGCTTGGTAGCGCCGACCATGCGCGGCAGGTCATTTGCCGTCTCAACCGTGACACCATTGAATTTGGTGATGATGTCGCCCGCTTCGATCCCGGCTTTTTCGCCCGGGCTGCCGGCTTCCACCTGCGCCACCAGAGCGCCCTGGGCTTTCGGCAGATTCAAGGATTCGGCGACTTCCTTGGTGACTTCGCCGATACGCACGCCGATGCGGCCGCGCGTCACCTTGCCCGACGTCTTCAATTGATCGACGACGCGCATGGCTTCGTCAATCGGCACGGCAAACGAGATCCCCATGTAGCCGCCGGAACGGCTGAATATCTGCGAATTGATGCCGACCACTTCGCCCCGCATGTTAATCAACGGTCCGCCGGAATTTCCAGGATTGACGGCAACGTCGGTCTGGATCAGCGGCAGGTAATCGCCGATGTCGCGCGCCTTGGCGGAGATGATGCCGGCCGTGACGGTGTTATCCAAGCCGAACGGCGAACCAATGGCAATCACCCATTCGCCGACCCTGATCTTGTCGGAAGCGCCCATTGCCAAGCGCGGCAAATCGCTGCCTTCGATCTTGATCAGCGCAACATCGGAACTCTTGTCGGCGCCGATGATCTTGGCCTTGAATTCGCGCTTGTCGGTGAGCGTCACATACACTTCATCAGCCGATTCGACCACATGCGCATTGGTCATCACGTAACCATCGGCCGAGATGATGAAACCGGACCCAACGCCGCGCGGCACTTCCTGCTCCTGCGGTTCCTGTGGGGCCTGCTTGTGATGTGGGTGATTCGGTTGGCCAGGTTGACCGGGTTGGTTCGGTTGTTGTTGCGGCGGTATCGGCATGCCGAAGAAACGTCGCAGGAATTCCTGCATTTCCTCGTCATCACCACCAGGCATGCCCTGGCCTTGCTTGACACGTTGCGTGGTGCGGATATTCACCACCGCAGGGCCGGTCTTTTCGACCAGGTCGGTAAAGTCGGGCAGGGTCGCTGCAACGGCATTTTCTTGCGGTACTGCGCCAACTACCACCGGCACGAACAATGCCGCGCCGGCAGTGAATAACAAAGTCAACAATGTTTTAGATAGTGTGGAGATTGTTTTCATAAGAAGGTTTAAAAAAATGGCTACTTGGATTTGAACTCAATCGAATTGGCGACATTTCGAATTGCTGCGGCAGGTACTTCGCCCACGATGGTAAGCCAATAGTCGCCCTGACGCTTGCCAACGATATTCATTGCGCCTTGTTGCAGCGACCCTTCGGTGCCGCTTTGCGAACCCGGCTCAACGAATACTGAAATCGCTGCAAGGCCATCTGAAAACACCATTTGCGCCACCTCATGCTGCGTCACCATCGCGCCCGGCAGCGGACTGGCGCCGCGGTCGGCAACCATGCGTTTGAATTCGTGAATTTTCTTGAAGCCTGGCGGCACTGCCGCGACCGACCAATTCAGCGAGGCTGATTCGGTCATCGGCGAAATTTCCACATGCCAGCCGCCGGTATTGACGAAACTCGATCTCACGCTGTTCTTGTCGATGCCACCTATCGCAACTTGCGCGAAAGTGATTTGCTCGACCACGTCATGATGCCCATTGATGGTTTGCGCGCGCAGCAGCAATCCGCTATTTTTTTCTGCCCATAGCCGGTAGCCATAGCGCAAATTGTCCTTCGGTTCGAGCGAAATGACTTGGCAATCGTATCCGGCCACCCGACCGCCATCCATTTTGCGTACCTCGTAATGCTCCTCCAGATCGGCGGAATTGGCGGCCAGCATGGCAGGGAAAAAATCTTGTGTGAAGCCCTTTTCCACCAGAATGGTGCGGCTTTCAGGTATGTAGCAGGCGACATCGTCATTCCTGCGAATATATTCAAGCTGCCTGCCGTCCAGTATCTCCAGCTTCTCCAGCTCGTTCTTGCCATCCAGTACATGCGTGATGCGCGAAGTGCGCACCTGGTTGGCTTGCTGATAGACAAAGGTGCCACAATAGTTGAGCTTCTGCGCAGCCGATTGAATTTTCTTCAGCCAGCCCTGCGCATCGCGTTTCTCGGCCAATGGATCGACAGTATCGGCATAAGCCGATACTGTCACCAACCCGAACCAAACAACGACAAACGCCAACCACAGCTTTGTCTGCCGCATAGGAATCATTTATCCGAGTCCGATGCAAAAGTAGCGGATCGCGCATATTGCGCGGTGCTGTTCCAAGCGGGCGAGAAGCGCTGATGCGCCAACAGGTATTGATCGATCCTCGGATCACGCAGCACTACGCCATTCTGCGTTGCAGCGCTGAACGTGGCGTCTTGCGCCGCCACTTGCTCCAGCGGGCCCGACTTATCCTTGGAAACGACCATCTGCGTCAATAACTGATCTTTGACTACGCCGCCTTTCAGCGCCGTCGTCAACTGCGGACTGACAATCAATGCCAATACCGCCACCGCTGCAACCGCAGTAGGCGCAACAAAGCGCCGGAACGGGGAATTGCGGGCAATTGCACCGCCGGCTGCCACCAATGGCAGCTGTTCCGTCGCCGGCCGTGCTTGCGGCGCCATGATGGTCGGCTCGGCATCCAGCCGCGCCATCAAACGCGCCGTAAAATCCGGGCTGAACTCGTTTGCCATGTCATCGGATCGCAAGATATCGCCGATCTGATGATAGACATCCCACGCAGCCCGACCGTCAGCCTGTCGCATGGCAGCCAATGCCAGGTCCACATGCTGATCAGACAATTCATTGTCAACCAATGCCGAAATTTGCTCTTGGGTCATATTATTCGTTTCCATCACTACCTCACACCAGCCAGGACAACCCCTATTTATATAATTACTACTTTTTTATTCGTTTTTAACACCACCATCACCATCGCTTGTCCAACGCAGTTCCAAGCAAAGGTCTCAGCTTCTCCGCGATCGCTTCGCGCGCCCTGAATATCCGGCTACGCACGGTACCGATAGGACAACCCATCGCCTCGGCAATTTCATCATAGCTGAGGCCCTCAATTTCCCGCAAACTGATTGCAATCCGCAATTCTTCCGGTAGCGTATCCATCGCACCATTGACCGTCGCGGCGATTTGCTTGGTTGCCAACATCGATTCTGGCGTGTTGATATCCCTTAGTTGCTCCGCGTCGTCAAAAGTTTCAGCTTCTTCTGCATCTGCATCAGTTGAAGTCGGTGCACGCCGGCTTTGGGTCACGAGATAGTTTTTTGCCGAATTGATACCGATCCGGTATAGCCAGGTGTAGAACGCAGAGTCGCCGCGAAATTGCGGCAGCGCCCGATAGGCCTTGATGAATGCTTCCTGCACAACGTCTTCTGCCTCTGCCTGGTCGCGAACAAGCCGCGACACTAGCCGCATTAATTTCCGTTGGTATTTGATCACTAACAGCTCGAACGCTTTTTTGTCGCCACGCTGTACACGCTCAACAAGCAGTTGATCAATTTCGCGTTCTGTCGTCAATCCCCATTCCCTTGTCTTTTTGCAACATACGCGCGTCTCTTGATATTGACCGGCATTTAGGTAGATAGTTCAATATGGAAACTCAATTTATTCCGGAAAACCGGTGCGCTGCGATCCAGCGGCAGGCGACGGAAACCGCCCGAAAAGACTCGGCCGACAAACCATCAGCCAGAATCGGCAGCAGATGCACCCGACCAACTTCGTCCTGCAGTCGCAACATCAGGAAATGCGGCCACAATGTCGAATCGGCTAGCAATGTTACCAATATTCCGTCTGCATTGGGAGCTTCCGGCGCGATGTTTAACGTTTCGCGAGAAGCAGCCTTGACGAGTCGCAGGCGGATTTGCCCGGTGCCACTGATGTCGAGATGATGGATTTTCCGGCGTCGAAGCATATTCACGAATCCGGCACAGGCCAAGATCACGCACAGCAAGGCGCAAATCAATCGCATCAAGACAGACAACTCGCCAACCAGCCCCACGCCTATCAAGCCGCCGATCACGGAAGCGCAAATGCAAAGTGCCGCGACCAAGGTCAGCATCCACCTTGAAGGCATTACCACCACCGATACGGCGATAGACATAGGTTAGGATAGAAGGCAAGAGTCACCCCGTATTCGAATACGGGGTGAGGTGCTTAGATTTTGCCGAAAATCAGCGTACCGTTTGTGCCGCCAAAGCCAAAAGAGTTCTTCACGGCGATGTTAATCGGCAGCGCGCGTGCGGCATTGGCACAATAATCGAGATCGCACAGAGGATCCTGATTGAAGATATTGATAGTAGGCGGCGAAATTTGATGGTGCGTCGCCAGGACTGTAAATACGGATTCCAGTCCACCGGCGCCGCCCAGCAAATGACCGGTCATCGATTTGGTCGAATTGACAATGACCTTTTTCGCGTGATCGCCCAAGGCACGTTTAATCGCCACCGTTTCAGCTAAATCGCCTAGTGGTGTCGAGGTGCCGTGCGCATTCACGTAGTCGACTTGATCGGCGTTGATACCAGCATTTTTCAGAGCGGCAACCATGCAACGGCGAGCGCCATCGCCGTCTTCCAGCGGCGCGGTCATGTGATAAGCGTCGGCGCTCATGCCGAAACCCAGCAATTCGGCATATATTTTTGCGCCACGCGCTTTCGCATGCTCGTATTCTTCCAGCACCATGACACCGGCACCTTCTCCGAGCACAAAACCGTCGCGATCCTTGTCCCACGGGCGCGAAGCAGTGGCCGGATCGTCGTTGCGTCCCGATAAGGCACGCGCCGAGGCAAATCCGCCCAAACCCAATGGTGAAATAGTGGATTCCGCGCCACCGGCGATCATCACGTCGGCATCGCCGTATTCAATCATGCGTCCGGCGGCGCCGATGCAGTGCAAGCCTGTGGTACAGGCAGTCACGATCGCCAGGTTCGGCCCTTTCAGGCCATACTTGATCGACAAATGACCGGAAATCATATTAATGATGGAGGCCGGCACGAAGAACGGGCTGATGCGGCGCGGACCGCGGCTAACCAGTTCTGCGTGGGTTTCCTCGATCAGCGGCAAACCGCCGATCCCGGAGCCGACGATGACGCCGATACGCTCGGCATTCTCTTCGGTGACGACCAGGCCGCTATCCCGCATCGCTTGCATTCCGGCCGCCATGCCATAGTGGATGAACGTATCCATATGACGGGCTTCTTTGGCGGGGATGTAATCCTCAATATTGAAGCCTTTTACTTCGCCGGCGAAATGCGTCGTAAAAGGCGTTGCATCGAATTTGGTGATAGTGGCGATTCCCGATTTACCTTCGGTTATCGCACTCCATGATTCGGCAACCGTATTGCCGACCGGGGATATGCAACCCAGGCCGGTAATGACGACACGACGTTGGTGCGAACGGCTCAAGCGATTCTCCTGGAGTCGATCAATTCTGACTTAGGCCTTGACGTGGGCCTTGGCGTAGTCAATTGCCTGCTGCACGGTAGTGATTTTTTCTGCTTGTTCGTCAGGGATTTCCATTTCGAACTCGTCTTCCAAGGCCATTACCAATTCAACCGTATCGAGCGAGTCAGCACCGAGATCATCGACGAACGACGATTCAATTTTGATATCTGCTTCGGCGACGCCGAGTTGTTCAGCAACAATCTTCTTAACGCGTTGTTCAATATCGGACATGTTATGACTCCAGTCAGTGGTTACAGAAAGTGCGCGCATTTTAGCAGGTTTGCGCGGCAAAGATTTATTTTTAGCATTCGCAACTGTTTCGGCGGAAACTTCCGTCAAAATTCGCTAAAAATGGTTCAACTCATGTACATCCCGCCATTCACGTGCAGCGTCGTGCCGGTTATATAAGCCGCGTGCGAGGATGCCAGGAAAGCCACCGCAGCAGCAATATCTTCCGGCAAGCCGAAACGACCTAACGGAATTTGTTGCAATAAGCCTGCAATTTGTTGCTCATTCAACGCTTTTGTCATGTCGGTGTCAATAAACCCGGGGGCGATACAGTTCACCGTGATGTTGCGGCTACCGATCTCGCGCGCCAAAGCGCGGCTCATGCCTGCGACTCCCGCCTTGGCAGCAGCATAATTCATTTGCCCGGCATTGCCGGCAGAACCGACCACCGAAGTGATGTTAATGATACGCCCATGTTTGGCTTTCATCATCCCGCGCAATACGGCGCGCGAAAGACGCGCCACCGCCGTCAGGTTGGTCGAGATGACCGCATCCCATTCCTCGTCCTTCATGCGCATCGCCAATTGATCCTGGGTGATGCCGGCATTATTGACCAGGATCGTAATGCTGCCCGACTCCTTTTGAATCGCATCGACCAGCGCCGTGCAGGCGGCAGCGTCGTTGACGTTGAGCACAGCGCCATGGCCAGCGTCAGCACCGATTGCATGCAAATACTCGGTGATGGCGGCAGCGCCGGCTTCTGAAGTCGCGGTGCCGACAACCTTGGCGCCCAGCTTGGCCAGGTGTTGTGCAATGGCGCGGCCGATGCCGCGCGAAGCGCCGGTCACCAGTGCGACTTGATTATGTAGATCGAGGGGAGTAAGCGTCACTTCAATAGCTCCAATACTTTATCCAAAGATGCCTGATCGACAATAGCATCGCCAATCAAGTCGCCGTTAATTCGCTTCGTCATCCCTGCCAGCGCTTTGCCGGGACCGCATTCGATCACATGACTCACGCCGAAAGTGGCCATGCGCTGCACTGTCTCGACCCACCGCACCGGGCAAGCAGCCTGCCGCACCAAGGCATCCTTGATGCCGTCGACATCGTCCACCACCGCGACATCGACATTGTTGATCAATGCAATGCGCGGCACCGAAAAATGCACGTCGGCCAGATAGCCACGTAGACGTTCCGATGCCGGCTTCAGCAAGGATGAATGGAACGGCGCCGACACCGCCAAGGCTTGCGCACGTTTGGCACCCTTGGCCTTGGCCGCCGCACAAGCACGTTCCACGGCACCATTGTGACCGGCGATTACCACCTGCGCTGGCGTATTGAAATTGACCGCTTCGACCACTTCGCCTTGCGCACCTTCGGCACAGGCAGCACGCACATCGTCGTCCGACAAGCCGAGAATAACTGCCATCCCGCCCTGCCCGACCGGCACCGCCTCCTGCATCGCCTGGGCGCGAAAACGCACCAGCGGCAAGGCATCCTTGAATTCGATCACACCGGCTGCCACCAGCGCCGAATACTCGCCCAGGCTATGTCCGGCTACCACCGCGGGCAGCGCGCCACCGGCCGTCAGCCAAGCACGATAAAAAGCGACCGCTGCCGTCAACATGAGCGGCTGGGTATTGGTGGTCAGGTCCAATTCTTCTTTCGGGCCTTCGGCAATCAGCTTGCCGAGATCGAATTGCAATACGTCGGAAGCTTCGGCCACCGTTTGACGAACCGCGTCGTTATCTGCGAACCCATTCAACATACCAATGGATTGCGAACCTTGACCGGGAAAAACAAAGGCAAATTTAGTCATACTATTTTTATTCAGGTTGATACGATGTGCAATTTACAATTCAAGCCTATCCGCACGCACCCTAACGCATCCTATAATTACATGCGCGCGAGTACCGCGCCCCAGGTGAAGCCGCCGCCGACACCTTCCATCATCACGTTGTGCCCCGGCTTGACGCGACCATCGCGCACAGCCGTATCGAGCGCCAGCGGAATCGACGCCGCCGAAGTGTTGCCCTGCTCATCGACCGTCACGACCATCCGCTCCATCGGCAAACCCATTTTTCTCGCGGTGCTTTGCATGATGCGGATGTTAGCTTGATGCGGGATCAGCCAATCGATCTGCGCCGCGCTCATGCCAGCAATGTCCAGGGCCTCGTTGGCAACTTTTTCCAGTACCGATACCGCCAGCTTGAATACCGCCGGGCCATCCATATACAGGAATGCGCTGCCTTCCAGCACGCCGGCATTGACATTGCCCGGTACGCACAGGATATGGCCCTGGCTGCCGTCTGCATGCAACTTGGTGGCTAAAATGCCGGGTTCACTGGAAGCCGCCAGCACGATGGCGCCGGCGCCGTCGCCGAACAGCACGCAGGTTGTGCGGTCTTCAAAATTCAAGATGCGGGAAAACACTTCGGTGCCGATGATGAGCACTTTCTTGTGCGTGCCGGACTTGATCATGCTGTCGGCCATCGACACCGCGTAGACGAAACCGCTGCATACTGCCTGCACGTCGACCGCTGCGCCGCCGTTGGTGATACCCAGTTTGCGCTGGACTACGCAAGCAGTGCTGGGAAAGCCGCCGAAATGGTCAGGTGTCGATGTGGCGACGATAATCAAATCGATATCGTTAGGCGCCAGTTCCGCCATTTGCAGCGCGCGAGTAGCTGCTTCGATCGCCAGATCGCTGGCTTGCACGCCAGGCTCGGCATAGTGACGTGCGGAAATTCCGCTGCGCGAGACGATCCATTCATCCGACGTTTCTATCCCTTTTTGCGCCAATTGCGCGGCCAACTCATGGTTGGTCACGCGCTTGGGGGGCAGATAGCTGCCGGTACCGATAATTTTGCTGTAGAGAGTCATGCGGTTTTAGGTTCGCTAAGATCAATGACGGGGTTCGGCTCTGCACTGGCCGAAGTGCCCTCGGTTTGCGGCATCAACACCGCAATGGTAGTGGAAATCCGCGCCAACAAGTCGAGTTTGGCGGCGTCATAGGCACGCCGGATCGCCCATTCGTAGCCATAGGCATCGACGCCGCCATGGCTTTTGAACACCAGTCCGCGCAAACCCAGCAAGCTAGCGCCATTATAGCGGGAAGGATTCATGCGTTTGGAAAACGCCTTCAGCCCTCCTGCGGCGATGATCGCGCCAATCATATTCAAAGGATTGCTTTTGAGCTCAGCGGTCAGGGCCGATTTGACGAATCGCCCCAGGCCTTCCGAGGCCTTCAGCACAATATTTCCGACGAAACCGTCGCAGACCACGATATCGGTCGTGCCCTTGAAGATATCGTCGCCCTCGACATTGCCATGGAAATTCAGGATGCCTTTTTCATGGTCGATACGCAACAGCTTGGCGGTTTGCTTGACGACGTCGTTACCCTTGATATCTTCTTCGCCGACATTGAGCAAACCGACGGTCGGCATGGCGCGGTCTTCCATCGCCGATACCAGCGCCGATCCCATCAACGCGAACTGATGCAAATGCTGCGGTTCGCAATCGACATTGGCGCCCAGATCGAGCATGTAGGTAGGCTTGTCTTTTTGATTCGGAATGAGCGTGCAGATGGCCGGGCGATCGACACCAGGCAGCGTTTTCAGGACATAGCGCGAGATCGCCATCAGCGCGCCGGTATTTCCGGCGGACACGCAGGCTTGCACCTGCGCATCTTTCACCATGCTGATTGCTACCCGCATCGAGGAATCTTTTTTGCGGCGCAAGGCCACTTCCAGCGGATCGTCCATCGTCACAACTTCGGACGCATGCACGACCGACAGGCGCGGATGGGCATTCGCCTTGTGCTTTTTAAGCACTGCGCGAATCGGCTCTTCCAGACCGACCAAGACCAGCTCGGCGTCAGCTTCGCGATTGACGAATGAGATTGCCGCAGCAACAGTAACCGCCGGGCCATGATCCCCGCCCATGCAGTCGATTGAAATTTTAATTGTCATTGTTTTGATTCAGTGCTTTAGACCACCCGCATTATGGGGCAGAACCAGCTTGATTCAAAATGACATAATGCGCTGTTTCAGCATATTGGAACACGGCGCCAAGTAAAAGACTTGCCACGCCGTTATTTGCTCTGCTTTGACAACCGGGAACGATTATTCGTCGTTCTTTGTCTTCAACACTTTACGGCCGCGATAAAAACCGTTCGGGCTGATGTGGTGACGCATATGCGTTTCACCAGTAGTCGGCTCGACTGCCAGTTGCGGAGCAACCAGGAAATCGTGCGAACGATGCATGCCGCGCTTGGATGGGGACTTCTTATTTTGTTGGACAGCCATGATAACTCCTAAACCATAAGTTCTAAAATTTTAACACAATCAGCCCGCCGACTCACCGGCAAGCCGATAATTCCTGGCAAACTTTCCACTTGCCTCGCATGCAATAACCTGCTGCGATCACAATTCTCTATTGCTAATTTTTTACTGAATTTATTACTGTTTATTCTTCAGCACTTCGAACGGGGACGCGCGCTTCATGCTAGCGACTGCTTCCACATCCTGCCCGACCTGATCGGGACATACTGCATGCTTGGGCGATAACGGGATCGTCAACAATGCCTCGTCTTCGATCAACTCAAGGATATTCATCGCCTTGGCACCGACTATCACATCGATACTGTCATCGGACAGCATGGCATCAATCTCATCTGCCACGACTTCATCCTTGGCAATTACCAAGACAGACTCGGAAACCACCTCAAATGCAAACGGCAGCAGGCAACGCTGACACATTAATTGCACGGTGGCATTCACCGACAAGGTCAATTGGGGGTGGCCTGAAGCGTGCATGCCGCCTTGCAGAACCCAATGCACCACGCCGGATGCGTCCGCCAATTCTTCCCGCAGCCTGGCAAATTCAGCCACTGCACGCTCGCCTTCGCGGCGCTCTTTGAGACGACTAAACTCAAACGTGTCGATCACAAAAGCATTCATACGTAAGCCGAACCCGGAAAACCTGCGATAATAACAGGGTTTTCCCTTATTCGTCAAAGTGTTAGCGAGATTTTATTGCACTTTGGCATAAAAAACAGTGCTATTGCTTCTTTGATATTTAACTGAAGCGTCATGCAAGCCGGCGATAGGGAATTAGCGCCACCCAACGCTCTCACAACAGACAAGATAATGCACACCAGCCCTGCTCGCTCTCGCCTGATCCTCGCTTCCAGTTCCACCTATCGACAAGAATTACTGTCTCGCCTGCGGCTTCCCTTCGACGTGATGGTGCCGAATATCGACGAAACCGCGTTACCGGGAGAATCGCCGGAAGCAACCGCCTTGCGCCTGGCACGCGAAAAAGCAGCGGCAGTCGCAGCATTGGCGCCCGTTGCGCTGGTGATCGGCTCGGATCAAGTTGCCACGCTGGACGGCCGGCAGATCGGAAAGCCCGGCGACCACGAAAAAGCAATGGAACAGTTGCGCCAGATGCGCGGTCGGCGCGTGATTTTCCATACTGCCTTGTGTCTTTGGGATGGCCGCACTGAAGGCCAGGCGCCATGGGTGCAAATCGAGAATGTACAAACCTTCGTTACGTTCCGTGACTTACCCGATCATGAACTGGATGCCTACCTGCGTATCGAGCAGCCTTACGATTGCGCCGGCAGTGCCAAGAACGAAGGATTGGGTATTGCCATACTCGAGAAAATAGAAGGCACTGACCCCAGCGCCTTGACCGGCCTCCCCTTGATTGCCTTGACCAGCATGTTGCGAACAGCGGGTGTGCAATTCTTTTCCACCTGACTTTTATCACACTCTCTTAATTATCCATGAAACCAGGCATTCTTTACCTGATCCCCAATACCTTGGGCGCCGTCGATGTCGACGCCAATGATCCGCTCTCGCATATCATCCCGGTCGATGTGCAAACGCTGACCGCCAGCCTCGAGCACTTCATCGCCGAAAACGCAAAAACCACGCGGGCATTCCTGAAGCTGATCGCCTTGCAAAATCCGTTGGCGAAACCGCTGCAGGAAATCCATATTGCCGAACTCAATGTCAACACGCCGGCCGATGCCCTGCCGACGTTGCTGGCGCCATTGCTGGCCGGCCATCATGCTGGCTTGATCTCGGAAGCCGGCGTGCCGGCAGTGGCCGACCCCGGCGCTAACCTGGTGCGCCTGGCGCATGCGCAAGGTGTGACCGTCAAACCATTGGTCGGACCGTCGTCCTTGTTGCTGGCGGTCATGGCCAGCGGATTGAGCGGGCAAAGTTTCGCTTTCAACGGCTACCTGCCGATTGATAGCGGGCAACGCGCGAAACGCATCAAGGAATTGGAAGAACGCTCGCGTCGCGAAAAGCAAACCCAGTTATTCATCGAAACGCCTTACCGTAACGGCCCCTTGCTCGATACGCTGGTCAATACTTGCCTCCCGGCCACGCTGATTTGCGTTGCCACCGATTTGACGCTGACAACTGAATCGATCCAGACCCAGACTGCGGCAAAATGGAAGAGCGACATCAAATCGGGCAAGGCGCCGGATTTCAACAAGAAGCCAACCGTGTTTTTGTTATTGGCAGACTGATTTCTCAATACCTGCTCAAGAAATCCTGCTCCAGAAATGCAAAACGACGGTATTGCGCCGCCGTTTTGCCTGCCCCCGAACGAGGCACCCAACGAAGAGTCCAAGACTCCTCAATCCCGCATTCTCGATGCGGCGATCAACTCGGTTTTAGAGCGCTTACACTCTCAATAACCATCCTCCCAGGGATAAACCTGCAACACCGATGTTGGCACACAGACACACAATTGTATCCCAACGCTGGCTTAACTATACGACAATCTCGCGAAGTTGCAAGGACAAATCTGCAATCTTATGCGCCCCCGTTAAACTACCGGCTTCAGGCATTGACCACCACTGTATCGGCGATCTGATCGTGTGCGCATTGCCGAGTATTGCGGAAAATTAAAACGGTATCGATGAAAACCAATAGCGGACCGATAAAAGGGATTAATTGCGCCACGTACACCGGCGCCATGCGTCGCAATAAGATGTGCGAAAGCGGCGGTTGAGTTCCATCGGTGCGCATGATCTTTATTCCAACCATTTTTTTGCCAACCGATTGCGCGCTCTGCGCCAGAAAATAGCCATTGATCAATAAAAAAACAGCCAGTCCAAAAATACCCATGCCCAGCTTCCACATAAAGCCTGACGCAGTCGCCCTTTCGACGTAACGCGCCCAACCTCCGAAGATCAGCAACATCGGCACCATTGTAACCACGATCATAATAATGCCGTCAATAAAAGCAGCCCCAAGTCGGGCCCAGCGGCTGGCCAGCATTCCTGCGGCAGCCTCCGGCGCAGTGCTTAAATCACCCTCAGGTGCGGCATAGGGGTTAGACGAGGTAGCATTCTCATTGTCGCTCATGGACTTTCCCTTTTATATTAACCAGCAATCAGTCGAATTACATGCGCCACGCAACAGCCTTGGCGATTTGCAGATTACCTGCAAGAGGTCGCATTTAGACAGAATTGCACACAATTGCATGAAATGCAATTGAAAGACAGTAAGTCACAGGCAGGAGAATCGCGGCAACGCTCTTATTTGTTTAGGCGCGCTGGATGCACAAATTCGTCTGGCAGCCAGGATATCTGCTGATCTAGCTCACGCACGACGATAGGTCGCAAGCGACCGCCACGGCACGGACCGCCTTGGCAGTGCCCGGTTTCCGGATCGTAGATGGCGCCGTGGGTCGAGCACA
>OUMJ01000031.1_pt1 | contig 25603 bp, 22 predicted proteins | sample 1690841 | NCBI WGS metagenome assembly OUMJ01 (sample SAMEA3914812, study PRJEB12502) | metagenome | biome: forest; material: soil | place: Canada | collected 2011-07-07 | depth 0.1 m | reverse complement strand
GCAATACGGCGTCACAAATGCGCGCAAGGCCTCGGCCTTGCTGTGCTTTGTTTCTTGTCTTGCATCGATTTCGCCACATTTAATTGTTCCACGAATTAACGACTCAGGACACTAGTCGTCGATATTACGCACTAGCCAGATTCAGGCGTTCGATGGACGCCTGATCCAGTTGCAAGCCGGTCGCTGCAATCAATTCATCCAGTTGCGCAATCGTGGTGGCGCTGGCGATCGGCGCGGTAACGCTGGGGCGGGCTATTAACCAGGCCAGGGCGACACGCGCCGGGGTGGCGTCGAATTGCTTGGCCGTGGCGTCCAGTTCTGCCAGGATGCGGAAGCCGCGTTCGTTCATGTATTTCCCCATGCTGCGCCCGCCGCGCACGCTTTTCGAGAGGTCTTGCTCAGTGCGATATTTCCCGGTGAGAAATCCGCTGGCCAGCGAAAAATAGGTAATCACGCCGATGCCGTGGGCGAGGCAGACCGGTTCCAGCGTGCTTTCAAAGCCTGCGCGTTGATACAGGTTGTATTCAGGCTGCAGGCATTGGTACCTCGGCACGTTGAGCTGACCGGCAACGCGCGATGCTTGCTGCAGGCGTTCGGCATTGAAATTGGACGCACCGATCACTCGCACTTTTCCCACTTTGATCAAGTGCGAGTAGGCTTCCAGCGTTTCTTCCATCGAAGTGTCGGTGTCGTCGGTATGGGACTGGTAAAGATCGATGTAATCGGTTTGCAGACGGCGCAAGGAATCTTCCACCGCCCGATTGATATACGCAGCGCTCAATCCTTTTTTGCCCGGCCCCATTTCCATGCCGACCTTGCTTGCCAATATCACCTGGTCACGCTTGCCGCTGCGCTTGAGCCATTTTCCGATGATGGTTTCCGATTCGCCGCCCACGTGACCCGGTACCCAGGTCGAATAGACGTCGGCGGTATCGATCAAATTGCAACCGGCGTCGACAAACCGGTCGAGCAATGCGAACGAGGTTGTTTCATCTGCCGTCCAGCCAAACACGTTGCCGCCGAAGGCCAGCGGTGCGACTTCAATTTGCGAATGACCCAGTTGACGTTTATTCATGGCACTCTCAATGTTTTAATTGACTCGGAGCCTGCAGGGTTTCTACCGGTGCTTCAGTGGCGAATAACTGCGCGCAGTCGACTTTGTCGTAAGCATAATATTGCCCGCAGAAATCGCAATTAATCTCCAGTAATTCCAGATCCGCCAGCGCTTCGTTGACTTCTTCCTGGCCCAGCATTTTCAACATGCTGCCGACTTTTTCGCGGTTGCAGCCGCAGTGAAAATGCGGGTGGCGCGGTTCGAATACGCGGATGGTTTCCTCCCAAAACAGGCGATGCAGCAAGGTGTCGATATCCGTAGTCAGCAGCTCTTCCTGGCTCAGGGTCGACCCAAGCGCGACTGCGCGGTCCCAGGCATCGGTTGCATCGTCTGGCTCTGCGTGTGCTGCGACGATGCCGCCTTCTTGCGGCAGCTTTTGCAGCAGCAAGCCGCGTGATACGTGGTGATCCGCAGCCAGCCATAGCTTGGTGTCGAGTTGCTCGGAACGTTGCATGTAGTTTTCAATGACGGTCGCCACGCTGTCGCCATCGAGCGGCACGATGCCTTGATACGGCTGTTGCCCCGGCAATTTTTCCTTGGGGTCGAGCGTGATCACGAAGCGGCCGTGACCGTGCAGATTCACCAATTGCGATAAAGGAGTGCCGTCCTGGATCGATTCGCCGTCCTTGACCTTGGCGGTGGCGCGCAATTGCAGGTTGGAGTCACACTCGACCACCAGCAAGCGCACCGGGCCGTCACCGTGGATTTGCATCACGATCACGCCATCGAATTTCAAATTGGCGGAAAGCAGCGCCGCCGCTGCCAGCATCTCGCCAAGCACGGTCTTGACGGCTTGCGGATAATCGCGCCGCGCCAGCACTTGCTGCCAGGTCTCGGAAATTTCGACCAATTCGCCGCGCACCGGTGCCGCATCGAACATGAATTTTTGCAGCGTATCCAGCATGATCTTGTTCGTCATTAACCTATCCGTTTCAATTGTGTCTTGAAAAACTGGCCACGCGTCACGTAGTGGGCGGTATTACTGTGCATGCGGGCGATGTCTTCTTCGCCGAGCGTGCGCACAGCTTTCGCCGGCGAGCCGATGATCAGGCTGCCGTCCGGAAATTCCTTGCCTTCGGTGACCAGCGCACCGGCGCCGACCAGGCAATTCTTGCCGATCTTGGCGCCGTTCAGGATCACTGCCTGGATGCCGATCAATGAACCTTCGGCAATCGTGCAACCATGCAGCATCGCTTGATGGCCGACGGTGACGTTCTTGCCGATCGTGGTCGGGTAGCCGGGGTCGGTATGCACGACACAACCTTCCTGCACGTTGCTGTTTTCACCGACGGTGATCAGTTCATTGTCGCCGCGTATCGTGACATCGAACCAGATGCTGGCGTTGGCATGGATCTCGGCCTTGCCGATGACGTTGGCGGAATCGGCGATGTAGGCCGAGGCATCGATGTCAGGTATATGTTCGCCGAGTTGATAGATAGCCACAAATTGTCCGTAAGGTTGGGGTGGTAGTTGGAAAGCTTCCCGACGCGCCGGTAAATCCTGCGCGCTGGGCACTATATCGGGACTAAAACGCTATTTTACAGCCCGCGTCTCGCTGCCGCTTTGCGCCATTAATGCGGATGCAATGCCAGCACCTGCACGACTCGCTCGAACGCCAGCAAGGCAGCGTCCGGCGTCGGGTCGAACTGGGAGCGAACAATCGCACCATCTACAGCCAGTGCCAAGGCCTGCGCGTCTATATCGCGCTGCGCGGAGGGCGGCAGCAATGCTGCGATGGCATCCATCATATCGAGCTTATGGCGACGCGCAATGTCCTTGACTTCAGGCAATTCGCCGCCTAATTCGCCGACGCTATTGATAAAGGTGCAACCACGGTAATGGGAGTCGCGAAACCATTCGCCGAGGGTCGGTCCCAGCGCCAATGTGTTACCGCCGTGGCGTTGTAAGGCATCCTTGAACCAGATCATCCAGCGATGATGGCGGTATTCCAGGAATTCGCGGATGAGGTCGTTCTTGCTGGGAAAGTGGCGATAAAAGGTGACCTTGGTAACGCCGGATTCGGCAATCACCCGATTAATCCCGGTGGCGCGGATGCCTTCGCCATAGAACAAATCGTGTGCGGTCAAAAGAATGCGGTCGCGGGCGGGCAGGGCAGACAAATTTTGGGTGGTGCTTATATTCATATTGCCATTGTAGACAAATTTGTCTGCCTTGAGTATGGCCTGGTCCGGTGCGGTTGACAAGTCTGTCTACCTGCAATATATTGCGATGAGTGGACAAGTCTGTCTACATAATTTCTATAAGGATTTCATCATGGAAACCAAACCACCATTGCCGCCTTTCACCGAAGAAACCGCTAGACAAAAAGTACGTCTTGCTGAAGACGCCTGGAATTCGCGCGATCCGGAGCGCGTGTCCCTGGCGTACTCGCTGGATACGCAATGGCGCAACCGCGCCGAATTTCCGGTCGGGCGCGATCAGGCGCGTCAATTTCTCGAACGCAAATGGGCGCGGGAACTGGATTACCGCTTGATCAAGGAACTCTGGGTGTATTCGGGCAATCGGATCGCCGTGCGCTTCGCTTACGAGTGCCGCAACGATTCCGGCCACTGGTCGCGTTCATACGGCAATGAAAATTGGGAATTCAATGAACAAGGCTTGATGGTGCGGCGCCTGGCCAGCATCAACGACTTGCCGATCAAGGAATCCGAACGGAAATTCTTTTGGCCGCTGGGTCGCCGTCCGGACGATCACCGGGGATTAAGCGACTTGGGGCTTTGAACGCAAGATCGAGAGCCTGGCCGCCTGGGTGCATGGGGCGGGTAGGGTATCATTGCGGTTGTATGCGCTGTTCGCAAGTCAATCAACACTTCCGCTGATGTTACCGCACACCACTAATCAATCCGAAAGAGTCGACGAATTACGCAGTGCCGCCTTGGAATGCCTGGCCGAGCATGATGCCGACGCCAAGGTGGCCGCAGTGACTGCCTTGCTGCAAGCATGGAAGCAGGGTGCGATTGCGTTGGATGTTGAATCTATGTTGACGCCGGATTGCACAATTCCCGGACGCCCCGCGCGCCCTGAATTGGTGCCGCCGCTCGAAGTCGGGCGGCGGGCGATGCATACGGTGGAGGGGCGCGCTGCTTTGATCCACGCGCTGGCGCACATCGAGTTCAATGCTATCAACCTGGCGCTCGATGCAATCTGGCGCTTCGCCGGCATGCCGCCTGACTATTATGGCGATTGGTTGCAGGTAGCGGCAGAAGAAGCCTACCACTTTTCCCTACTGGCACAACACTTGCGTGTTCACGGTTATGCCTATGGCGACTTCAAGGCTCATAACAGCCTGTGGGACATGGCGGAAAAGACGCAGCACGATATTCTGGCGCGTATCGCCCTGGTGCCACGCACGATGGAAGCGCGCGGACTCGATGCATCGCCGCCCTTGCGCGCCAAATTGGCACAAGCCGGCGACACGCGGGCGGCAGACATCCTTACGATCATCCTGCGCGATGAGATAGGCCATGTTGCCATCGGTAACCGTTGGTACGGCTGGTTGTGTGAACAGCGCGGGCTGGAGCCGATAGCCACCTACGCCGCACTGGCATTGCAATATAAAGCGCCGCAAATGCGCGGCCCCTTCAATCTGGAAGCACGCCGCGCCGCCGGCTTTAGCGAACTTGAACTGCTTGCGCTGGGCGGATCAGCATCGCCACAATGATTGACACCTTGCTGTCATGATTTGACGTCAATATGCTGCAACACAATCTGGAGGTTGCATGTCGCAAATGAAGTCGGTCACATTGGCATTGCAGGGCGGTGGTTCGCACGGCGCGTTTACCTGGGGCGTGCTGGATCGCTTGCTGGAAGACAAAAACCTGGACATCGAAGCGATCAGCGGCGCCAGTGCCGGTGCGGTCAATGCCGTGGTACTCGCCCACGGCTACATGCTGGACGGCAGGGATGGCGCGCGCAAGGCATTGAGCGATTTCTGGGAGCGGGTTTCGCTAAAGGCGCCATTCAATTTCCCGTCCGATGATACCAATGCGGCATTGGATCTCAGCTCCGGCGCTGAGGCGCCGATGGCGCTCAAGATGTTCTTGTCGCTGACGCGCATTTTTTCGCCTTATCAACTCAACCCGTTCGATATCAACCCCTTGCGCGACATCCTGGCCGAACAAATCGACTTCGAACGCCTGCAGGCCGTCGGCAAGATCAAGCTGTTCGTCGCCGCTACCCAAGTCAGCACCGGCATGCTGAAAGTCTTCCGCAACAAGCAACTGACGCTCGACGCATTGCTTGCCTCGGCTTGCCTTCCAGCCATCCATCGCGCCGTGGAGATCGATGGCGAAGCATATTGGGATGGCGGATTTACCGCAAATCCGCCAATTTTCCCCTTGCTGCACCAATGCGGCGCGCGCGACATCATGGTGGTGTTGCTGCATAGGAACCCACATACGGCAGTGCCAACCAGCGCCGAGGAGATTTGCTCCCGATTAACCGATATCGGCTTCAGTGCCGCCCTGTTCACCGAATTGCAAGGCATTGCCCTGGCAAAACGGGAAGCGCAGCGCACCTGGTTCGCCTTTGGCCGCCTGGAGCGCCGTTTGCGCAAACTGAATGTGCATCAGATCGATTCAAGGGAATTCATGAGTCGCTTGAGCGGTCTGAGCAAATTGAATACCCAGGCGCCGTTTATCCAGGCCTTGCACAATGAAGGGCGAGCTCAAGCCGACAAATGGTTGCAAAAGAATTTCCGACATCTTGGGGTGCGTTCATCGTTTAGCTTGGCGAGTTATTTGCGCCGCTGACATGGCATCGCAAGTGGGGGAAAATCTGGCCCCATTCAAATTCATGCGCAGGCACGGACGTCTACAGCAAATTGCCATACTAAAATATTGCACTAAATTTCCGTGTGGAAACACTGTTTCAATTCAACTGTGAAGAAGTGCTAAATCCTGGAGATAGGTGTTTACAACCAGTTAAAATGTAACTATCTTTACGTAAGGAAACTCCGTTTCCTAATCTGTTTTACGCGCTGCACGGTAACGCATGGCGCATAACGAGTGTAGTCGCTACGCTGACGTATCCCAATCAATTGGGGGCGAATCATGTGTGAAGGCTATTGCTCCTAGGGGAAAAGCATGAAGATCTCCGACTTTAAGATTGGAACACGGCTCGGGATATTGGCTGGGTTCCTGATGGTGGCGATGCTGGCAGTCGGTTTGGAGGGCTGGCATACCTTAAGCGACAGTAATCTGCGCAACGCCGACATGATGCGCAAGGCCTCGACGCTCGAATTATCCATAGACACGGCACGCAGCGCGCAAGTCGAATTCAAGAAACAGGTACAGGAATGGAAAGATACCTTGCTGCGCGGCAATGATCAAGCATCCTTCGACAAATACAGCAAGGCATTCGGCGACCGTAGTAAACAGACCCAGGCGCATCTGCAAAAACTCAAGGAACTGTTTGGAACCTTAGGATTCAATTCCGCGCAGGTAGACGAGGCGCTCAAGGCCCATCAGGAATTGGGGGGGAAATATGCCGACGCGCTGAAGCAATACGACGTGGCGAATCCAGAGAGCGCACATGTGGTGGACGCCCTGGTCAAAGGAATGGATCGCCCGCCGACGCAGAAAATCGACGACATCGTCGCCTATGTCCTGGATCAATCGAATCAAATGATGACGGCATCGGCCAAGGATGCCGAAACCAGTTATCGCTCAGCCTGCTTGCTCTTATTGATGGCGGTCGTGTTGGCGATCGCCTTGGGTGGCGCGGTAACCTTGTGGTTGAGCAAGAGCATTACGGGGCCGTTGACGCGGGCATTGCATATCGCGCAAACGGTCGCTGCCGGTGATTTGGGCAGCAGCGTCACGGTTACGGGCAAGGATGAAACCGGGCAATTGCTGCAAGCCTTGCATGACATGAATGACAGCCTGGCTAAAATTGTTGGCGAAGTGCGTCACGGCACCAATGAGATAGCCTGTGCGGCGACAGAAATTGCGCGCGGCAATCTCGACTTGTCTTCCCGCACCGAGGATCAGGCCAGCTCCCTGCAGGAAACGGCATCGGCGATGGATGAATTGACCGCCACCGTCAAGCAAAATGCCGACAATGCGCGCCAGGCAAACGGTTTGGCGGCGACTGCATCGGAAGTCGCGCGTCAAGGCGGAACCGTGGTGTCGCAAGTGGTGGAAACCATGGGTTCGATCAACGATTCATCGAAGAAAATTGTCGACATCATCAGCGTGATCGATGGCATTGCATTCCAGACCAACATCCTGGCCTTGAATGCAGCGGTTGAGGCCGCACGCGCCGGCGAGCAAGGGCGCGGTTTTGCAGTGGTGGCAGCCGAGGTGCGCAATCTGGCGCAACGCAGTGCCGCAGCAGCGAAAGAAATCAAGTCATTGATCGGCGATTCGGTCGAGAAAGTCGATGCCGGCGCCAGATTGGTCGATCAGGCCGGTGTCACGATGAATGAGATCGTCGCCAGTGTGAAACGGGTTACCGACATCATTGCCGAGATATCCTCGGCCAGCGATGAACAGACGACCGGCCTGGAGCAAATCAATATCGCCATTACCCAAATGGATCAAGTGACCCAGCGGAACGCGGCCTTGGTGGAAGAATCCGCCGCCGCTGCAGAGTCCCTGCAAAATCAGGGTGCCGCATTGGCACGGGCGGTCAGCGTTTTCAAGATCGATGAGAGCAGGATGGAAAAGCCGGTAACGCCAACCAAAGTCAAACCCAAGAAAGTCGGTCTGAAAGTGGTAAAGCGTTCTGTCGTGGCATCTTCTAGAGCGACCGCAATCGCCGGCCCCGCAGCGGCGGCAAGCGACGATTGGGAGCAGTTCTAAAGCCGGTCATTAATTGTCCTGCTCCCTGGATCGCTGTTCTTCCAATAACCGCAATACGCGGCGCTGTATTTTACCGGTGGTCGTCATCGGCAATTCGTCGACGAACTCGATTTCCTTCGGGTATTCATACGGCGCCAGTTTGCCGCGCACGTGATTTTGCAGTTCGGCGATCAGGCGCGCCATCGAATCGGCATCGCGTTTGATGCTGGATGTCGGTACGATAAAGGCCTTGACCAGATTGCCGCGTTCCAGGTCCGGCTTGGGCACCACGGCAGCGTTGGCCACCGCCTCATGTTCGATCAGGCAATTTTCAATTTCAGACGGGCCGATGCGATAACCGGCGGCTTTGAACATGTCGTCGGCGCGACCCTGGTACCAGAGATAGCCGTCTTCATCCATGCTGGCCAAATCGCCGGTGCGGCACCAGTCGCCGCTGAATTTGGCCTTGGTCGCGCTGGGGTTATTCCAATACTCGATGAAAAACACTGGATCTGGCGCACCATGCACATCGGCGCGATGCAACGCCACTTCGCCGGTTGTGCCGTTTGTTACCACATTGCCGGCGTCGTCGATCAATGCGACCCGATGGCCGGGGTAGGGGCGTCCCATGCTGCCGGGTTTTGCCGGCCACTTTTCGACACTGTTGCCGACGATGTAATTCATCTCGGTTTGGCCGAACATTTCATTGATGGTCAGGCCCAGGGCCCGCTGTCCCCAGGCGATTACCGCGTCGCCCACTGCCTCGCCGGCGCTCATGATTGCACGCAAGCTAAGGCGATATTTTTCGCGCGGATGCGGTTCTGCTTTCATCATCATTTTCAATGCAGTCGGAAACAGGAAGGTATTGGTGACCGCATATTTTTCGAGCAGGCGAAAAGCCGTCTCGGCCGAGAACCTGCCGCGGTAACCGATGATCGGCTTGCCAAAATACAGCGTCGGCAGCAGGGCGTCCATCAGGCCGCCGGTCCAGGCCCAATCTGCAGGAGACCAGAACACGTCGTTCGGTTGCGGGAACCAGTTTTGCGAAGCCACAAACCCGGTCAGGTTGCCGATGAGTGCGGAATGCGGCAGCAATGCGCCTTTTGGCGCGCCGGTGGTGCCGCTCGTATAAATCAGGATAGCAGGATCGGTGGCACGGGTTTCAACCAGTGAGAATTCCGGCGCAAGCGCTGCCAGTTCGGCCTCCCAATCCAGCGTGCTGTCGGCATGGCAATCGATTGCCAGAATATGCCGTAGCGCCGGGCAACGCTCGCGAATTTCCAATAGATTCGGCAGCGCCGCAGCATCGACGATAGCAAGGACCGCCGCGCTATCCTGCAAACGGTATTCCAAGGCATCGGGGCCAAACAGAATCGACATTGGCATCGCCACGGCCGCCACTTGATAGCAGGCGATATGCGCAACGGCGGTTTCCGCGCGTTGCGGCAAAATGATGGCAATACGGGCGAAACGTGGCACCTCAAGTTTTTGCAGCAGATTCGATAGGCGATTGGCTTGCTGCAGCAGTCTTGCATAGCTCATCTCGGTGCTGGCGCCGGTGGCGTCTTCGCAAATCAGGGCAATCCGCGCCGGATCGTCCGCCCAGCGTTGGCAACACACTTGGGCGATATTGAAATGAAGCGGCACATGCCAGTGAAATTCCTTATACAGCGATTCGTACTGATCGGAATCTTCGACATTCTTGGCATGGATCATGTAATCTCCGTATAATTAATTATCGAACGATCGTTCTATTCCAATCGACTCTATTTTAATCTGCTTGCCAGGATGTTTACCCACGACGGCAAGCACTATAGGCATAGTTATGAAAGCATCTCGCTCTGAATTTATCACGGTTCGCGGCTTGCGGTGTCACAGCCGTCATTGGGGGGCAGACGATGCTCCGCTGCTGTTCATGCTGCACGGTTGGATGGATGTGTCGGCATCGTTTCAATTCATGGTCGATTGCCTGCAGCAAGAATGGCATGTGATCGCACCCGATTGGCGCGGCTTCGGCCTTAGCCAAAACACTGCAGGGGACACCTACTGGTTTGCCGATTATATCGGCGACCTGGATGCGATCCTGGAAGCCTATGCCCCACAGCAGGCAGTCAATTTACTCGGCCATAGCATGGGCGCCAATGTTGCTTGCATTTATGCCGGCGTGCGTCCCGAGCGGATCAACAAGCTGATCAATTTCGAGGGCTTCGGCATGCCTGCCACGTGGCCGGAGCAGGCGCCGCGCCGTTATGCAAAATGGCTCAACGAGCTGCGCCAGGCGCCGAGCCTGCGTCCCTATGCAAACCTGGCCGAGGTGGCGGTGCGCCTGCAAAAAACCAATCCGCGCCTGACCGACGAACGCGCTGCATTCCTGGCGGAGCATTGGGCGGCAAGAAACGCCGACGGCGGATGGGAAATCCTCGGTGATCCGGCGCACAAAGGCAGCAGCCCGATTCTGTATCGGATCGAGGAAGTGCTGGCCTGCTGGCAAGCGATCACCGCGCCGGTGTTATGGGTTGAAGCGGCGGAGACCATGGTATGGCGCATGATCGGCAGCAAAGAGGAAGCGCGCACGGAAATCGATCGGCGTTTGCAGTTTTTCCCGCAACTCACCAAAGCAATGGTGGCCGACGCCGGCCATATGCTGCATCACGATCAACCGCAGATCTTGGCTGATTTGGTCGAGCGCTTTTTGACGGAATAGCTGAGGTCTGCTGCAAAGCCTGACATTGTAAAAGGGTAGAAGGTTGGGCTGCCCAACCTACCCCCGAATTACTCTGCCAGCAAGACGCGATTGCGTCCTTGATGCTTGGCGTTATATAGCGCGATGTCGGCATTGTGCAAGAGCGATTCGGCGGTATCGCCGTGGGTGGGATATTCGGCGATGCCGGCTGAAAACGTCAGGCCGGTGATGGAGATCTCGCCCAAGGAGATTGATGTATTGTGAAATAGCTTCAGCAATTTCTTGATACGGGTGCGCGCATCGAGCGCGGAAGACACCGGGAAGATCAGGCAGAATTCTTCACCGCCGTAACGTACCGCCATGTCGCTGCTGCGTGTGTGAGCACGCAGCAGGGCCGCCATTTCAATCAACACCTGGTCGCCGAAGCCATGGCCATGCGTGTCATTGATGCGCTTGAAAAAATCGAGGTCCAGCAAGACGATGCCGACCGGATGCCCGGTGCGCTGCGCTTGATCGAGGATCGGCAGCACCTGTTCATCGAGGAAGCGACGATTGTGCAAGCCCGTCAAGGGGTCGCGTACTGCCTGGTCGAGCAGGGCGGCTTGCAGGTTTTCGATTTCTTCCACCTTACGGTGCAATTCGCTGTTGAGTGCCTCCAGCTTGATTTGCTGTTGCAGGGCATAATCTCGTTCAAATTCCGCCTGCGTCAATTCGTGCTGGATTTGCAGCGTGAAAAAGCGCGCCTTGGCGCTGGCGCCCAGGGTTTCTTCGTAATGCTGTTGAAATAACTGCAGGTAGCGATAGGCTGCTTCATATTCGCCGAGATCGGCAAAACTATCGGCCAGGGTCCGGTAGACATGCAATACGTAAAAGACGTTCTTGACCGTGCCAAATCCCAGCTCCGCTTCCTGCAGCCATTTGATCGCCTCCTGCGGCTGCCGCATGCCGCGCTGGATCACGCCCAGCATCCACAGGCATTGGTTGATTACCTCCGGATGTTTGTCGGCGCGTGCGCGCGGCAAGGCCTGCATCGCCAGTTCCCACGCTTCGCCCCAACGCTGTAAGCCGGCATAGGTTTGCGCCGAAACGATCATCAGAAACGCCAACTCGCCGGGCCGGAAAATTGTGCCGGAGTCCGGGAAGTCATTTTCCACCAGTTCCAGCGCGGCATCGGGATTGCCCATTTCAAGATGCACACTGGCCAGGTTGCCGACCACCAGATGAGAAAAACACACCGGTATTTTTTTGCAGATTGCGTAGGCTTGCTCCAGCAATTCACGGGCTTCCGAATAATTCGACAATTCCATTTGCGCCGAACCAAGGTCGGACAAGGCCATGCAACATAGCGGCAGGCAGCGTTCGCGCTGCACCAATGCCAGCGCCTTGTAGTAGTAACGCAAACCTTCTTGGACTTCACCGCGATTAAAGTGGATGTAGCCCAAGCGGTACAGCGCAAAATAGGCATCCAGCGCATGCGATCGATGGTTGTTTTCCCGTAGTGCGCTTTCCAGCATGTCCTTCGCTTCATCGTAGCGTTGTTGCGCGAGCAATAGTGCTCCCTTGCCATACCGCACCAACAGTGCACCGCGCGCATCGTCCAACTTGGCAAAACAAGATTCGGCTTCTCTAAGCGTGATTTCCGCCTGCGCGGGTGGCGCGAAGCGCAATTCGTAAAACGTCTTGTTAAGCAGGGCATAGGCACGGCCGCGCGGATAAGCCGCTTGGCGCGACAGTTCAAGGCAACTCAATGCCAGCGACAATGCGTAGGCCGGGTCGGTATATTGCGACGCCCACGCGGAGTCGTTCAGAGCATCAAGCTCTGTGGTAGACGATGGAACGACGAAATCCACTGGCTTGCGGATGACCATGGCGCTAACGAAAAAATGTCTGTTTTCCAAGTTTAATGGACTCTCGTGCCACTGTGTAGTTTAATTGATGAAACAGAAATTCCCTCGGTTTTCAATGCTTATAACAGGCTCCAGGCGCAAGCAGCGTACAATGTCGTCAAGCTGAACAGCTTTTGTTTGCCTCCTTCCTTATTTTGACCGTGTTCCATGCTTAACGTAGATCTTCATTGCCATTCCACTATTTCCGACGGTGTCCTCGCTCCAAGAGCGTTGGCTGCGCGTGCCAAAGCCAACGGCGTCGATATTTGGGCCCTGACCGACCACGACGAAGTAAGCGGCATCGCCGAAGCGCGTGCCGCCGCTGCCGCGCTTGGTCTGGGCTATGTCGCCGGAGTGGAAATCTCCGTCACCTGGGCCGGCACCACCGTGCATATCGTCGGCTTGCAAATCGACGAGTGCAATGCCGAACTGGTGAACGGATTAGCTACAACGCGTAACGGTCGTGAGCAACGGGCACGTGAGATCGCCAGGCAGTTGGCGGCAGCCGGTATTCCGGATGCGTTCGAGGGAGCTTTGAATTTTGCGGGCAATAAAGATTTGCTGTCGCGTACGCATTTCGCGCGCTACATCATTCAATTAGGTGTTTGCGCGTCCGTCCATGAAGTGTTCAAGAAATACTTGATTGAGGGCAAACCCGGCTATGTCCCGCATCGCTGGGCGACTTTGCAGCAAGCGGTTACCTGGATACGCAATGCCGGCGGGATTGCCGTGGTGGCGCATCCGGGGCGCTACAAGTTCAGCGACCTGGCGTTTGACGAATTCATGCAGGAATTCAAGCAACATGGCGGCACGGCTGTGGAAGTGATGACCGGCAGCCATAGTGTTGACCAATATGACGAGTATGCCGAGGTTGCCAGCCGCTACGGCTTGATGGCTTCGCGCGGCTCCGATTTCCACGGCCCCAATGAATCGCGGGTTGATCTGGGCAGCTTGCCGCCTTTGCCGGCAAACCTCACCCCGGTATGGCACGATTGGATGTAAGACATTGCACGGAAATGCGTAATTGAGCGATACTTCAGTGTTTTAAATTTGACATCGTCCTGCACTTTCCGCTTTTCCTTGTGCTATGAGCCAATTCTTCCAAATTCATCCTGAGAACCCGCAATTGCGCTTGATCAAGCAGGCGGTGCAGATCATTCAATCCGGCGGGATCGTCGCGTTGCCGACGGATTCCTGCTATGCGCTTGTGTGTCAATTGGATGACAAGCAGGCGGTCGAACGTTTGCGCCGGATCCGTGCAGTCGACGACAAGCATCACCTGACCCTGTTGTGCCGCGATTTGAGTGAAATCTCACAATATGCAATGGTCGACAACCGCCAATATCGTTTGTTGAAGACCGCGACACCGGGACCCTATACCTTCATTCTCGAAGCGACCAAGGAAGTGCCGCGCCGTTTGAGCCATCCGTCGCGCAAAACCATCGGTTTGCGCGTGCCGGAAAATCGCATCGCCCATGCGCTGCTGGAAGAATTGGCGCAACCGCTATTAGGCACCACGCTGATCTTGCCGGATGAGCGCGAGCCGCTGACTGACCCGGAAAACATTCGCGAGCGCCTGGAGAAATTGATTGACCTGGTGATCGATGGCGGCGCTTGCAGCCTGGAACCGACGACCGTGATTGACTTGACAGAAGAGCAACCGATCTTGCTGCGCCAGGGGCGAGGAAATGTCGCGCAATTTGGTTTATGAACTGCATTGCCGGACAACGACACGATAAGCTGCGGTCCGGTTTCTCCCATGAGCGGCGGCTGATTTCCTGATAAATCGGGGAACCACGCTCCCCTCTGATAAAATCCTGCCCATGAATGACATAATCCAAATAATTGCAGTCTATGCTTTGCCGGTCCTGTTCGCGATTACCTTACACGAAGCCGCTCATGGATATGCCGCCAAACACTTCGGCGATAACACAGCGTATAGTTTGGGCCGCGTCAGCCTGGACCCGTTCAAACACATCGATCCATTTGGCACCATTATCTTGCCGATTGTGATGTTTGTTGCCACAGCGGCAGGCGGTAGCCCGTTTCTATTCGGTTATGCAAAGCCGGTCCCGGTCGATTTCGGCAAGTTGCGAAATCCAAAGCGCGATATGGTGTGGGTAGCGCTTGCCGGTCCGGCGTCAAATTTCTTGATGGCTTTCCTGTGGTTGCTTCTACTGGTTGGATTACAAGCGGCCCAGGTCGGCGGTACTTTTTTCCTATCGATGGCGAATGCCGGTGTAGTGACCAATCTGGTGATTTTTGCCCTGAACCTGTTTCCGATACCGCCTCTCGACGGCGGACGCATCCTGGTAGGATTGTTGCCGAACAAATATGCTTTCCAGCTTGCGAAGGTTGAGCCTTATGGTTTTTTTGTCGTGATGATTCTGGCAACGACTAAAGTACTTTATCGACTTTGGATTGGACCTTTGATGAGCATTTCGGGGATCCTTCTCGATTTACTGATTTCACCCTTAAAACTCTTACTAAACTGACCGACTATGTATCCTGACCGCGTTGTTTCCGGTATGCGCCCGACTGGCGCCATGCATCTTGGCCATTATCACGGCGCCCTGAAAAACTGGGTGAAGCTGCAAGCCGAGCTGCCTTGCCTGTTTTTCGTTGCGGATTGGCATGCGCTGACGACCCATTATGACGATCCCAGCATCATCGAAACCAGTACCTGGGACATGCTGGTCGATTGGCTGGCCGCTGGTGTTGATCCGTCGCAAGCGACCCTGTTCATCCAGTCCAAGGTGCCGGAACATGCGGAATTACATTTGCTGCTGTCGATGGCAACGCCACTGGGTTGGCTGGAGCGGGTGCCGACCTACAAGGATCAGCAGGAAAAACTGTCCGACCGCGATTTGGCAACCTATGGTTTCCTCGGCTATCCACTGTTGCAGGCGGCCGATGTCTTGATTTATCGCGCCAGCCAGGTGCCGGTCGGCGACGACCAAGTGCCGCACATTGAAATGATGCGGGAAATTGCGCGTCGCTTCAATCATATCTACGGCAAGGAAAAGGGCTTCGAGGAAAAAGCGCGTGAAGCGGTAAAGAAACTGGGCGGCAAGCGCGCCAAGATTTATAACGAATTGCGCACTGAATTCCAGGAGCAGGGTAAGGAAGACGCCCTGGAACAAGCCAAGGCCATGCTCGACGACGCACAGAATTTGAGCAATATCGACCGCGAGCGCCTGTTCGGCTTTCTGGAAGGCAGCCGCAAGCTGATTCTGGTCGAGCCGCAAGCCAAGTTGACTGTCGCATCGCGCCTGCCTGGGTTGGATGGACAGAAAATGTCCAAGAGCTACGGCAATTCGATTGCGTTGCGCGAAGATAAAGACACGCTGACGAAGAAAGTGCGCACCATGCCGACCGACCCGGCGCGGGTGCGTCGTACCGACGCCGGTAATCCGGAAAAATGCCCGGTATGGCAACTGCATCAAGTCTACTCCGACGATACGACCAAGGAATGGGTAGTCAAAGGATGCAAGTCAGCAGGTATCGGTTGTCTGGAATGCAAGCAACCGGTGATCGATGCGATCCTCGAAGAGCAAGAGCCGATGCGCGAGCGCGCCCAGCAATACCTGGACGATCCGTCCTTGGTACGGGCGATTGTCGCAGACGGTTGCGACAAGGCGCGCAAACTGGCGCAGGAAACCATGCGTGATGTGCGCGAGGCGATGGGATTGAGCTATAGCTGATTTAGGTCGGCTACCCGCCTATGACAAGCGCGCATCGCAGCGACCAACCATCCAGCTGGGTGCAGCGTTTTGCCGCCTTGGTTCCCGATGGCGAGGTGCTGGACCTGGCTTGCGGCTACGGCCGGCATGCCCGCCTGTTTGCCGCTGCCGGTCACCCGGTACTGGCGGTCGACCGCGATCTCGATGCTTTGGCGGCTGTCACGGGAGTAGGCATCACGACACTGCAAGCCGATCTGGAAAACGGTAACCCGTGGCCGTTCGAGAAAAATCGATTTTCCGGTATCGTCATTACAAATTACCTGCATCGGCCGTTATTTCCTCATATTTTTGAAAGTCTGGCTGAAGGCGGTGTTTTGCTTGTCGAAACTTTTGCCATTGGCAATGGTCAATTCGGCAAGCCGTCGAATCCCGATTTCTTATTGGCACCTGGTGAATTATTGGCGCTGGTCCATGCCTATCCAGACGCCAAATTGCGTGTCATTGCCTATGAAGATGGTTATGTCGAACAACCGAAGCCTGCCATGATCCAAAGGATTTGCCTGGCAAAACCGACTTTTTGCGAGAACTCACGCTGCTTTCCGCTGATTTGATGGCAAACCGCCCCCACGCGGACGGCCTATCCGCTACAATCGAACATTTCAATCTTTTGCCCACCACTATTTTTATGATTCAAGGCAGCTCAGTTGCGATAGTCACACCGATGCACGAAGACGGGAGCCTGGATTTCCCCGGTTTGCGAAAGTTGATTGATTGGCACATCGCCGAAGGAACAAATTCAATTGTTATTGTCGGGACGACCGGCGAGTCGCCGACCGTGACGGTCGACGAGCATTGTGAATTGATCAAGGTTGCGGTTGAACAAAGCGCCAAGCGAATTCCTATCATTGCCGGCACTGGCGGCAATTCCACTGCCGAAGCCATCGAGTTGACCCGCTTTGCCAAGACGGTGGGGGCCGATGCCTCATTGCTGGTGGTGCCATACTACAATCGCCCGACGCAGGAAGGCATGTACCAGCACTTCCGCAAAATCGCCGAAGCGGTCGAGATTCCGGTCATCCTGTACAACGTGCCGGGGCGTACCGTCGCCGACATGAGCAATGAAACGATCCTGCGTCTGGCACAAGTGCCGGGCATTGTCGGGGTCAAGGATGCGACCGGCAATCTTGCGCGTGGCACTGATTTGCTGCGCCTGGCGCCGAAATCCTTCGCAGTATATTCGGGCGACGACGCCACGGCGATGGCCTTGATGTTCTGTGGCGGTCACGGAAATATTTCGGTGACGGCAAACGTTGCGCCACGCGCCATGAGTGAATTATGCGCGGCGGCGATGGGCGGGCGCTGCCAGGAAGCGATTGAAATCAACAACCGGCTTTTGCCTCTGCATAACAAGTTATTCATTGAACCGAATCCATTGCCGGTGAAATGGGCCATGATGCAAATGGGTCTGATATCATCCGGCATTCGCCTGCCGTTGGTTGGATTAAGCAATGAGTATCACGAAACCGTTCGCACTGCGTTGCGTGAATCGGGCGTATTAAAATAAGCGCGCTGCGCACTTGGCCGGCAAGCACCCCAGAAACCACCTCATTCAGTATCGACATGACAATTCGGAAGAACTTTCACATGGCACAACGCAGCATTGTTCAACATGGACTCATTTGCGCGTTTGCGCTGTCCAGCCTCGCCGGTTGCGGTACCTTTTCGACCGTCATGGAACCGGATCGTATCGATTATAAGAGCGCCAATCAGGCACCTGCCGCACCGAAGCTGGAAGTTCCACCCGATTTGACCCAATTGCAACGCGATAATCGCTATCAGGTTCCGGAAGCCGGGAATGGCATTGCCTCTGCTTCTACCTACAACGCCAAAACAGGCGGTGTGATTACGCAAGGCGCGGCGCCGGCTCCCACGGTCGCGGTCAATTCCATCGGTGGCATGCATATCGAACGTGACGGTAGCGTGCATTGGCTGGTCGTCAACCAAACACCGGAAGCACTCTGGCCGCAATTGAAGGATTTCTGGCAGGAATCGGGATTCTTGATCAACATCGAGCGTCCGACCGAAGGCATCATGGAAACCGACTGGGCTGAAAATCGTGCGAAGATCCCGTCAGATTTCCTGCGCGATACCTTGGGCAAGGTGCTGGATTCGATGTGGTCCACCGGCGAGCGCGATAAATTCCGCACGCGCATCGAACGCTTGCCGGATGGCTCGTCCGAAATTTATATCAGCCATCAAGGCGTGCAGGAAGTCTTGACCGGGGCGCAGAAGGATTCGACCTCTTGGGAACCGCGTCCAGTCGATCCTGGCCTGGAAATGGAATTCCTGGGCCGCATGATGGCGCGCCTGGCTAACGATCCGAAGCTTGCCAAGGCTGCAGTTGCCAACGCCACGGTGGAACAACCACATTCGAAATTGGTCAAGGCCCCGGCCGGTGATTACCTCGATGTCGACGAAGGATTCGACCATGCATGGCGTCGGGTTGGTCTGGCGCTCGATCGCGTCGGATTTACCGTCGAAGATCGTGATCGCACGCAAGGCCTGTATTTCGTCCGTTACGTCGACGAAGCGTCACAGGCAGGCGAGAAAGGCTTCTTCTCCAAGCTATTCTCGTTCGGTAGCGACGATGCCGCCAAGGCTTTGAAATATCGCATATCGGTCAAGGAAGTTGGCGCCGACAGCAAAATTGTCGTTCTCAACAATGACGGCAAGCCGGAAATTTCGGACACAAGCAGCAAGATTCTCAGCTTGTTGAACGATCAACTCAAATAAATCTGCGCACGCATTAAACCGTTATCCGCTTCCAGGGCCGAATGATGAAATTCGCCTCCCTCGGAAGCGGTAGCGAAGGCAACGCCTTACTGATTTCAGCGAACTCCGGCATGACCAGCACCACGGTCATGCTCGATTGCGGTTTCGGTTTGCGCGAGGTTGAACATCGCTTGACTCGTCTGCGGATTACGCCGGGCGAGATTGCGGCGATTGTCGTCACCCATGAACATCAAGACCATGTAGGCGGTGTCTTCAAGTTGGCGCGCCGACATCGGATACCGGTCTGGATGAGCGGCGGCACCTATCAGGCGGTACAAGCCTCGGCCGACGGCGTCAATCTGCATTTTTGCCGCGACGGTGAGCGCTTTGCAATCGGTGATCTCGAATTCCTTCCCTATACTGTCCCGCACGACGCTCGTGAGCCGCTGCAATATGTCGCGAGCGACGGCGCGCAGAAGCTAGGCGTGCTGACCGATGCCGGTCATGCGACCGTGCATTTGATCGAGGCGCTCGGAGGTTGCGATGCCTTGGTGCTGGAATGTAATCATGATCGACGCATGCTGGCGGAATCGACATATCCGCCCTCCCTTAAGAAACGGATCGGCGGGCCTTTGGGTCACCTGTCTAACCAAACCAGCGCCGAAATCCTTGCTGCCATCGATAAACAGCGATTACGTATCGTGGTGGGAGCGCATTTGAGCAAGCAAAATAACACCCCTGCATTGGCGCAAGCGGCCTTGTCCGGCGTGCTGGATGCCGTGCAGGTGGAATTGAGTATGGCTAACCAGGAGCAGGGATTTACCTGGCTGGAGATGCCGACGAGCTAAGAATTGACAGATCCAGTCGTAAGTGCAACTGAATCGGTGGTGACTGAAAAGATATCAAGAAAATAAAAAAGCCGACCCGAAGGTCGGCTTTTTAACAAGTAATCGTAGATTACTTGGAAGCAGCAGGTGCCGAAGCAGCTGGAGTCGATGCAGGAGCCGAAGCTGCTGGAGTCGATGCAGGAGCCGAAGCTGCTGGTGCAGCAGTAGCGTCAGCTGCTGGAGCTGGTGCTGGTGCTGGTGTAGGTGCTGGAGCAGCTGCTGGAGCTGGAGCAGCAGGAGCAGTTGTATCGTCAGCTTTCTTGGAGCAAGCAACCAGGGCGATAGCCAACAGGGAAGCGATCAACAATGTTTTTTTCATGAATTTTCCTTCAAATATTATCAAAAGTTTTGCGATGAATAATTACCGGTAATTATCGCTCGATAGGGCGTCTTCGCAAGTGTTTCGACCAGATTGGTGCGATGCCACAGAACGAAAGCTTCCTAGCACGCGATTATAGCGGCATTTTTGTTTTTTGCGCAAAGCATTTGCTTTTCGGTAATTAAAAATGTAAGACAATTACCGATTTTTGGCATGAAAATTTGGTTTTTTAGCCGTTTCAGCAGATTTTAACGTGAACTACGGGAACTTTTCCTTCGTTACTTGGCAAAAGATGGCCGAACTTGGCGCAGTAACACCCAAAAAATTTCTCGAAGATACAAATCGTCTGTTTTCGGCACAAATCGCAATCTCTTGCGGGTGTTTAGCCGCAAGCTTTGCTTGTCTAGCGCCTATTGCTTGCCAAAGCGGCTATCCCAGGCTCAACCAACCATCTTGATACCAGGTGTACAACGCATCTTGCACGTCTTGCGAGGCTGAGGCGGCGCTCGCTCCGTCCAGCAGGCGGCTATCTGCCAACTGACACAAAGTGGCTTTATCGGCACGACCCGCAGCAAACGATTCGCCATTGATGAACACATGCTTGCCCCGATAGAGCATTTGGGTTTTGCGCGACAGCGCGACGCCGCGTTTGGCGACGCTTTGTTCAAAGCGCGCCGGCGTCAATGGACGGCTTGGCGGCGTGAAATAAGTGCGGGCCTTGGGTTCCGACAGATATTCTCCAAGAAAAATTGCGATATCGTCTTCGGTAAACCGCACCTTATTGATTTCCTGCGCCACTTGCGCCAACATCGCGCGGCTGATTTCTGCGGGATGGCTGCTGGGTTCTATGTCAGGGTCCGCATAACGGCCCGGGAGATCGATGGAATCGGCCATGAATTGCAGGAATGCTTCGCCCAATTCCTGGAATGCCGGGGCCCGGAAACCAATCGAATAGGTCATGCATTCGCCGACTGCAACGCCGTCATGCGCATAGTGCGGCGGCAAATACAGCATATCGCCGGCTTCCAGCACAAATTCCTCTTCTGCTTCAAAATTACGTAAAATCTTCAACGGCATGCCGTCGACCAGGCTCAAATCCTTTTGTGCACTGATGCGCCAGCGCCGTTGGCCCTGCGCTTGCAGCAAGAACACATCGTAGGAATCGAAATGCGGGCCGACGCCGCCGCCATCGGTGGCATAACTGATCATCAGGTCGTCAAGACGCGCATCGGCGATGAAATTGAACTGGCGCAGTAGGGCATCAGCCGCGTCGTTATGCAAATTCACGCCTTGCACCAGCAGCGTCCAATCGCGCTGGCTTTCAGCCGGCAGTTGCGCAAGCGGGCCATTTTGCATTTGCCAGTTTTGCTGGAAATGCGTGATCAGGCGCGATTCGACATCTTCTTCCTCTGCCAGCTTGAACAAGGCTTCGGTTGACAAGATGGGTGTGAAATTCGGGATGGCCTGGCGAATCACGAGGGGCTTTTTATGCCAGTATTCACGGAGGAATTGTGCGGGTGTCAAATCACCCAAAAGAGTCAATTTTTTCATGCCGCTATTATAAGCCTTCCGTCTTTTGAAACGTGAATCGACGCGTGTGGGCGCAAACGCATAATCTGACGGGTATAATCCGTCAGATTAAATGAAAGGAATCACGATGAAGATTGCCAAAAATACGGTAGTGACTGTGCATTACAAATTATCAGATGCGCAAGGCAATCTGATCGAGGAAAGTCACGAGCCCATGGTGTACCTGCACGGTGGCTATGAAAACACCTTGCCGAAGATCGAAGAAGCGCTGGATGGCAAGGAAACCGGCTTTGAAACCATGATTCAAGTCGAGCCGGACGATGCTTTCGGTGAATACGACGCTAATCTGGTCAAGGTCGAGCCGCGCAATCGCTTGCCGACGCCGCTGGAAGTCGGCATGCAATTCGAAGGCATGCCCGATGGCGGCGAAGAGGGCGAAGAATCGCTGATTTTTACCGTGACCGATATTGCCGACGACAAGGTGGTGCTGGATGGCAACCATCCGCTGGCCGGCATGGCGTTGCGCTTCAACCTACACGTGACCGAAGTACGCGACGCCTCAGATGAAGAAATTGCGCACCAACATGTGCATGGTGCTCATGGCCATCATCATGACGAGCCTGATGACGAAGAAGGCGATCATTACAGCTCGCATCCGCTGCACTAGGATAACCAATGGCGCGGGGCAGACTTTGCATCTGCCCCGCGCCATTATTGCTATTGGCTGCCGGTCTTGCTCTCGACACCGCCTCGAGTGGCACTGAAGCGCGCAGGATTTTCTGCTTTCACGCTGACTTTCACCCACTCTGCCCCCACTTCCAATTCACCCACGTTGCCGTGCCAGGCGATCGTGTCGGAGCGGGCGCCGTGGCCGTCAAACCGATTGTGTATGATCAGCACCTTGCCGGGAAATTTGCCGGCCAATGTTGTCAATTGCTGGCGGATTTCGGCAAAGCCGTCGCGTTTGACGTTGGAATCGAACAAGCGTTGCGTGCCCGGTTTTTGCAGTGGATCGCCATCACAAATCAGGACGACCGACGTCATGTGATTGAACTTGGCGACGGCGAAAGTATGGTGCAGCCAATCGCGGTTGGCGATCAGGCGATCTTCAAATTCGCTATTGCGCCCGGCTTCCATTCGGTAATGATTGTTCATGGCCGGCAGATTCACCGAGGCGAACAGAACGCTGCCGACTGTCCAGCGGGCGTTTTCCACATAACTACGATACTTGGCAGCATTGGATTGCCGTATCAGCGGAATTTTGCTGGCGCCGAATGAAAACTCGTCGACATAGAATAACTCGCGCAATCGACTCAATCGTTCCACCGCAGTGGAATGGCCATTGACATTCTTGCATTCGCTCCAGTCGCTACCCGCCAACGAGAGAACGAGGCCATTTTTTGCGTTGCTCAACAGGTCGCGCCGGAGTTCGTACAATTGATCGCTGCACGCTTCGTCGGCGCGTTTAAATCCATTGGCGACGATAAACGCGAGGTCGTCGGCATCGCTTTCGGTGATCGCCTGCACCAGCGGCGACCCATCGTTCGGCGTGGTAATGACCTGGCCAATCACGCCGAAGGTGAATTCTGCCGGTTGCGCCGCAACTGGCGCGCAAAGTGTTGCCAGCAAAAGCGAGGCCGCGCCTGCCAGCACGCTCAAGTTCCACAGTTTCATGCGTTCGCCATCTGCTTGAGTCGATACAAAGCCTCTAGCGCTTCACGCGGCGACAAGGCATCTGGATCTATCGCATCAAGAGCTAACAGCAATGCCGCATGCTCCGAACTTTCTTCAGGCTGCGCGACTGGCTCTTCTTGTGTCGGAGTAAAGCTGGCTGCGGCAAACAAATCGAATTGCGGCGTCGGCTGCACAGAGTGTGCCTCCAGCGCGGCCAAATGCTTGCGGGCAGCGCGGATCACTTGCTGCGGCACCCCCGCCAGTTGCGCGACCTGCAAGCCGTAACTTTGCGAGGCTGGACCGGCTTGCACCGCATGCAAGAATACGATGCTGTCCTTGTGTTCAACCGCAGACAGATGGACGTTGGCAGCGCTCGGATTGGTATCCGGCAGTTGCGTCAATTCGAAATAATGCGTTGCGAACAGCGTGTAGCTCTTGGTGACATCGATCAATTGGCGCGCAATCGCCCACGCCAATGCCAAGCCGTCGAAGGTCGAGGTGCCGCGCCCAACTTCGTCCATCAGCACCAGCGACTGGTCGGTTGCGCCATTGAGAATAGCGGCCGACTCCGTCATCTCCACCATGAAAGTGGAACGGCCGCCTGCCAGGTCGTCGGCGGCGCCGATACGCGTGAAGATGCGATCGATCGGACCGATGGTGGCATTGTTGGCCGGCACATAACTGCCGACATAGGCCAGCAGCGTGATCAAGGCCACTTGCCGCATGAAGGTCGATTTACCACCCATGTTAGGGCCGGTAATCAACAGCATCTTGCGTTCAGCACTCAATTCGCAATCATTGGCGATGAAGCGTTCGATATGGTTTTCCACCACAGGATGCCGCCCTTGCTCGATCGAAATCGCCGGTTCGCCGATCAGGCGCGGCGCACACCAGTTATGCCGTTGCGCGTGCTCGGCCAGCGCTACCAGCGTGTCGAGCTGGGCCAGCGCGCGCGCAATCTCCTGCAAAGTGGGGATATGCGCAGCCAAGTCTTGCAGCAAGAGGTCGTACAGATATTTTTCGCGCGACAACGCACGTTCCTGCGCTGACAAGGCCTTATCCTCAAACGCTTTCAATTCCGGCGTGATATAGCGTTCGGCGTTCTTTAGGGTTTGGCGGCGGCGGTAATCGTCCGGCACCTTGTCGGTCTGGCCATGCGTGACTTCGATGTAAAAGCCATGCACCTTGTTGTATTCGACCCGCAGATTGGCAATGCCGGTGCGGGCGCGTTCGCGGGTTTCCAGATCGAGCAGGAATTGTCCGGCATTTTCCGATAACGCACGCAACTCATCGAGTTCGGCATCGAAATTGCGGGCGATCACACCGCCATCACGCACCATCGCCGCCGGTTCCAGCGCAATCGCGCGTTCGATCAGATCGAGGCATTCAAGCGGGGTGGCCAAACCGTCTTGCATGGTTTTCAGCAATGGGGCGCTGCCGTCTTTGTCGCACATCGCGACATAATTGCGCAGCGACGGCAGTTGTTGCAGGCCGGCGCGCAACCCCGCCAGGTCACGCGGACGTGCCGACAATAGCGCAATGCGGGTAGTAATGCGCTCAATGTCCGGCACCACAGACAACGTGCTGGCCAAGCCGGAGCAAGCATCGGCCCGCAGCAACGCGCCGATAGCTGCATGCCGCGCTTGCGCCACCGATTGGTCGCGCCGCGCATGATGCAGCCAATGGCGCAATAAGCGCGAACCCATCGCGGTGCGACAATGGTCGAGCAGCGAAAACAGGGTGGGGCCGCTGTCACCGCCATTTTGCGCGCGCAGGGTCTCGGTCAATTCCAGATTGCGGCGAGTGGCGGCATCGAGGCCGATGAATTCATTTTCGGATTCGACGGTCAAGGCGCGCACATGCTGCAAGCCCTTGCCCTGGGTCGATTGCGCGTAGCGCAGCAGGGCACCCGCAGCACCGAGTGCCGCGCTCAAGCCTTCGGCACCGTAGCCGGACAGGGTCGAGACCGCCAACTGATCGAGCAAAGCTTTTTCGCCATGCGCCAGGTCGAAATGCCATTCCGGCACCGTGTTGGCTTTGCTGGCAACCGCGTCGCGCAGCAAGACATCCACGCTGTCCGACATCAGGATTTCCGCCGGCGCAATGCGCTCCAACTCTTGCCGCAAGCGCGCATCGAAGGACTTGGCATCGTCGACGAATTCCATCAACTTCAAGGCGCCGCTGGCCATCGATAGCCAGGCTAGGCCGATCGTGACGTTCTTGCGTTGCGTGACGGTGTATAGCGCCAAAAG